>Ga0172378_10007609_pt1 | contig 10076 bp, 6 predicted proteins | sample GrowelOW332metaG_FD_119755 | JGI IMG/M metagenome (GOLD analysis project Ga0172378, IMG submission 119755) | Groundwater microbial communities from an aquifer near a municipal landfill in Southern Ontario, Canada - Pumphouse #3_1 metaG | ecosystem: Environmental > Aquatic > Deep subsurface >... | reverse complement strand
TCGTTGGAGACAAACACATCCACCGACCCATCATCCCTCCGGATTGCGATGGGCGTCACAGGCGCGTAGAACCTGCGCATGGCATAGTGCAGCGCCTTCCATTTCCCGGTGTAGTCAATGGATGACCAGCTGGCCACCGGCCAGTCATCATCCAGTTGCCATATCAAGCTGCCCATGCAATGGGGGCGAAGGGAACGGAAGTACTCACAGGCCATCTTCATCGCCAGCGCCTGCTGGCATTGGGAGAGATACACCATGTTGCCCAGACCACTTGGCATCCGGAAATACCGGGTGAAGTTCCCGATGATGATGCTGTTGCCGCTGGGGTTTTTCTGATGGTGTTCCATCACCGGGCTGGTGAGGTTCAGCTGGCTGTCAGGGCAGTATGTCTCGATGGTGGACAGGGCAGGGAAACTCTGGTAACCGAACTCGCTGACAAACCGGGGCTTGATGGAATAGTACGCCTCAAACGGTTTTCCCTCATGCCAGACGGACCAGAAGTGCATGTCCCCTTTCTGGTCATTGTGCCAGTTGTCGGAGAAATCATCCACGCCCGCCGACGGACTGGATGGCCAGAACATCCGATTGGGATCCAATTCCTTGACCACCCGTTCCACCGTTCCGTGGTTCAGCCGGTCATAGTCGATGACGTACCGGTCCCGGTTCTTCCGGGATTCCTCGTACCAGCTGATCGCCCCGAGATCCTCGTTGTTGCCGCACCACAGCGCGATGGATGGGTGATCGGCCAAGCGTGGGATCTGGTAGCGAAGTTCCGCTTCCACCGAGGAAAGGAACTCTTCGTCGGATGGATACATGGAGCAGCCGAACATCAGGTCGTGCCAGATCAACAGGCCTTTCTCGTCACACAGATCATAGAAGGCGTCATGCTCAAAGAACCCGCCGCCCCACAGACGAAGCATGTTGCAGTTTGCCTGCACGGCGCTCTCCAAAAGATATTCGTACCGCTGGGGTGTGATGCGTGACGGAATGGCGTCCAGCGGGATCCAGTTGGCGCCTTTGGCGTAGATGGGCCTGCCATTGACCAGAAACGTCACGCCACCGCCTTCCGTATTGACCTTGATGGTGCGGAAGCCGATCCGCTTGTCCACCGTCTGGTCTCCCAAATGGAGGGTGAGGGGATACAGCGGTTGTTTCCCTTCCCCATGCGGCCACCATCGTTCGATGTGTTGGCAGGAGAGGTGGAACGTGACGCGGTTGCGTCCTTCATGAACCGCCACCGATCCTTCTTGGTGAGCTCCGGCAATGGTGGCATCCATCGGATAGGTTCCTTCCGAGAAGGAGTCGATGATCACATGGATGATGACATCGAACGATGTTTCTGATGTTTCCTGAAGATCCGTCTGTACCGACTCAATAAGAAACTGGTCGGTCAACGCCAACGTGATGTCCTGATACACTCCCATGGAAAGGATGCAGGGACCCCAGTCCCAACCTCCGCTGAACTGCGCCTTACGCACCAGGTTCCGATGGGGGGAGCCGTTGGGATATTCGGAGAATGGAATAGGGTATTTCAGACGGGATGCCCGATCCAACGCTTCCTTTTCGGAGCTGCGAAAGGTCAGGGAAATGGTGTTCGTCCCTTCATGAAGCAGGGGCCGCACGTCAAACCGATATCGCCGGAACTGGTTGTCCATCGTCCCGACAACCGTCCCGTTGACTTGTACGGTAATGATGGTGTCGGCCATGGTGAACGTCAGGATGGCGTGCTTCACGGAAAGATCATCGTTGGACAGGGTGAATTCCCGTTCCATGACCCAGTCGTTCCGGCCAACCCACAGCACATCATTCTCATTGGTGCCGTAATAGGGGTCGGGGATGATTTCCTGGGTGAGCAGGGCCGCGTGCACATCGCCGGGAAGGGCGCATGGCACGGAAGGGTGATCAAGGAAGAAACGGGTGAACGGAGCCACCGCGTGAGGGTCACGGGGTGAGAGCCTCCAGATTCCGGAGAATGACAGGGTATGCATGGCAAGCCTCCGTCCAAGAGTATAGCACAACAACGGGACGTGGAGATAAAGAAGCCGGCCGTTTCCGGCCGGCTGGTTGATCGTTTTCGTCTTTCAGGTGGATTGCTCCAGATTCAGCGTGATCGTTGTGGCGTCGCACACCTCCACCGGTCCCCAGTATTGGACGGGGCCTGGATAGGTGAAGCAAGTCTGCCGTGCCCATTCGGCGCGATGAGCCGCGAAATAGGTGAACGGTTTTCCGTTCAGATCTACCAACGCTTTGCGGATGACCGGCTTTTTCTCCCCGTTGCGCACTTCCATGTTGAACATCATGGTGATGGGGATTCCTCCCGCCTGCCAGTTGTCCACACCACTGTGGAGTTTGGTGATGCTGGACATGTACCCTGTCAGACCGCTTGCGATCAAGACAAACGCGTTGTACCCGAGGGCGTAGCAGTAATCCGCGTCAAAATTGGATGGGAAGGCGCATCTGCCTTCGTACCCGAAGAAATGGGTCAACGCGGAATACTTACCCACATAGGTTCCTTTTTTCTTCCGCTTGTCCAGTTCGTTTCCAACCATTTCCGCCAGCAACTTCTCCGTCTCGATTCGGGAAACCTGGACGTTGCCGTGCGGGTCGCGATCCATCAACAACTGTTTCTTGATGCCGGCCGGCAGGAGATTGAACACCGTCTGGCTTTTGGGTTGCAGATTGCTGCTGATGAAGGCGAACTGCTCCGTCTCCCCATCGCATGCCGCGTAGGCGGTCGCTTCCTTTGCCAAAAGATCGTTGATCTCCTCGATCACCTCACCCATTTCAGGAATGAACTCGATCAGGCCTTCCGGGACAAGCACCACTCCGAAGTTGTTGCCATCCTCCGCCCTTGCTTCCACCACGTCGGCGATGGAATTGACGATCTGGGAAAGAGACTGCCGCTTTTCCTGGACCTCTTCGCCGATCAGACAGATGTTGGGGTGGGTTTGCAGCGCGCATTCCAACGCGATATGGCTTGCGGAGCGGCCCATCAGCTTGATGAAGTGCCAATACTTCTTTGCGCTGTTGGCGTCCCGCTCGATGTTCCCGATCACCTCGCTGTACGTCTTGGTGGCGGTATCGAACCCGAAGGAAATCTCGATGTTCTCGTTCTTCAGATCTCCGTCAATCGTCTTGGGGCATCCAATGACCTGCACCCCGACGTCATGCTGCATGAAATACTCGGCGAGCACCGCGGCGTTGGTGTTGGAGTCATCTCCACCGATGATCACGATGGCGCTGATGTCATGCTTCCGGCAAACCTCGGTGCACTGTTGGAATTGCGCTTCCGTCTCCAGTTTGGTTCTTCCGCTTCCGATGATGTCGAACCCACCTGTGTTGCGGTATTCTTTCAGCAGTTCCTCCGTAATCTCCATGTATTTGTCATCGGTGATTCCACTGGGGCCACCAAGGAATCCAAACAATCTGCTTTGAGGGTTTGCCTGTTTCAACGCGTCAAACAACCCGCTGATGACGTTGTGTCCGCCGGGGGCCTGCCCACCGGAAAGGATCACGCCGATGTTCCGTGGTTTTCCGCATACCGGGTTGGCTTCTTCCTGAATGGATACTTTGGGAAGACCATAGGTATGAGGGAACAATTTCTTGATTTCCTTTTGGTCCGCAATACTTTGGGTCGGTGCACCGGGGACCGGCTTGATGGTGGTGATCGGCTTGCGCAGGATCACGGGTAATTTCGGCTGATACCCGAATCGCGCCTGTTGTAATACAGATACATTCATGAGTAAACACTCCTTTTTCATTTCATACAATAGCGGAAAGTCCTTTCTTGTGGCAAGCGATTCGTTGCCAGAGCGGGACGGTTCGGTATACCATAGGGAGTATGAACAACCGATGGAAATATCATGCAGGTTTTGAGGATTCATACCTTCTTCCCACCTTCTCTGACGAGGATTGGGAAGAGGTGGACATCCCACATAATCCGACACCTTTCCCGTTTCACGATGGCGATGAAAAGAAGGTATGGACGATAGGCACATACCGGAAAACGGTCTCCCTTCCCGCCAAGCCGGGGTGGGAGCGGGTCGCGCGATTTGAGGGAGTGGGTGTGGATGCCGTTGTATCCTTCCAAGGGAAGACACTGGCAACGCACCAAGGAGCGTACACTCCGTTTGACGTGGTGCTTCCCGATGAGGAAGGGATGCTGGTGGTGAAGGTGGATACCCATGAGGATCCCCTGGTCCCTCCGTTCGGCGGCGCGGTGGATTATCTCGCCTTCGGCGGCATCTACCGTAACGTAACGTTCCTGACCCGTCCCATCGCGCGGCTGGATTTTCTTGCCGCGGACAGCGCCGATGGAAAAACCGTCTCCGTCCGCATGCACGCCACACGTCCGGATGGCATCGTCCGGCTTCGGCTTCGTGATGGACAAACCATCATCGCCCAGAGCGACGCGACCCTTTCCGATGGCATCGCCCATGCTGATTTTTCGGATCTCTCCCTCCGATTGTGGGATGTGAGGGATCCTTACCTGTATCAGCTGGACGCAGATTTCGGTGAGGACCACCAGACCATTTCGTTTGGCGCCCGAAAAGCGGAATTCACATTCAACGGATTCTCCCTCAACGGCAAGCGGATCAAACTGGTCGGATTGGACCGCCATCAGAATTATCCCTACGTGGGATACGCCATGCCGGAGGAGAATCAGGCGCATGACGCCGAAATGCTCAAGGCGATGGGATTGAACATCGTGCGTACCAGCCATTACCCGCAAAGCCCGGCGTTCCTTGACGCCTGTGACCGTGTCGGATTGTTGGTGCTGGAGGAGATTCCCGGTTGGCAGCATATCGGTTCTGATCCCTTGTGGCGGGAGCGATGCATGAAAAACGTGGAGGACATGATCCGAAGGGACATCAATCATCCCTCCATTGTGCTGTGGGGCGTGCGGATCAACGAATCGTTGGATGATGACGAGTTGTACCGGAAAACCAACGCGCTGGCCCACCAGCTGGATCCTGTCCGGCAGACGTGCGGGGTGCGGAACTTCCTGTCCAGCAACCTGCTGGAGGACGTCTACACGTACAATGATTTCTCCCACGCGGGAACCGGACAGGGATTGCTCCAGCCACGGGTCAACGCGCCATACCTGGTGACCGAACACAACGGGCACATGTTCCCCACCAAGCGGTTTGACGCCCAGATGGTCCGGACCGAGCAGTATCTCCGGCACATGGCTGTTCTGGAGAGCGCGTTTTCCAGTGACCGCATCAGTGGGGCCATCGGATGGTGTTTTGTCGATTATCCGACCCACAGCAACTTCGGAAGCGGGGACGGCATCTGCTACCATGGGGTGTGTGACCAGAACCGATACCCGAAATTCGCCGCGTACGCCTACATCAGCCAGCAGGAGAAACATCCGGTGCTGGTATCCTCCCAAACGTTTGACGCTGGTGATACGCCGGCGATGAAGGATCTTCCCTGGGTGGTGGCGACCAATTGCGACTTCGTCAACCTGTATCGTGACGGACGCTTCGTCAATACCTTCTATCCGGCCCGGAAGGAGTATCCCCATGTACCGCATCCACCGGTGTTCATTGACGACCCTATCGGGGAGACCATCACGGATGAGACGAAATTCAGCGCGAAAGACCAGAAGGCCATCGCCCGGTTGCTCTGCAAGTCCCGATTGTCCAAAGGCACGTTCACGCTGAGTGACAAGCTGGTGTATTCCACGTTGTGCAAACGGTACCATCTGGAACGAAAGGATGTCCTGGAATTGGGCAACCGGTATTTCGGGATGGACCGGCCGCGCAAATCGGTCTGGAAACTGGAAGGAGTGATCGGAAAAGAGGTCGTCGCGTCCGAAATCTATGGGCCTGACCAGAAACGTGTGGTTCGGGCCACGCCAGAGCGGACGGAGGTGAGACTGAGAGAAACCTATCAGGTGATCCCGGTAATCCTGACCATCGGAAAGGAAGGGATGACGCTGCCGTCGCCGTACGCGTTTGAACCGTACCTGGTGGAAACGGAAGGCCCGCTTTCGTTGCTCTCTCCCGTGATGGACGCTACCATCGGCGGCGTCGGAGGCATCTATGTCCGGACGACCGGAGCTTCGGGAACAGGCATCGTGCGGATCAAACTCCAGGATCAGACGATCCAGGTGGTGATCACCATTGGCTGACCTCTGTCTGTACGTGGACGCCGATTCCGTACCGGTCCCGATCCGCGCCATCATCCTTCGCTTTGCCCGAAAGCACGCCATCCCGACGCTGTTTGTCGCTGACCGTGTCCTGAAGGATGTGCGGGACGCTTCGGAACAGGACACCCACCAACGCCGGATGGAGGCGGAGACGAGCGGGGTGACCGATCCTGAGGCGCTCCGAGCCATTAAAGGCGTGATCTCCCAGATGACCGTCCCGACCGGCATGAACAGCGCGGATGATTACCTGGTCGAACACATCACTGTTCCTTGTCTCGCCGTCACCCATGATATTCCGCTGGCCTACCGCCTGGTGGAGAAGGGCGCCATCGTGCTGGATGACCGGGGTGGGGTGTATACCAAGGAGAACGCCGGCGCGCGAAAGTCGGAACGGGACGCCAATATGTTGCTGCGGGAGTGGGGCGTGCTGGAAGAAAAATCCCGGCCCCTGTCCTCAGGACAGGTCAAAGCGTTCGCCGACGCGCTGGATCGGACGTTCGCCCATCTGTGATAGACCGGAAAACCCTTTTCGCTGGTACGAAGGGGCATGAGAGAAGCGATAGGTTGTGTATGTCTTGCTCCGGAGGATTCCCTGTTTTTCCATCGGTTGTTTGACCGGGTTACCCGGTATCGTCACGTCCTGCTGTCCTATGGCGCGGGCTCGTCGCTTGAGGGGGAATACGCCTTGTACGTGGTGCGATGCGCCAAGGCGCTCCAGTTGTACCGTGACATCCCACTGCTTGCCGATATGTGCCAAAGGCCTCTGCTGGTGCTGGTGGATGACATCCGCTTCCGTTTGGTATCCCTGGAACGGAACGAGCGGCTCTGGTACGCTGGCTGTGATGATCCTGAATTCCGGCTGGAGGAGCGCATCACCGCGTTGATCCAAGGCAGGGACGCGGTGCTGGAACGGGAACAGGTCTACCTGACGCCCCGGGAACAGGAAGTCTGCCAGCTGTTGATGACCGGTTTCTCCGTCAAGGAAGTCGCCCAGCACCTGGGCATTACCGTCGCGACGGTCAACGCCCACAAGAAACAGCTGTTCGCCAAGTTCAAGGTGCATTCCACCCCGCAGATGGTCAGCAGCGGAAAAGCCGCCCTGTACCACATCTGTTAGGAGGGATCCCAATCAATACCTGCTTTCCTTGCCTGGCTCTCCTGCAGTTCACGGTGGATCAAATACCCTTTGCCATCCTTGACGAACCGGGTGCCTGTCTGCTTGAAACGGAACGGCGTACGCGTTTGGACGCATTGTTCGCGGAGAGACAACACCCAACGATAGTCGCAGATCCGTCCGTCATCCCCGCTTTCTCCTCCCACCGTGACGGATTGGATCCGGCCGTCCAGGTATGGTTGCAGCTGGATGGGGCCGAGCAAGGGTTCGCAGATCACCGCCTTGTGCCGGATCGGGACGGCGAGGAACACGGGAAGCCGGATATCCGCCTGCTTTTGGTTTTCTACGGTGCACATGATGGTGACGTTGGGGTAGCCATCCCCCCAATCCGGGGGAACGCAGGACGTGAAACGGACGATCCGTTTGGTGATGATGATGAAGGAAAGGTCAGAGCGGTAGCGGATGATCTTCCATGCTTCTTCCCGCCAGGGATCGGCCTTGTCCAGGAAGAAATCGCTGGTCATGCAGGTGTAGACGGGATTGTCTTTCTTGGTCAGCGTGAAGATTCCGTGGCGGTTCTTGCGAAGCGGCAGGTCGAACTGCTTGGTGCGCGTGACGACGGAAGCGTCCCGTCCGACGCTCTGGTCCCTTCGGTAGACATAACAATGCATGCACCCTTCGGAGTACTTGACACATCCGTGCCATGGATTCCAAAGGGCGGATGCCATCAGAATTCCGCTTGCCCCACCGCCCTGGGGTATGGAATGACGTCACGGATGTTCTGCATGCCGGTGACGTACATCACGGCGCGCTCGAAACCGAGGCCGAAACCACTGTGAGGCACCGATCCATACTTGCGCAGGTCCAGGTACCACCAGTATTCGTCCTGCTTCATGTGCAATTCATTCATCCGCGCCACCAGCTTGTCGTAATCCACCTCACGTTCGCTGCCGCCGATGATCTCTCCCAGACGCGGGACGAGCACGTCCATGCCGCGCACCGTCTTGCCATCATCATTCTGCTTCATGTAGAACGATTTGATCTCCTTGGGATAGTCGGTGACGATCACCGGGGATTTGCAGACCTGTTCGGTAAGGAACCGTTCGTGTTCCGTCTGGATATCGCTTCCCCAATGGACGGGGAATTCGAATTCGGCGTTGTGCGGTACCAATTCCTTGATGGCGTCGGTGTACGTCATGTGGGCGAATGGCGTCTCCACCACGTGGGTCAGCGTCTTGATGATGTTCGGCTCAACCCGTTTCTCGAAGAACGCCAGATCCTCGCCATTCTCCTCCAATGCCGCCTTGAACAGGAACTTCAGATATGCTTGGGCGACATCCATGTCCCCTTCGATGTCACAGAAGGCCATTTCCGGCTCGATCATCCAGAACTCGGCCAGGTGACGCTTGGTCACGCTGTTCTCCGAACGGAACGTCGGCCCGAACGTGTAGATGTTCTTCATGCTGGTGGCGTAGGTTTCCCCCTCAAGCTGGCCGCTTACGGTAAGCTTCGCCATCTTTCCGAAGAAATCCTTGGAATAATCGACGTTTCCCTCCGGGGTCTTTGGCACATTGCGAAGATCCAGCGTGGTGACGGTGAACTGTTCTCCGGCGCCCTCGGCGTCACTTGCGCTGATGATCGGGGTGTTGACGTAGACGAAACCGTTTTCCTGAAAGAACCGATGGGTCGCGTAGGCAAGGGTATTGCGGACTCTTGCCACCGCTCCAATGGTATTGGTGCGGCTGCGCAGGTGCGCGATGTCCCTGAGGTACTCCAGCGTCTGGAATTTCTTCTGCAACGGATAATCGTTGGGGCAGGAACCGACCAGCATGATGTCATTGCTTTGCATCTCCACTGGCTGTACGCCGCCCAGACTTTTGACGATTTTCCCCTTGCAAATGACGGAAGCTCCGGTTGTGATGGAAGAAAGGAGTGCGTCATTCTGGAATGTGGTGCGGTCGACGACCACCTGCAGTCCCTTGAGACAGGAACCATCATTGACTTCAAGAAAACAGACGTTCTTGCTGTCGCGCTTGGTGCGCACCCAACCTTCGGCCGTAACAATCTCATCACCCGGCTCCCGTGAGAGCAGTGTCTTGATACGAGTTTGCAACATAGATGAAACCCCTTTGTGAATGCCCCGATTGTACACGAATCACCCGGCAAGCACAACACCGAAGGAATAGTGAGAATTGGCTAGAAAAATTTAATTTGACGTATTCATGGGTAAGTGTCAGGATAAAACTTGCTTTTTTCCTGGTCTGTCACGATAATAGCAAGTATGGAACGAGGGAGCAGCATCCGGTATGCCGTGCTTGGCAGCGGATCCAGCGGAAACAGTTACGCGTTTTATGACGGACGATCGACATTGTTGGTCGATCAAGGGTACAGCCTGGCAGAGTTGAAGCGCAGGTTGGCGTCGGTGTCCATTCCGTTTGCCAGTGTGGTGGGGGTGTGTGTCACCCATCTGCATCCAGATCATGTGCGAGGCATCGGAACGTTGGCTCGGCAGACCGGGCTTCCCGTCTATTTCGCGCAGGATACGCCCGTGAAAGAAGCCATTGTCTTTGCCCGTTTGGGGTTGCCTTCCGACACGGTGCGGTTGGTCCCTCACGGGGTAAGTTTTCCTATCGGACCATTTTCCGTGCATTGTTTTCCCACCAGCCATGACTCAGGTGGTTCAGTGGGATGGTCCATTACCCAAGGAAATGAGCGGTTCATGGTGCTTTCCGATACCGGAGTGTGCTCTGATACCCAGCGGGAGGAAGCCAAAGAAGCCGATGTACTGTTCCTGGAAGCGAATTA
>Ga0172378_10007608_pt1 | contig 10076 bp, 10 predicted proteins | sample GrowelOW332metaG_FD_119755 | JGI IMG/M metagenome (GOLD analysis project Ga0172378, IMG submission 119755) | Groundwater microbial communities from an aquifer near a municipal landfill in Southern Ontario, Canada - Pumphouse #3_1 metaG | ecosystem: Environmental > Aquatic > Deep subsurface >... | reverse complement strand
GAGCATATGGGAAAAATGCTGGTATAGCAATAGTAATTAATTCTGAAATTATTTTACCTGAACATGGGCTGCTTCCAGTAGTTCCTAGCCCTGTGGGATACTTTGGAGTAGATGAATTTAAGTGTCAATTTACAACTATAACAGATAATATAGTTGCAAATATAAATAAAATAAAACCTAAAATGAGAGAAGAAATAATACAAAACGTGCTAAATATGTTCGTGTTTGGTAGCCTATGTGCGAAACATCCTGGTTTTACTGAGGAAAGAGAATGGAGACTTGTTTATTGCCCTAAACTTTTTATGCGTTCTGGTAATTTAGAAAAAGAGATATTATCTGTAAATGGTATTCCACAATTTATTTATAAAATACCATTAAAAGAAAAATACAACTCTGGTCTTGATGCGTTGTTGGAAAAAGTAATTATAGGACCAGCTAGATATTCAAGTGAACTGCATAAAGCTTTTGTAGGACTTTTGAAGGATGCTGGAGTTAGTAATTCAGAGGAAAAAGTTGTAAATTCAAATATACCACTAAGATGCTAGTTTATATTTAGCCGTAGCCTTGTGATACGGCTATTCTTTTATATGAAAATTGCATATATTAACTTATATTAATAACCGGTGGGCCTTCTGGTAGCTGAGTAAGTCTCGGCTATTTTTAGCGTGGGTGGGGAAAAATAATATTCAAGATAAAAAACATTCTTGCAACAAAAAGAGGGAGACACTTTTGCCCTATTTTTTGACTAGTTGCAAGTATTATTAGAGAAAACAGTATCGTTGACAAATATTTTAAAAAGTACAATAATGAAATTATAAAATAATTTATAAGGGAGGGTTTTTATATGGAGTTATCAACAATCATTAATATTATTATTGCTGCTATTTCATGTATGGCGCTTTGTTATTTTGGGTGGAGCCAGAAAAATTTGCTTAGGCGGCAAAACAATTTAATTGTATTTGAAAAGAGATATAAGGTTTATGAAATATTTAGAGGCTTAATTAAACAATTAGATGATTTCGACTTTATTGATAAAGCCAAGACCGATGAAGATATAATTAAACAAAGCTCTGTAATTGTTTTAAAAATGCAAACTGAAACAAGTTCTGAAAGGATTTTGTTTGATAAAGAAACAAGAAATTTATTGGATGCTGATATTAAAAAAATAACAAAAAAAATTACTGACATCTTAAGTGTAAGGAGTAAGTACAATGATGCTAGTGTAGATAATAGATATTCTACCTATGCAGAATTATTGGCTGAACGCCAGAAATTAATCAAAATACTTGAAGAGATATGTGAAATATTAGAAAAAAAGCTTTATATTGGGGATCTTTAAAGAGCAGGGGAAATTGAAATAAGTTGCTATGCCAAAAGATAATAATATATACAAACATGGAAAAAGCTCCTAGTGGTTAAGAGGATTTAGGCTCCAATTGCCCGACCTGTTAACCACACAGAGCTTTTTACTTGAAAATAGTGTAACAAATAATAATGGAACAGTCAAGGAGTCCTCTGTAAGGTCTAGAAATACACGAAAAAAGGCCGGCTATAATGTCGTAAAACAGGAACTGGCAATAGCGAAACAGCAGTTGACGCAAGCCTTGAATCAAATGCAGCAGCAATCAACGCAAATAACGCAGCTGCAAACACAAACACAGAGATCGCAAGCGACATCGGAAAATCAGGAACGCTTATTAGCGAGTTGCAAGCAATCCTTGATGACTTATCTTGCATGATTGGGAGTTAGGTGTTGGTGGTTATGCAGATAAGTAAAATCGCCGATATTCACTTATCTACTTTGTCAGAACTTGCAGTTTTGTAATGGTATGTACCAGTGTGTACTATACCATTATAAAATCCTCGGTCTTTCGTGTATCTGAGTAAATATCGGCGATTTTTTGTGTGTAAAGAAAATCATGTTCAAGATATGGAACTCCTTTTTGTCATAAAAAGAATAGTAAAAAAATACCGCTCTGAGCAAAATAAGAGTGGTATTTCTATGATTAAAAATAAAACTGAAGAAAATAGTGCTTATATGAATAAAAAAGAAACCATTGATACGCTATCTAACGAGCGCCTAATGGCTCAGATAGAAGACGATATCAATGGTTCCTTTTATGCACCAAGTATAATAATGAAAAAAGTCAGTGTCAAGCTCAAAAATGTAAACGCACTGCAAGCCGTCACTTTTGTCTGTGTACCAACAAAAGATATTTTGATACTATTCTTTTGACATGTTTTAGACATGCTTTAGACATACATCATTGGTACTATGACCATGTAGGGCTTGACTAATTAGTCAGGAAAAATAAAAGGAGTGGTTATAGTGCTAATGAAAAAAATGCAAAAATTAATAGCAGCATTTGTATTGGTAGGGTTTGTTGGGTCTGCGGGTTTACCAATTGTTGCGGAGGCATCTTTTCATAACTATAGAGAAGAGCAAAGAATCGAGCACCATAGAGAAAAACAAAGAATTGCAGAGCATCATAGAGAAGAACAAAGAATTGCAGAGCATCGTAGAGAAGAGCAAAGAATTGCAGAGCATCGTAGGGAAGAGCAAAGAATTGCAGAGCATCGTAGAGCAGAGCAAAGAATTGCAGAGCACCGCAGAGAAGAGCAAAGAAGACATGACCATAGAGGGGAATACAGAAGACATAATGACAACGAAAGTCATAGTGACGAAGGAAATTTAGTTACAGGTTTGCTTATTGGTGGGATTGTTGGAGCTATTATTGGTAACAATTAATAATTAGGAAAAGTAAATAGATTAGTGCCGTTGAGTCTTAGGGCTTATCGGCATTTTTTTTGTTTAAAAATCGCCGAGATTCACTCATCTACTTTGTCAGACTGCATATTTTAACAAGAGGATGTACTAGAAGTACTATCCTCTTGCAAAAACATTGGTCTTTCGCGTATCTGAGTAAATCTCGACGATTTTGTGCGTGTGGGGAAATAATGCTTAAGATATGAAGAACATTTTTGTGCTAAAAAGAGACAGGTGATATTGTTAACAAATCCTTGGTCTTTCGCGTATCTGAGTGCCATCTCCGCGATTTTGTGCGATCTGGAAATGCGGTTGCAAGAAACAATTTTTTTATAAAGAATTAATGATAAGTGCAATTAATGGAGCACTTAATAAAATTATTTCCAATAAGCTGGATTATAGAAAATTGACAAAAAAACTGTCAGCAAAGTGTCAGAGGGATTATGGCCCCTAAATTTTTAATCTTGAAATTATCAACACCAGAAGCCACTTAGAACACATGGATACTATTCTTTTGACATGCTTTAGACATACATCATTGGTATTATAACCATAGAAAGCTTGACTAATTAGTCAGGAAAAATAAAAGGAGTGGTTATAATGCTAAAGAAAACAATGCCGAAATTAATGGCAGTGCTTGTATTAGTAGGATTTATGGGTTCGGCAAGTCTACCAATTATTGCGGAGGCATCTTCTTATCATTCTCAAAATGCACAAGAGCAAAGATTTGAACATCAAAGAGAACAACAAAGAATTGAGCATCAACGCGAAGTGCAAAGGATAGAGCGTCAAAAAGAAAGGGAAAGAATCCAACATCAAAAAGAGGCGCAAAGACGAGAACATCAACGAGAAATACAAAGGAGACACCATGATAAACATGACAACAATGACAACAATGATAAACATGATAACCACTATGACTCTAATAACCATTATAACCATAATAACTAAGGTTACAGTTATACCGGTCTATGAAAGTAAATAAATAATAAATAAAATGTATTAATGAAAATCGCTGATATTCACTCATTTACTTTGTCAGACTGCATGTTTTGACAAGAGGATGTACTAGCTGTACTATCCTCTTGCAAAAACATTGGTCTTTCGCGTATCTGTGTAAATCTCGGCGATTTTGTGCGTATGGGGGGAGAAAAATAGTGTTGACGAGTTGGGAAGAATATGACAAAAGAGGAAAAACACCTTGTCATAACAAATCCTCGGTCTTTCGCGTGTCTGAGTAAATCTCAGCGCTTTTTAGGGTTGGAGAAATGCAACAGAAAAAAACAAATTGAGAAAAAAATAGTTTTCAAAGTCTTATACGAATTAAATTTTTCGGTTTTAAGATTTAATTTGTTTGTTATAAAAACCCCTAGAACATATGTAGTTCAGTGTTTTGACATGTCATAGACATACAAAATTGTTAGTATAACTATAGAAATCCTAACTTAGTGGTTGGGAAAAATAAAAGGAGTGATGATAATGCTACAGGAAAAAATGCAAAAATTAATGGCGACGCTGATATTTTTCGGTTTTATGGGTTCAGCAAGTTTTCCAATTGTTGCGGAGGCAGCATTTCAACATTCTAAAAATGCGCACGAGCAAAGAATTTCATACCAAAAAGAAGAGCAAAGATTTAAACAACATATAGAAAAACAAGATAACTACCATGACAATCTTAAAGATCGTGAGGACAATGAAGACCATGATAACCACGAGCATAAACAGGTTGGTGCGGGACATTAAAAAAGAAAATGTAAATAATAATGTACGTAGATGTTAATTACCTTAAAAAATCGCTGAGATTTACTCATTTACTTTGTCAGACCTTGTCATAACAAATCCTAGGTCTTTCTTGTATCTGAGTATCTCTCGGCGATTTTGTGCGTGTGGGGGAGAAAAATAGTGTTGACGAGTTGGGAAGAATATGACAAAAAGGGGTAGTCAATCTTGTAATAAAATGCAGAGGGTATGATTAATTTTGTTATAATAAATTTTTATGGTGCCAATTCAAAAAGAGTATTTTCTATTAATTATAAACTAGGCTACACTTACAATTAATGGTAGATAGAGTGCAGAGCGGATGTATGAAAAAATATTTATAAATAGACAAATACAGATTTTTTTGTTGGAATTTTTCACAGGTGGACGCATACTAGAATTATTCTAACAAATGCTGATATAAGCTAGAAAAAATTTTCAAAAGGCCTATTGCACTGTAATGAGCTCAAGAAACAGAATTTTCAGAAAGAATATCCATATAAATTTTAATAGCGGGACATTTATCAGAGAGGGGGATAGGACAATAGGTCCGCGAGATGAAATGTAAGTATAAGAAGGAGGGAGTATTTTGGGAGAAAATAAGATTGATATATTAAGAAAGAGATGGGGGTTCCCATTAGCTATCATATTCGGAATGATAGTTTGGTTCATGCCTCTGGGCCAGGGATTAACGCCCCAAGGGCACCATGCATTAGCGTTGTTTACCGGTATTTTTATATTATATTTAACAGAAGCTGTTCCTTTGGCAGTAACGAGCATTGCGGTAGCTCCCCTTGCCGTATTGATGGGTATTGACAAAGTCGGACCGGCCCTATCGTCATTTGCTTCTTCGTCATTGTTTTTGATGTTTGGTGCATTTATCTTGGCAGCAGGAATGATTGAGACTAATTTAGCCAAACGTATTACCTATCTTATTTTGAAGTGGGTAGGTTCTTCTACAAGGCAAATTACTATTGGCGTAGTATTAACAAACATTATGTTATCTTTCCTAGTCCCTTCTAGTACGGCCCGCGTGGCTATTTTATTACCTGTGTGTATTAGCGTTATAGAGCTGTTCAAAGGCGAGGGACGGACAAGGTTCGGGGCGAATTTATTATTAACATTAACGATGACTAACTGTACTATTGCCTCCGGCATTTTGACGGCAACTGTGCCGAATCCTGTTATTATTGATTTTATTCAAAAAGCCGGCGGACCTACAATCTCTTATATGGAGTGGCTAAAAATAGGCTTTCCTCCAGCTCTTTTGATGACAATAATTACTTGGGCTATTATTCAGTTCTTGTTTAAGCCGGAAGAAAAGGAAATCCCGGGAGGGTCATCTTACGTAACTAAGAGCCTGAATGAAATGGGTCCTATGAAATATGATGAAATATATACTCTTATTGTATTCTTGCTTGTTGTTGTGGGATGGGCAACGGAAAAAATAATCAAAATAGATACAACGACAACCTGTATGGCAGGAGGTTTACTATTATTCATTCCTAAATTTGGTGTGCTCAAATGGAAGCAAGCTTCACCACATATTAATTATAGTATTTTATTGGTTGTTGGCGGCGGTATTGGGTTAGGGACTTTGCTAATGAAGACAGGAGCATCCAAATGGCTTGCTGCTCAAGCTTTCCAGGCATTTGGCCTGCAGGCACTGCCTGTAATTGTTCTAACCATAGTTGTCATGCTGATTTGCCAATTTATGCATTTATTCTTTGTGGGAACCACGGTAATGACGACGGCTATGATGCCTATGATCATTGCCTTGGGAGTGGAAGCAGGCTTGCCACCACAAGTATTGGCACTTTCTGCAGGCATGATTATAGGTGGATATCCTGTATTGATGTTCTATTGTACTAACCCGAATATCTTGGTGTATAGTACGGGACAGCTTACGGTTTGGGATTTTCCTAAGGTAGGTATTCCTATTTCTGTAGTAGGGTGTATCGTATATGCAATCTGTGCTGCAACCTATTGGCGTTGGATTGGAGTATTCGGAGGATAAGTATTTATAAATGAATAGACCAATGAAGCATAGCCGGGTTTTGCATAAAGCTTGAGTCATGCTTCATTTATCTTGTATTTCACCATATGTGTAATCTTAAGGGAAAGTCTTCAAGCCTGTTAAAAATATTAAATTGCAACTTAACATGGAAACCTTGTAATAGAAAAACTTTATACCTTGTATCCAAATTCAGTATTTTTCAACCTCTGAGGAAAATAATATAATGAAAATAAGCTAAGGATGAAGAGCGAGCTAAACCAAAACTTGGGAGAGGTGCTTGTTATGGGAATGTTAACCGGAGTTAGAGTATTGGATCTATCTACTGTTATTGCAGCACCATTTGCTGCGGGATTGATGGCAGATTTCGGTGCGGAAGTTATTAAAATTGAAATGCCTAATGGGGGAGATCCCTTTAGGCGCTTGGGACCATTTCATGGAAAAGATGCTATGCGTTTTGCCTGTATGGGCCGCAATAAGAAATCAGTTACTTTGGATTTGCGGACAGAAAAAGGCAAAGAGATGTTTCTCAAGATGGTAGAAAAAACCGATGTGGTTATAGAAAATTTTCGTACCGGGACTTTGGATAAGTGGGGCATCGGGTATGCCAAAATGAAAGAAGCCAATAAAGATGTTATTCTCAGTCATGTTACAGGTTATGGACAAACAGGACCTTATGCAAAATTGCCGGGTTTTGGTACGCCTGTTACGGCATTTTCCGGTATGACTTATATCACCGGCTATCCGGATCGCCCACCGGTAAGTCCTTCTTTTTCATTAACGGATTATATAGCAGGATTATATACCTGTATGGGTACTATGATGGCCTTATACCACAGAGATATTTTGCACGGCAATGGTCAGGAAGTAGATGTTAGCCTCTATGAAAGCGTATTTCGTTTTATGGAAATATTGTGCGCAGATTATGATAAGAATGGTATTATCCGTGAACGTAAACCCAAGCTCAGTGGCACATCGAGCCCAGGCGGAACTTATGAAACCAAAGACCACAAATGGGTGGTTTTGGTTTGCAGTACCGATCGCACTTGGGAGTATTTGACTACGGCTATGAACAGGGAGGAGTTAAGAAGTAATCCTCATTTTAATACCATGAAGAACCGTGTTGCCAATGATCCTGAACTAGACGCAATTGTAAGTGCCTGGATTGGCAGCTATGATTATAAGGATTTAAAGGCTATTGTAGATAAAGAAGGTGTACCAGTTAATCTTATTTATAGTATTAAAGACATTTTTGAAGATCCTCAGTATGCTGCTCGTCATGATGTGGTGGAAATGGAACATCCTCAATTAGGGACTATTAAAATGCCTGGTATTGCACCTGTGTTTAGCGAAACTCCGGGGGAGATTAAATGGGTTGGTCCAGAGTTAGGTGCTCACAACGCTGAAGTTTATAAAGCATATCTCGGTTTAGAAGCTAGTGATTTGCAAGCTTTGAAAGCGGAAGGAGTAATCTAAATGGACTTTGCGAATTTACCGGAAAGTATAACTATTTGCGAGGTAGGGCTCAGAGATGGTTTACAAAATGAAAAGACTTTATTAACCACGGAAGAGAAGATTTGTCTGGTTAATGACATGTCGGAGGCTGGGTTTAAAGTTATTGAAGTTGGATCCTTTGTGAGTCCCAAGGCAGTAGAGCAAATGGCTAATACAGATGAAGTTTTTAAAGGTATTAAAAAAGTAGATGGGGTAGAATATCGTGCTCTCATTGCTAACACTAAAGGAGTAGATAGGGCAATAAACTGTGGCTGCACCAAGGTGAAGCTGAATGTTTCTGCCAGTGTATCTCACAATCTAGCTAATTTAAATAGGACTCCTGCCCAGACAGTGGCGGGTTTTGGGGAAGCGGTTGCCAAGGCTAGGGAGGCTAATATAGATATTTCCGGTTCTATATCCATGAGTTTTGGTTCACCATGGGACAAAGAAATACCGATTAAAAATGTACGTGATATTGTTGAGGCTTACCTAGCAGTGGGAGTGAAGGAAATCTCTCTTTCTGATGCTTCGGGAATGGCCTATCCTAAGCAAGTGCATGCTATATGCACGGAAATGCTAGGAGCTTATCCTGAGGTAAATTGGTGGCTTCATTTCCACAATACTCGTGGTATGGGTATGGCCAATATCATGGCTGGTATGCTTAGCGGCTTTACTAAGTTCGATACTAGTTTTGCGGGTGCAGGTGGATGTCCTTTTGTGCCGGGGGCAGCCGGTAACGTAGCTACGGAAGACGTGGTGCATATGTGCGATGAATCTGGTATAGCTACAGGTATTGACTTGGACAAGACTATTGCCATTAGTAAGAAAATCGTAGCAATTCTGGGTCATTCTACGGACAGCTACATCCTTCGGGCAGGAAAATCCAAGGATCTTATTAGAGAACTTCCAACGGGGCAAATAAAGAACCAAACACAAGTGAAAAGATAATTTGTGATAAGACGTGCGCCAGTGGATAGCGGGGTACGTCTTTTCATTTTCTATGGTGTTAAGAGGCACGTAAGTGTGTTAAAATAGCGTCATAGAGAACAAAGCGAGGTAGTAATATGGATGAGCGAGATTGGCAAATAATTAAAACTTTATACGAAGAAAAAAATATTACTAAAACAGCAAGAATACTATACCTGTCACAACCGGCCCTTACTACACGCATTAAGCAAATTGAAAATCACTTGGGTATCACTCTTATTTACAGGGGAAATAAGGGGATTACTTTTACCAGCGCAGGAGAAAGAGCGGCGATTTTTGCTCTTAAGATTTTGAACGAAATTAGTACGTTCAAAGAAGAACTAGCAAATCTGGGAGATGAAATTGGCGGTATATTGCGGATAGCGGCACCAAGTATTTTGGCATCTTACTATCTCCCCCAGCTTTTAAGTAAGTTTCAAGAACTGTACCCCAAGGTAACCTTCGATATTTCCATAGCACCAAGCAGCAAAGTGCTGGGACTTATGAACTCCAAAGCACTACATTTTGGCTTTTTGCGTAATGACTTCGGGTGGGATGAGCATGCGAAGTTATTATTGACTACAAACTATGTTTGCGCGGTAGCGACCAAGCCCTTTAAACTAGAAGACTTACCGGATATGACTCGTATTGATTATGATACAGAAGTTTATTATAGAACATTTCTGGATGCTTGGTGGAATGATAACTTTAAGGTTCCTCCTAAGATTGGTATGCAGGTAAGCAATTTAGATTTGAGTAAGGAAATGGTCTTTAAGGGTTTAGGCTATGGACTTTTACCTTCGATCCTAATAGATGATAAACCAGGATTATACTCTATACCCTTGTGTGATAAAAAGGGTAAGTTATTGGCCCGTAATACTTGGCTAATATATAAGAGTGGTATTCTTGATATGAAGCTATCAAGAACATTTTATGAATTTGTGAAGGAGTGCGACTTCGGGAAGTGTTTATATAAGGGCGAAGGAAAAAAAGAAAAATAAACCTAGTATTTTCCAATATCAGGTGAATTATAGAAGATTTTTGTGTAGCGGCACAAACTAAAAAGGACTGACTATT
>Ga0172378_10007607_pt1 | contig 10076 bp, 7 predicted proteins | sample GrowelOW332metaG_FD_119755 | JGI IMG/M metagenome (GOLD analysis project Ga0172378, IMG submission 119755) | Groundwater microbial communities from an aquifer near a municipal landfill in Southern Ontario, Canada - Pumphouse #3_1 metaG | ecosystem: Environmental > Aquatic > Deep subsurface >... | reverse complement strand
CTCCTGCCTGTTTTGGTGATTCAATCTGTGGATTTTTCGCCGCCGTTACTGCCAGCATTCGTATAAAAACGATTTCGGCTATAATGGCTGCAATTCACATTATTGGAATTTTTTGTGGAATATCTCTCGTGATATACCTGTTGTCAAGCGGCCAATTTCAGCTCATAACCTCTCTTGCAATAGTTACTTTCCAATTGATATTTATCAGTGTTACTGCTATTGTTCCTTATCTGAAACGTCCATAAGATAAAATTGTTTTAATATAGGAGATGAAATTTATTGGGCATAAAAAGGTTATTGAAATCCAAAAGTTTTGATGAATATGTTATTGTTTCAGCAGTAATTATTTCGTTTTTGCCATTTTATTTATCAATAGTATTTATACCCTTGTCCGCCATCTATATTATTGCTAAACAGAAGACCAGAGAAATTGTGTTTTCAGATAAATCCTCTATATTGCTTATTATTTTCACTGTTTTAACTTTGGTTACAGGCATAGTAAATGAAAATTGGTTTGGTGCAGGCTGTTCGATTTTTTGCTTTTCTATTATTGTTATCATGCAATTTTCACGTACAACTATGACAACTGTTCTTTTTGAAAAACTTCTTAATATATGTTGTTTGCTAAGTGCAGCTGCTACCGGCTCTGCTATTACTGAAAAGTTTGTACATGTATTTTTTTACGAAAATAATTCTTGCTATCGCTGTTACGCATATTTTTTTAATCCGAATTATATGGGTACAATGCTCGCAATCAGCATAATAATTTGTGCATATAAAGTTATCACCAAATCTGGCAGCAAATTTTTTTTCTATTCTATTGCCACCTTTGATTTGATAGGAGTTTATCTTTCTGGCAGCATGTTCGTATGGATTGCAATTTTTATTGGTGTTTCAGTTCTGCTAATATTGCACCATGAACACCATATGCTAAGTCTGTTTTTACTTCTTGCTGGAATTATGTGCATAATAATTGCCACTACTCCTGAGATTGTCCCAAGACTTAGGGAAACGACGTTAACAACTGATAACAGAATTTCTATTTGGAAAACAAGTATCCACGCTATTGGTGACTCGCCTTTGTTTGGCAAGGGGTTTTTCACTTATTTTCATATTCAGCCAACGATTGAAGGCAGCTATCCGACCCAACATGCCCATAATTTATTTATTGATTCAATTTTAAGTTATGGCATAATCGGTTCATTTGTTGGTATTTTGTATTTTTCAAGCTTTTTTGCAAGTGTTGCAAAGTGTCACGAAAAATTAAAGAACAATAAAATATCCGGCTTTATAATAGCTTTATCAGTGGCGATTCTTGTTCACTCTATGATTGATTTAACGCTTTTATGGTTTCAAACAGGGTTGCTGTTTGCGGTTATTTTGGGTGGAATAGGTGTTGAGGAAAAGCGGCTTCTCAGGAACTCACAGAAATGATATTGGCTAATGCTGTTGATTTGGAATTTATACTTTTCTAAGATAGAATTATGGACACCTCTAAAAACTGCATTTTCAAAAACACAAACTGCATAAGATGGGGCTTTTTCAAGCCTTTATCTAATCAAGAACAGGGTTTTTAGAGATTGCCCTATCAATATTTTAAATGGAGATGCCTAACATGAAAATAAACGATGAATCCACTCAGCAACTTTTTTCTCACTTTGATCAAGCAAAGGGTTGCGAATTTCACTATATCTATGGTTGTATTCAAGCATCCGTTTTAAAGTCTATTTTTCTGGGTCACTTGGCTTCTTTTGCAAATAAATTTTTTCTTCTTGGCTTTACAAAATCAAGTTTAATCATGATAAGAGTGAGTTTTACTGGTAAATTTCAAGATCCTGAAATTATGCTATATAGTGATTTTAAACGTGTAAAGACCTCCGGTTGGATGTTTGGAATCGGCAAGAAAATCAACATCGAACTTAACGATGGCAAAAAAATTAAACTCAAAATAAATAAAAGAGTTGGTGGTTTAAAAAAACAAAAAGAAAATTTAATTGCGGTCTGCGACATGTTGTCCACTATAAATTGTAACTTTTAATCTAAATATTCTTTTCTTGATTTTCACAAAAAGTCTTAGCTTTAAAATTTCCTTCTAATATCTTATAAAATCACAATTAAAAACAAAACGGGCGGTTGGAGTTCTTAATCCAACTGCCCGATTTTTGTTGCGTTTTCCCATTCTTTTAATAAAAATTTTGCCACACCGTCATTATCGTTTGTGTCAACAATCACATCTGCGAATTTCAAAACTTCCTTTTGCGCATTTTTCACACACACACTGACATCAGCATTCTTTAGCATTTCAATATCATTATGATTGTCTCCAAATGCAACAACCCTGTCAAATCCATACATTTCTTTAAGGCGCTTAATTCCGCTCCATTTTCCAGCGTGGCACGAAAACACCTCAATAAAGTTTAGAGAGCCACTGTAAGTATCCAGATAATTTGTGAATTTCACTCCGTCAATTTTGCTGATATCCTCTGCAATTTTGTCAACTACATCACTTTTATCTATTGCGTTAATGTAAATAATTTTATCAGATATATTGTATTCACTTACCTGTTTAAAATGACGATATTTTTTCTTTCTCACTTCAATAAAATCACGTTCATAATCATTCTTATAATTAGTATACTGTACATCAATATCATCGGTAAAGCTATAAACAAAAGGAGGCCTCCCATGGTTCATAAACACGTCAATCACACTTTTACACTTGTCCTGTGGGAGATAGCATACAGATTTTTGCTCTTTTGTGCTGATATCCGTTAGGAACACACCATTCATCATAACTGCCGGAATTTTCAAGTGTAAACCTTCAATAATTCCGTTTGCAGATGAAATGGAACGTGCAGTGGCAAGTGAAATGTTCATGCCATTTTCCACCAGATCGTTTATTGTGTCTCTTGTAAATTCAGAAATTTGGCCGTTACTGCCAAGCAATGTTCCATCCAAGTCCGATATATAAAGAGTTTTCATTTTTATAGTTCACTTTCTGTTTCGAGCTCTGACAAAGAAGATAATATTTCTTCCCATTCAAGTATTTTTTGCTCAAGTTCAATGTTTTTTTGCTCAATCAATGCTGACAGTTCAATGGTCTTTTCATAATCTATTGAAACTTCTGGCAAGGACATGCATTGATTAACCTCGTTGATTTCTTGCTCCAGTTGCTCAATCGACGACTCGCACCTTGTTTGAGCGGATTTCAGCTTTCTAATTGAGGATTCACGCTCTTTCTTTTGCTTATATTGTTGCTTGCTTGCGCTATCCTCTTTGACTATTGCATTAGCTATCTGAGCGTTAAGGCACTGCTCGCAATAAGTGTCATAATTACCATTTATGCTTTCCATTCCGTCTTTAGTTAGATGTAAAATTCGATTTGATAAACGATTTATAAAGTAACGGTCATGAGAAACAACCAAGAGTGTTCCATCGTAATTGGCTAATGCTTCTTCCAAAGCCTCACGGGACTGCAAATCCAAATGATTTGTAGGCTCATCCAACATCAATAAATTTGAGCCCATAAGCATCAACTTGCAAAGCGTCACCCTTGCCCTTTCACCGCCGCTTAAAGTTTTTATTTCAGCAAAGACCTCGTCGCCTTTAAACAAAAAAGCTGCCAAAGCATTTCGGATCTCAGTATCAGATAACATTGTATAGGTGTCATGAAGTTCATCGAAAATAGTCTTATCTTTATCGATGTTTTCTCCATGCTGATCAAAATATCCCAAGTTTACCTGTGCGCCAAATATAATGTTTTTTTCTTGTCTCAAAATTGATTTCAAAAGGGTTGTTTTACCGCAACCGTTTGAGCCAATTATGAAAACTCTGTCCCCTCGTTTTAACTCAAATTCAATATTTTCATATAATACATCTTCGTCAAAAACAGCCGATACACCGCAAACATTCAAAACATCGTTGCCACTTCTCATATTTGCCTTGAAACCGATTTTTATTTCTTGCAAATCAGCTTCGGGCGCTTTTAAATCCTTAACCATGCGATCAATCTGCTTTTGCTTGCTTTCGGCAGTTTTTATATTTTTTTCACGATTGAACTGGCGCTGCTGCTCAATGATTCCTTCAATGCGCTTAACTTCTTTCATTGTGTTGTCGAAAACACGCTGCTCCGCTTTCTCACGCTCTTTTTTAAACTCCAAATACCTTGAATAATTGCCATCCGACAGAAACAGATGACTGTGCTCTATTTCCCAAGTTTTATTTGTTACCCTGTCCAAAAAATATCTGTCATGGGAAATTATTACCGCCGCTCCTTTGAACGCCTTAATGTATTCCTCCAGCCATTCGGTTGCCTCAATATCCAAATGATTTGTAGGTTCGTCCAACAGCATCAATTTAGGCTCACACAGCAATAACTTGCAAAGTCCTATTTTACTCCTTTGTCCACCCGACAAAGCATGAACCGGCAACTCCAATTCATGCTCCGCAAAACCTAATCCGATTAATGCGGATCGAGTTCGGGAAAGATAAGTTAGACCTCCCATGAGGCTTAATTTTTCGGTAAGCATATGTTGCTGCTCAATCAGTTTGTCGTCTGCCAATGTGGACAATTTTTCTTGGATTTCCGCCAATTGTTTTTCCATTTCAATCAGGTTATCAAACACCGTCAAGGTTTCGGCCAAAGCCGTTAGGTCGCTGTCAGAACAAACGTGCTGTTGCAAATAGCCAATCGACAAGCCTGATTGTTTTGAAAGTCCACCTGAATCGCTTGAGAGTTCACCCGTTAAAATCTTAAACAATGTGGTTTTTCCGCATCCATTTGCACCAACAAGCCCGATAATATCATTTTGTTCAATTTTAAATGTCACATCATCAAAAAGCAAATTGTCGCCAAAGCTTTTTGATATGGAATTTGTACTTAATATCATATATTTTTAATCCTCTTAATTTTCAATACCATTACATTATATCAATTTTTCAGGATTTTACAACCAATTAAACCTAAAGGCACTTCTATATACCTTAATTAGCGGGTGATAAATAAATCAGCGCTATACCGGCATTTATCTTGAAATTTGCCTAAAATCCTTTTTTAATGTTGTTTGAAATATGAAAATTCCATGCAGATGTTAATAACTGACAAAACGTCTTGACATTCAACACCTTTACTTATATACTAAAAATAATTATACATTTAATAGAAGGGCATTTCTAAAAACCGCCCGCCCATCATCTTGGCACGTCTTTTTTCCCCAATCTGCGTCAATTTTTCTTGAAATACGGAAGTATTCCTGCAAAAAATTGACTTGATTGGTGCCCCCCCACCAATCTGACAGTCGTCAGGTTTTCAGAGATGCCCAGAATAACACTAAATATTTTTTCATTGAGAAAGGTGTACTAATATATGTGTGGAATTGTCGGCTTTATTGGCGAAAGAAAAGCAGCCCCCATTTTGTTTGAAGGCTTAGAAAGACTGGAGTATCGTGGATACGACTCAGCAGGCATTGCTGTTTTAAATCAGGATAAAATAACAACAAAAAAAACCATCAAAAGGATTAAAATGCTTCGTGAAATAACTGATAATGGTGAAACTACACCAGGTTCTCTTGGAATTGGACATACACGTTGGGCAACTCATGGTGCTCCAAGCGAACGCAATGCCCACCCCCATGTCAGCAATGACAAAAATTTTGCAATTGTTCACAATGGAATAATTGAAAATTATATAACACTTAAAGAGGAACTTATCGAAAAGGGATTTGTTTTTGAAAGTGAAACAGACACAGAAGTTGTGGTTCACTTGTTGGCTGATTATTATAATGGCAATTTACTTGATGCTGTTGTTAAGACAGCAAAAAGACTTGAAGGATCTTATGCTCTTGGTATTATCTGTGCAGATAAACCTGATGTGTTGTTTGCAGTAAGACATTCAAGCCCTCTTCTTTTAGGCGTTGGAAATGGAGAGAATTTCATTGCCTCGGATGTTACGGCATTAATTTCCCATACTAAAACAGTTATGTATTTGGAAGACGGAGAAATTGCTGAAATCAGAAAAAGCGGAATAAAGATATTTGATAAAAACGGCTTTCCTGTGGAAAAAGCAACAACTGAAATCACATGGAATATTGATGCTGCTGAAAAAAGTGGATATGATCATTTTATGATGAAGGAAATCATGGAACAGCCTCATGCTGTTCAAGCAACACTTGAACCTAGAATTAAAAACGGTAAAATCGTTCTTGATGATATCAGTATCACTGCGGATTATCTTAAAACCACCAGCAAAATCATAATTACTGCCTGTGGATCGGCATCTTATGCTGGACAGGTGGGAAGATATGTTCTTGAAGAGTTGCTTAGAATACCGGTTGAGGTCGATTTAGCATCGGAACTTCGCTATCGCAATCCTATCATAAATGAACACACGCTTCTCATTGTTATTAGCCAGTCTGGTGAAACAGCTGATACAATTGCTGCTCTTAAAGAAGCAAAAAGCCGTGGAGCCAGAGTTCTTTCCATTGTTAACGTGGTTGGAAGCACAATTGCAAAGCTGTCTGACGATTGTTTGTACACATGGGCAGGACCGGAAATTGCAGTTGCTACCACAAAGGGCTACTCGACACAATTGGCAATGCTTTATCTTTTTGGGATTTATGCTGCAGAACTGATTGGAACCAGATCAACACAAGAATGTGCCGAAATGCTTGCAGAACTGCAAAATCTGCCAGAACAGATTGAAAAGGCACTTATTCTTAATGATAATATTAAAACGCTTGCACAGAAATATCATAAGAATCAGTCAATTTTCTTCATTGGAAGAAACATTGACTATGCGGTATCGATGGAAGGCTCTCTGAAACTCAAAGAAATATCTTATATTCATTCGGAAGCCTATGCAGCAGGTGAACTCAAGCATGGCACGATTTCCCTCATTGATAATGACAGATTAGTCATTGCACTTGCTTGTTATGAAAAACTTTTTGATAAAATGATGAGCAATATCAAAGAAGTCAAAGCGCGCGGGGCAAAGGTTCTTGCCACTGCTATTTTAGGTAATGCAAAAATTTTGGCTGAGGCTGATGATGTAATATATGTTCCTCGCACAAATCCATTGTTTTTAGCTTCGGTGGAGGTAATTCCGCTTCAGTTACTTGCATATTATGTTGCCCGTGATAACGGATGCGACATTGACAAGCCAAGAAATCTTGCTAAATCAGTAACAGTTGAATAAAAACAGTTGTGTAAATACAAAAAAATTCACATCATTCAACAAAATCAAAAAAACCGTCCTTTTGTAATAGACAGAAGGGCGGTTTGTGTGTATAATTAGAATATATTTTTTGAATGTGAAAATGGGGGAAAAGTTGTTATGCAAAAACTTGAAATGGTTTATGAAGGCAAAGCAAAAAAAGTGTTTAAAACTGAAGACCCTGAGCTCTACATTGTTGATTATAAAGATGACGCAACTGCTTTTAACGGTTTGAAAAAAGGTCAGATTGCAGGCAAAGGTGTTATTAATAACCGTATGTCAAATCTGTTGTTTCGAATTTTGGACAAAGCAGGTGTAAAGAATCACTTTGTTGAGGAAATTAGCGATCGTGAAACAGTTGTCAAAAAGGTTACTATTGTTCCTCTTGAGGTGATTGTCAGAAATACTGCGGCAGGCAGCTTTTCTAAGAGATTTGGCGTTGAAGAAGGAACAAAGCTTGCTAACCCAACACTTGAATTTAGTCTTAAGGACGATGCCTTGGGCGACCCTATGATTAATGATTATCACATCACCGCTCTTGGAGTTGCAACCAAAAATGAAATTGCAAAGCTTGCTGAGATGACATTCAAGATCAATGATGTTCTTATTTCGTATTTTGACTCAATCGGCATAGAGCTCATTGATTTTAAAATTGAATTTGGCAAAACAAGTGATGGCGAAATTATTCTTGCTGATGAAATTTCACCTGATACATGTCGTTTGTGGGACAAGGAAACACACGAGAAATTGGATAAAGATCGTTTTCGCCGTGACCTTGGCAATGTTGAAGATGCTTATAAAGAAGTTTTTTCTCGTCTAGGTTTAAATAAATAAGTAAAATCACTTTCTGCGTATGACATTGAATTAAACATTCATTTTTTCGCAGAGGAATGGGGCTATAATTAATGGAGAAAATACTTGTTTTGGATTTTGGCGGTCAATATAATCAGCTGATTGCACGTCGTGTCCGTGAAAACAATGTGTATTCTGAGGTTCGTCCGTATACTACACCTATAAATGAAATTAGGGATGCTAATTATAATGGAATCATTCTAACCGGTGGCCCAAAAAGCGTTTACAGTTCAAATGCGGCTCTGTATGACAAAGCTTTATTTGAACTAGGAATACCGATTATGGGAATTTGTTATGGTGCACAACTGATGGCGCATACCCTCGGCGGTGTTGTTGAGGCAGGTCACAGCGAATATGGCAAAGTTGGGCTTTCTGTTGACTCTGCAGACTTGTTGTTTGAAGGTGTTGATGCTCACACAACTTGCTGGATGAGTCATACAGATTATATCAATCAAATTCCGCTTGGATTTAAAATCATTGCCAAGACAGACGATTGTCCCGTTGCCGCAATGGAAAATATCAGCAGAAATTTTTATGCCGTTCAATTTCATCCGGAAGTTATGCATACCCCTCTTGGGTTTAAAATGTTGCACAACTTTGTTTATAATGTGTGCAAATGTAAAGGTGAATGGACAATGTCCTCCTTCACAGTTCGCACAATTGAAAACCTGAAGGAAAAGATCGGTGACAGGAAGGTGCTGTGTGCGCTTTCTGGCGGTGTTGATTCATCGGTTGCCGCAATTCTTCTCCATAAAGCTGTTGGAGATAACCTCACTTGCATTTTTGTAGACCACGGTCTACTACGCAAGGACGAGGGCAAACAGGTTGAGAAGCTTTTTCGCGGCGTATATGACATTAACCTTATTGCTGTGGATGCAAAAGAGCAGTTTATGTCAAAGCTTGCGGGCATTTCCGATCCTGAAAAAAAGAGAAAAATTATTGGCGAGGAGTTTATCCGGGTTTTTGAGGCTGAGGCAAGAAAAATTGGCAAGGTGGATTTTCTTGTTCAGGGAACCATTTATCCAGACGTAATCGAAAGCGGCACAGGAGATGCAGCACTTATAAAGAGTCATCACAATGTCGGTGGTCTGCCTGATTGTGTTGATTTTGAAGAAATTGTTGAACCGCTTCGTGATTTGTTTAAGGATGAAGTACGCAAGGTTGGGCTGGAACTTGATATTTCTGAAAGCATGGTTTATCGTCAACCGTTCCCGGGTCCTGGTCTTGCAGTTAGAATCATTGGAGATATCACAGAAGAAAAGCTAATAATATTGCAGGATGCCGACTACATTTTTCGTGACGAGGTTGCAAAAGCAGGCCTTGACCGTCAAATCGACCAATATTTTGCAGTCCTTACCGATATGAAAAGTGTTGGTGTTATGGGTGACGGCAGAACATATGAGTATACAATAGCCCTCAGAGCCGTTACAACCAGCGATTTCATGACTGCTGATTGGGCAAGAATTCCTTATGAGGTGCTAGATTCTGCATCCAGAAGAATTGTAAATGAGGTTTCAGGCGTTAACCGCATAGTATATGACATAACAAGCAAACCCCCCGCCACAATCGAGTGGGAATGATATTAACGGGCTTTGATGTACCGAAAAAGCCAGTATTCATGCGGGTTTACGGGTTCTATCAATTTTACCCATTTGCTTTTGCAACACTTTTGCAACACTTTTAATTGAATCTTGCTTTTTTTGCCGGATGGAATAGTATCCAGTGGTTTACAAGTATCCGGCATAATTGCTTTAACACAAGACGGACATTGATCTGATAAAGGTCAGTATCCGTCTTTTTTTGTTGTCTGAATAGAAGAATAGTTTCAGCAATTTAATTTGAGAAATATCATTTTCGATATTTCTCGATTTTTTTGCATGGGGGGTTAAAAAATCGATGATTTTTGTCCGTTGTATTGTGAGGGGTTAAGAAACGCCTCACCGTTCCTTCAAAATTAAATAATTCATCAGTACATTACTTGTGTTGAGGAAAACCTCAAGCCGCGATTGTAGGT
>Ga0172378_10007604_pt1 | contig 10080 bp, 9 predicted proteins | sample GrowelOW332metaG_FD_119755 | JGI IMG/M metagenome (GOLD analysis project Ga0172378, IMG submission 119755) | Groundwater microbial communities from an aquifer near a municipal landfill in Southern Ontario, Canada - Pumphouse #3_1 metaG | ecosystem: Environmental > Aquatic > Deep subsurface >... | reverse complement strand
GGTGAATAATGAATATGAAAGGATAAAAAAGATTGTACAAAATTGCTGTATATCAATAATTGATAAATTTGCCTGACAACACTTTTTGAAATATCGTAGAAAAGAGGTGATTTGCTTCTTAAACTTTCTTGAGGCGACATAATACTTTGATTATATTTCCCTAAAACAACAAAGAGAATGGGGACATCTTCAAGCAAGCCTAAAGTGAAGAAAGTTAAGGCGTTTTTGGATCTGGTGGCAATATGGTTAAGCTGTCATTCGCTATTCCATATATTTCTTGATGTCTTGAAGTATTGATGTAATGATTTTTCCATTAAGCTGGGCGGCAATGTAATTATCAAACCCGATATTGATTTCCTTGAAGAAGTATGAAAACTTGCGGTTTGGAAAAGTTTCATAAAGCGCGGCAAATGTGCCGACTTTTTTTCCTGGCCATATGTTGTGATAATATATCGCCTTCTCACCGAAAATAATACAGTTTGCCTTGCCTCCGAAAATGGTTCGATCTTTTATGATCAGCCCTAATACATTGTCGTCTTTGGGGAATGCGCATTCCTCCATTGCTGGCAATAGCACTGTGTCGTTAATATTCGGTGATACGCCAATCTCGTCGCTCTGGTAATTTTTCTGATGAGTTGTCAATATGGAACGTATTTTTTCTGACATATTTGGTCTTGGGGGGGCTATGGCAGGTGCCGGCCTTGTTGGATCCTCTCTTTTTGGTATTGACTCTTGTTGCGCGGCGTCAAAGATCATAAACGAAAGTATTTTTTGGAATGCAGCTTGTCTGAATTGGTGATCATACTTAACTGCGTTATATCTTAGGATTGGCCTAATGCAAGGTGGTAGATCTTTCTCATCTGGAAATTCGAAGTTTGGAGTAGTAATTGGGATGATGTTTTTGTTGCCAGAAATAGCGCACTCAATCTCTCTTCTCAACCAGTCGCCCTCAATGTTGCATCGATCAAGCGAATTCTTTGATAGTATCAATAAAAAGTTTTTTGATTTGTTGATGATCTCAATGAGTTTGGAGTCAAATACTCCTGTATTTAATTCCTCTACATCCAAGAATAGGTTCTTGTTGCCAAGAAGTTCGATTCCAATTTTCATAAGCGATGCGAGATCGCCGCCATTATCTCTGCGATAACTTATGAATCCATCGTAATGATGTATTGCAGCGCTGAATTTGTGGCCACAATTAGAGCAGAATTTTGAGTCATGATTGTTTTCTAAACTACATACAGGGCATTTTTTAGTCATTGCAGCATTCCGTCATTCGGGTGGTTAAATTAAGTTTTTCGCATCCGCGCTTGGTGTGAATTAATTGCTAGCTATTGTCTATTTGGAACTGCTTTATCCTTGCTAAAGAGGTGGGAGAGGCACTCATTGTGTTGTCGGAGTATGGGTTTTATGGAACATAATTAGGTGCACTGTTTTAATCCAATCGTCTCGTTAGCCGATAGAATTTCTAAAATTTCATCACTTGTAAATGCTTTTTTTGGATGAATGAAAAATGAAGCCTGTTTGTTATTTAACTTTCTATTTTCCTCAATCTGGGCAATATATTTTGTCAGCATTTTAACTTTTTCGACCGCTCTATCATTTGAAACAACGATACCAATCTTTGACAAAATCGTTGCATTCATGAAATCACCCATTAAATACTTTACAGATCCTGAGCTTTCAATTTCTATTCCCAGAATATACACGGGATTCTTATTGTCATTAGAACTATCATCATATCCAAACATATTTTTTAGAATATCCCACACCGCGGAATGATCATAAAAATTTTCCAAATATTCCTGCCATTCAGATTTATTGGAACCATCCGCTCTAGAGGTTAATAACACTCCTATCGGCACTTTTCTTCCATTCATTAATACAGTTGGAGTTACCCCAACATCGATCCTAGGCGCATAAATATCAATACCATAATATTTTTTATACAATAACTGAGATTCTGAAAACGCAAATACATATTTATCTTTATTACACGCCATTATTTTATATTTTTTTGAATAATGCTCTGATATTATTTCAACTATTTCATAATAGGCATTAAGTTCCGCATCTGTTTTGCTTATAGATTTTGTCAATTCATTCAAATAGTCAATTATTTGCTGTTGTAAATCTTGTGTTTTCATGTCGTCTCAATATTATGGTTTAAAATTTAATATATTCGAATGTCAATGATATAACGTTAGTATGAATATATACATCCCATGCATCTAACGTTGAGGTTAATTGCATCGCGAATGTGAATTACCTTTGAAGCGACCCCAGTCGTTACATTTTTCCGGTTATTTATGGGAAGATAGTATAATACCGGAAAAATGTGCAATGAGATTCGAGCGACGTACTGGCAGTTTTACTGCCAGTTAGAGCGGGTTTGCCGCGTAGCGGAAAACCGAAATCGAATTGCAGACTGGAGGGAGCGCGAGATGAGGCGACAATTACACAGTATGTTAGGCGACTTTTGTCGTTTATAAATTGTTTAGCTCCCAACCTATTGCCATCGGAAGCAGTTCTGTTATTTCATAAATTTTATACTTCTTAACATTTAAAATGTGGATAATATTGTCATATGTTAGTGGGATACGTTCAAAATGACCATCCAATATTTTAAGCAAATCAACTCGCTCGGATTTAAATATTTCCTTCATAAATTGACTATTTACCAACAATATTTCTTTCAATTCTTTAGTCAATTCACCGTTTATTCGTAACCTTAATTTATTACGCAATAACGATTCCCAATCTCTATTTTTATACGCGCTATAGGTTAATTCCTCTATAACATGATTGATTGCCCATTCATTAGTTTCCAATGAAGCAATGATTGAATTTAGCACGCGAGTCAAGTCAGATTTATCAGTCCAAGAATCTTTGTATTTATATCGAAAATCATGCTCAATTTCTAGTATTCCTTCCGTAAATATGGTTCTATATTGAACTTCAAATGTGTGATCTATTAAATCATTATAATCTTGTTTTGAATTTATCAAATATTCATTTGGAAGCTGATATACGTGGTTATTTCTCGCAACTCCAAATGTTTCCGTACTCAACTCATCAACTGACTTAGACTCTTCTATTTCAGTAAACATACTTCTGACAATATTTAATGCAATGTTTATATCTGATGAGAAATACAATACAATTCGGATACCATACAAATCTTGAATTTTCTTTCCCGAAATTGAATATGTTGAGCCTTTTAATGTAATCTTATTTTTTATCGATTCAGTTGATTTCTTTCTGGACAGTATTAAATGAAATACGCCAGCATTCGTCAATTTTGTTCGAATTTGCTCTGTAATGCCGTTTAACACCTGATCCATATTATCGACCTATGATTTGTTTTATTTCATCAAGTCTATTCATATTCAGCCAGTAGAGATTTCCTGAACTATGAGTTAATAACCCTGATTTAACGAGATTAGACAGGGCAGATTTGACGACATCACCCTGTTCTGGAGGTATTCCACAAAAAAGCGTTGATTCCTTTTTGCAAATTTGAAAGTTAGGCCGACCTTTAGGCCAGAAGCGTTCAAGAATTTTTGTATTTGCATTGAAATCTGTACCTAATACGGTGCCACAACCTACTCTATCTTCTGGCTTCCAATTCGTATTTATAAAAGTATTTTCATCTCTCTCGCCAACCCATTCGCAACCGTAAAATTCGCAATGGACAAAGTTACATGATACAATATTTTTTCCAATAAAAGATATGTTATGAAACTTACAGTCAAAGAATTGCACGCATTTGCATAATTTATTGTCAAATTGTTCATCATCTAAATCTAAATTTGACAATGAACAGTTTTCAATATCTCTTAAAAGCTCTCCCTTCAGTCGTAGATCAGTAATAACTTTGATTGGCGTATCATGGACATCCAAACATGGTTGTAATGCATTCCAAAGACGAGTCTTTGCCTCTTCGCCAAGAGCACTGTATGATTGTGTTGCAAGATCAATATATCGTTCTAGAATTATTACTTGAGAATTATTTGAAATTATTTCAGTTCCAAGAAAGTACCCAAATAAAAAATCTGAAACAAATGAAATTGCATCAGTGAAACCACGCTTATCCAATACGCAATGTAAAGTTAGTTTTTCAAGTATTTGGTCAACGGTTGCGCCGCCCTCTGTTGACCAATACTTGTTTAATGATTCTTTAATGATCTCCTTTGATTTATCATTAGTTCTGATCAATTCTGTAATATATTCTTTTGTCTCTTCTGATATTTCATGATCAGAAAAATTCTGAGCCAACCCTTGGAATATTTTGCGTTGGTTATTTGAATCAATTCGAAGATTTTGTCTTTCAGTTTCTCTATTTAGTAAATCATCAATAAACCGCTCAATTATTCCACCAGGATCATTTAACGCACTTTCGAATTCATCATCATTCATGCGCCTTAAACTTGCGAGAAGAATTGGATTTGAAACCTTTTCAAAATCAACTCTGTTTGCTACTGCCTTAATAATCCGTTTTCTCCCTAACCAGTCTTCAATTGAAGGGTTTTGGATTGAAATTCTTTCTATCTGGCATTTAGTACGACAATCGTCATACCATTTTTTGAAATAATCCTTTTCAGCAAATACTGTTTTTCTTGTTGTGAGAATAACCTTTGCGTTATTTTTGATTATTTCGGCAATTGTATATAAAAGGGGTTCATTAATAGATTTATCATCTACTGATCGACCATTTGTTGAATAATTTGACCTTATCATTTCATCAAATCCATCAACAATTAGAATGATATCTCCGCGTTGTACATGCCTAATTGCAAGACCATATTCAATTCCATTAAATACCCTATTAAATTCATCTAATAGAACATACTTAAACTCTGGAACTTTACGATTTCTATGTAGTTCTGCAAGTAATGGAATTGCTTTTATTGTTGTACTAGAAATAATTTTATTACATAGTTCATACATTGCCGTGGTTTTTCCGTAGCCAGCAGGTGCTTCTATTAAAATAAGACACGGACCAGGCTTTTGAATTACTTCTAAGACGTGCCCTACCGGATCACTAGCATTATATGAGTAGATTGTATCTGAAATGAATGCTGAAGGAATGTATGAGTATGTAGAACCAATTACAGAAATTCGTTTCTGTACAAAGTCATCATGCGATTTTCTAACGAAGTCTCTTGTTCCATCCCAATTAAAAAAGCCTCTAAATAAAGCCGTTTGAATTTCTTCAATACTTCTAAATTGATTTGTTTTACAAGTGTAGTTTATTCGCTCAAACTCAGATTTAATTTTTTCTAATTCTCCTGTGGTTACATCACTATTCACAGGAACAACATCGATATTATTAAAATACAACGAATGCTTGAATGCAAGTATCTTTTCTGTACTTGTCTTGACTTCTTGAAATCTGTAGTATTTATAGTATTCACGAACTTTGTCGGCATCAATCCTATCACACATCAAATGCTCCTTACTTTGTCTCACGCATCAAAATAAAATATTTTGCGACGCTTTGGTTTTTGAAGTTTTTTTGTTTTGTATAGTGGGGATCATCTTTTACACTTTTTGCAAAACCGAGTGTAAAGGATGATCCACGACATGTTCATCCAAAATCAATATTTTCAAATACATAAACTTTCTTGGATTGCTCCTTAAAATAACCCAGTTCTACATCGATATGACAATAATATAATTTTCAAAAACCGTCGTGGCATCCTCCATGCCACATATTTTACTGACAACGCAATAAAAATCATTATTTAGTCATTATTTTCCAACTGTAGGGTTCCATTTCTCGATACAATTCAAAAAATAAAGAAGAAAGTTTGTGTGTTCGAGAATACTTCACTCATTCCGCCACAGAAAAGCTTCCGAAATATCATTCACTCTTGCAGAGTAACGTCTCATTGCCTAAATTTCATAAAGCTGGGGATACTTTGTTTCAATTAACTTTGAAACATATTCATAAATACATCTAATCATAAAGGAACGATAAATGGCAACAAATGACAACGAACTAAATCACCTCATCTGGTTCTTTTCTCTCACAAAGAAAGAAAAAGATATGCTGAACACACTTCCGAATAATATCAGAGGTGGGCTTGATTGGATGTCCTTACGTGGTGGCAAGTTTGCTGAAATATCTACACCTGTTGCAACGATTGTAGACGCTAAGGAAACCGTTAAGCCAGTTGCTAAGAAAAGACGTAAGAAGGCTACTAAGGGTAAAAAGCTTGTGACTGTCGTGAAAAAAGGACGCGGAAGACCCAAGAAGGCTTAACTTCAGTTATTACTTATTTTGCGCGAATTGTAAGCTACCCATTTTTTATGGGGACGCTTACATGCTCAGGAAAAAGATTTATTTCCTTAATGAAAAGTACATTGAATTTCCAAAGTATTTGTATTGCACGAAAGTTGGTTGACTTTTTTATTTTATTAAGTCCCTTGTCTTAAAGATCCAGTGCCATCTTGTGAATTTTCCCTAGCTCTACACTAGGGCCATGCACATTTTCAAGCACAAATCGGATTAAGCTAGGGTTCAATGAATCTTCACAGGCATATATTCGGCAATCTGGTGGACATTTTAATGCCCGAATCACCGCATCAATTCTCTCATTTGTTTTTTCATCCTTTGCCATGCATCCTCCTGCATCATTTTTTATGTTCTTAACAATATAGACAATTGTATCTTATGCATTTCCACTTATTTTATTTCAAATTTTCATGTTATGAGTGTGAAAAAATAAGACATTATAATTCGGATAGCGTTATCTGACTCGATTTCGTGTTAAATTTATACAGACTTTCACTTAGCATGGTTCTCTTTCTCGGGAGCCAGCCATAGTGTCTGTTGATTGTATGGCTCATTATTTTTCGAAAAATTAAATGGATAAGGTATATTAAAATAAGAATCTACAACAATGAAAAATAATCAAGAAAAACAGAGTTTAGATAAAATATCAAAACTTGTGCTCATGATAGCAATAGTTCTAATATGTTTTGCTTTTTTTGCGCCATACCTATTTGCACATTTTTTAATTCTTGATTTCAGCCATACAGGACAAATAGGGGATACAATAGGCGGGATAATGACTCCATTCATTGCCTTGGCTGGCATTGGATTGACGTTCTTGGCTTTCTATATGCAATTTATTGCCAACAGAACCCTCAAGGAAGACTTGGAAGAACAAAAAAAACAGTTCACTAAAACGCAATTTGAAAATCAATATTATGAAATGCTCAAGATTCATAACGAGAATGTAAAGGAACTATTCATTGTCGGCATTCCTGAATCCCGAGGACGAAAATTTTTTGATTTCATTTTGGCAGAATTTGAAACTTGTTACTTTGTCGTATGTGGCTCTGAGAAAAAAATTGAAAATTTACAGATGAGGGCTAAAATTCGAATAGCATATCAAATATTTTTTTATGGACTGAATCATTTTTTTGATGAAAATGGCACTAAGCCCAATTCCAATAATATGGGTCAAGCTTGCCGAAATTTAGATGCGGTTTCTCGTAAAACTTTAAAAGCGTCTTATCGTAGTCAAAAACTTCTTGACGGTATTTTTCTGCCTTATCTCCAAGTATCTCTTAATTACCTCCTGTTTCAAGGTTATTATGTTCAATTGAACCATTATTATCGTCACTTATTTCTCACGGTGAAATTTGTGGCCAATAATACTCTCTTGACCTATAATGAAAAACGTAATTATCTGCGCATCTTAAGGGCACAATTGTCCAATGCTGAGCAGGTCATGCTCTTTTATAATTGGTTTACTGGATTAGGTAAAGACTGGGAATGTACCGATGATGTTCAAAACAATAAGTTCCTGACAGATTATAGAATGATCCACAACATGCCTAAGATTTTGTTACTCCCAGGAATTGAGTTGGAAAAATGTTTTGATTTTAACTCGTATGCAAAAGAAGAGGGACGAGTCTACGACCCTCTTTTTGAATTTGAGGATTATAGTAAATCATAAAATGGCTGTTTGAATTAAATGCTAATGTAAAGTGGACATCTAATGGCAAACCATTTAACCAAAAAGAAATATTATTATCGGTGATCCGACACCACAGTAAATTTTCTACTAAAAAACTAAACGAATTTTGTCTCAACTTATCCATTATTGTTCTAAAAGGATCATGATGTATAAATTTTTTCATATTAGCCTAACATTAGCTGCACTTGCGTTTAGCAATTCTATCGAATCAATCCGAAATCATCTCTAGTCATAGATCGTTCAAATGCTTGTCTTCTATGGCGGTGCTCACCAACCACAGACAGAACAGGGAATTCACATATTGGCTATACATTGCTACTAGGGGCCATATCAAGCACCCTGATGTGTGTCGGGCTTTGGCTTTGGCTCTTCTGGCTTTGGTTCGTCAGGATCACATCCATCCTTAGCTTGATTGCAGTGATACCCAGATGGGCATGAGACACATGTAGGCTTGGGTGGCGTGGGCGGCGAAGTGCCCGGAGTACCCGGGTTCCACCAATCCTTGTTAGCTTTGTCGGAAATTTCCCCACAGGAGCTTGTAGTAGTTACGCACAGACGCTCGCAGCCCTTCAAGTTACCGTAATTGGCGGCAAAGACGGGTAACATTGTCCTGAAGTCTTCCTCCCTCAAGGCATCAAAGGCGGGGATTCCAAAACGTCTATTGCAACACATTAGGCACTCAGCAACTCTGTCTCCACCAAGAGTCACAGCAACATTGGAGCAGCGCAAATCTACCGCTGAAATAGTACCTTGCGAAGAAGAGACAGTATAGTGGCTCATTCTTTCTTCTAGATGCTTATCAAATGTCTCCATTGTATTTGCATACTCTAGCAGTTTTGCTGCGGTAGTTTCTGCTTCGGAGGCTGTGAGCTCAGCGTGCCACCGGGCAACGTCAACGAAACAATTAGGGGTGCCATTCATTAAATCTTGATGGCACTTTGCGGCGGCACCCTGCAATCGGACGGCTTGAACTCTTGCAATTTGAGCTTCATTTCCGCATACAAATTCCTCGTAAGCAATCGCACTGATCGGTGACAACAACGTCCACAGAAACAATGCAATTATTTTGAGTTGCCTGCTATTGTCCACCATATCATCCTCCATGTGTAAAGTTCTCAACCAATTTTGAAAATATTTGATGTACAGTGAGGATCATACTTTACACTTTTTGCAAAACCGAGTGTAAAGGATGATACAGGACATTTTCATCCAAAATCAATATTTTCAATCTCATAAACTTTTTGGGTTGCTCCTTAAAAAACCAACTCCACATGACGATAATATAATTTCCAAAGATCGCTCGTGGCTTCCTCTACACGAACATATTTTCCTGACAACGTAATAAAAATCATTATTTAGTCATTATTTTTCCACCCTAGGGTTCCATTTTCCGATACAATTCAAAAAATAAAGAAGATAGTTTATGTGTTCGGGAATACGGAACGCTTCCGAAATGCAATAATGTTCCATTTCAGAGGACTGAATCTTTATCCCGCTTTGCTCACACGATAGTCCTAAGCCCCCAAATAATTGTCTTTTCATGTTCATTGACACCTTTTGACATCTGGATAAATTTATCTTTCAAATGATTAAAATTTTGCACTGATTGAGTTTAACTGAGAATTTACCGACATGCTTACATTTCAAGATATTTTAGCCAAATTTAGAAGTGGACCTTCCAGCGAACGCCATAAGGGAGACCAGTTTGAGCGTCTGATGAAACGGTTTCTTAAAACCGATCCGACTTATGCCCCTGTTTTGGATAAGGTATGGCTTTGGAATGAATTTCCATTTAAGGATGACTTTGGTGGCAAGGATATCGGCATAGATCTGGTTGCCATCACCAAAGAAGGTGAATATTGGGCAGTTCAATGCAAGTGCTATGCAGAAGATGCTTACATTGACAAAGGTGCAATAGACTCTTTCATCGCAACAGCAGGGAAGCATTTCAAGGATGAGAACGGTAAGACCACCCATTTTGTCCATTCCCTCATATTGTCGACATCTAATAACTGGAGTGCAAATGCCGAACTTGCCATTCAGAACCAGACTCCTGCTGTAAGTGTATTCAAACTCGGTGATTTTG
>Ga0172378_10007603_pt1 | contig 10081 bp, 5 predicted proteins | sample GrowelOW332metaG_FD_119755 | JGI IMG/M metagenome (GOLD analysis project Ga0172378, IMG submission 119755) | Groundwater microbial communities from an aquifer near a municipal landfill in Southern Ontario, Canada - Pumphouse #3_1 metaG | ecosystem: Environmental > Aquatic > Deep subsurface >... | reverse complement strand
TAACTTCCCGGTATACAAACCTCCTGGTATTCAAACCTCCCGGTATACAAACCTCCTGGTATTCAAACCTCCCGATGTACTAACCTCCCGGCATAATAACTTCCCGGTATACTAACTTCCCGGTGTAATAGCATCCCGGTATTCTAATCTCCTGGTATACTAACATACCGGTGTAATAACTTCCCGGAATACAAACCTCCCGATGTACTATGCTCCCGGTATAATAACTTCCCGGAATAATAACTTCGCGGCATACTAACTTCCCGGTGTAATAACTTCCCGGAATAAAAACCTCCCGATAAACTAACTTCCCGATAAACAAGCTTCCCGGCATATAAACCTCCCGAAAAACAAACCTACCGGTATACAAACCTACCGGTAAACTAACTTCCTGGTAAACAAACTTCCCGGTGTACTAACCTCCCAGTGTACTAACTTCCCGGCAAACTACCCTCCCTTTGCTGCTTTCTTACTTTTAATTAAAGTATCATCATTCACAATGGTTTAAGTTCCGTATCATTATATCGACTACGAAATCTTTTAATTAGAGTATCATCATTTGCAAGGGTTGCTTAAAAGTTCAAAGCCCTCCCCTATTTTTCAGAGAACTCCAGGTTCAATGCTGATCTCCACCATGGATAATATAACTTCTGCAATTCACTGGTATCTGGAAATTTATAATACAGAAAACCATTTTTAGCACCTACAAAGAAGCCGTTTTTTACCGTACGGTATAGTACATCACCCTGGTAAAATCTATTAACAGTTTTAGTGGGTTTCTCATAACCCATATGCAATCCGATAAGGCAATCACGCAGATGGTCCTTATTGGCATACGGCAAATTCCCTACAGGAGCAGTGATAGGATCTTCAGCAAGCCTGTTAAGTATCAGTTCTACAAACACAAGCTTAGGGAAATAAATGGGGTTTTTATCGTCAGTAACCCATTCCGTAAACTTTTTAGGGTCAAGCTTACTTACTACCCTGGGTGTTACCGGGCACAACTGTTGATAGAAATGCAATATTGGCTTAGTCTCAGGAATGAATTCTGTTTTTGTCAGTTCAAGCACCTTCCCGTCAGCAGTAGTCAAATACAGGTTTCTGAAAGCTTCTAAAGGAATGTTTTCAAGTACACGGTATGTTGACAGGTACACTGACCTTTTGGGTTGTCCGTCAACATGAGGTACGCATCGTGTTTCAATGCTGGCCAGGTTAAAATAATCGCTCTTGAAATCAGGATCTATCTCAAAGAACAGTGCCTGCCCCTGCGTTCGTTTATTGCTCCCTACTGCATAATAAACTCCAAACTCTTCGGGGGGCAGCATAGATGCGATGAGAGCTTCCGGAGTCATCGAAAGATAAAGATAACGTTTGTAACTCATGTGTTTAGTTTGTTTTAGTATTACAAATTTACATATTCTGACGGAGATATGCAAACGCAAATTAGGCGTGCATGGCTTTCACGCAAGATTTTTGAGCACGATTGACCAATAAAGTTATTAACCGTTTGAATGCACGTTTACCAAGCCGCTGTTTTTCATAAGGTTGCATGATAATAAGTTTCTATTGCAAAGTTTTCCTGTTGCATGATAATCTTTATCTTTGCGTGAAAATTGAAGTTTATACATTTAGTTCATAATAAAACCAAACATGTCGAATCTCACAAATGATTTCATAAACCGCCATAATGGCCCAAGGGGAAATGAAGTTGCTAAAATGCTCGATGCAATAGGTGTAGCTGACCTTGAAACACTCATCAATAAAACGGTTCCTTCCTCAATCCGTCTTCCCAAACCTCTTAATCTCCCTGAAGGGATGAACGAATTGGAATATACACTGCATTTAAAAAAACTAGGTGCAAAGAACAAGTTATTCAAATCGTACATAGGAATGGGATATTACGGATGCATTACGCCGGGTGTTATCCAACGTAATATCTTGGAGAATCCGGGTTGGTATACATCATATACCCCTTACCAGGCTGAGGTTTCGCAAGGACGGTTGGAAGCACTGCTTATCTTCCAGACCATGATCAGTGATCTTACAGCTATGCCAATTGCAAATGCTTCACTGCTTGACGAAGGTACTGCTGCTGCCGAAGCTATGATTATGCTGCACCATTCACGCTCACGCGATGCTGTTAAGGCAAATGCAAACAAGTTCTTTGTATCTGAAAAGCTCTTCCCACAGACTATTGATGTACTTAAAACACGTTCAACCCCATTGGGCATAGAACTTGTTTTTGGGGACTATAATACTATCGAATTCGATTCATCATTTTACGGAGCCATCATTCAATATCCTGATGAATCAGGGGTCATCAATGATTTCCGTTCTTTTACCGCGAAAGCTCATGAGAAAGGTATCATGGTAGCTGTTGCTACTGACCTGATGAGCCTTGCACTTTTAACCCCTCCGGGCGAATGGGGTGCTGATGTTGTGTTGGGTTCTAACCAACGCTTTGGACTTCCAATGGGCTTCGGCGGACCACATGCCGGCTTCTTTGCTACCCGTGAAGATTATAAACGTAATATGCCGGGACGTATCATCGGGATTACCATTGATGCACAAGGAAACAGAGCTGTTCGTATGGCTCTGCAGACCCGTGAACAACATATCAAACGTGAACGTGCAACTTCCAATATTTGTACTGCCCAAGCTTTATTAGCTATCATGTCAGGTATGTACGGGGTTTATCACGGTCCTAAGGGAATCAAACAAATTGCTTGCCGTATTAATGCAATGGCTATATTGTTTGCTACTGAAGTCGGCAAATATGGCTACACCCAGTTGAATAAAACCTATTTTGACACCATACGCATTCAGTTGCCTGATCAGGTGAAAATGGTTGAATTAAAGAAACTGGCTCTTGAAAGCGAAGTAAACTTCCGCTATCTCTCTGATAAGGTAATAGGCATCAGTATTGATGAAACTACCAACCTTGAAGACCTGAAAACACTGATAAATATATTTGCCTCAGCCGCTCACAAAGAGTTTAACGCCCATATTGACATAAGCCCGAAGTGCATTTCCATGGAATCTATTCCACAGGAAATAATAAGGACTTCCGGTTATTTGAACGATAAAGTATTTAACACCTATCATTCAGAAACAGCCATGATGCGTTTCCTGAAAAAGCTTGAATTAAAGGATCTTTCACTCACCAAGTCAATGATTCCATTGGGATCATGCACCATGAAGTTAAATGCTGCAACTGAGTTATTCGTGCTGAGCTGGCCTGAATTCAACAGTCTGCATCCATTTGTTCCTGCTGACCAGGCTGAAGGATATACTTTACTGATTGCTGATTTAGAAAAAGCTCTTTGCGAAATTACAGGTTTCTCTGCCGTAACATTCCAGCCTAATTCAGGTGCTGCAGGTGAATATACCGGATTAATGGTTGTAAGAGCTTATCATGCCAGCAGAGGTGAAAACCATAGAAACGTTTGCCTGATTCCTTCATCTGCGCATGGTACTAATCCTGCCAGTGCTGCAATGGCCGGTATGAATGTAATTGTTGTTAAGTCAGATGAACTTGGCAATATTGACCTTGCTGATCTTGAAGAAAAAGCCATAAAGTATAAAGATACTCTTGCTGCTTGCATGATTACTTACCCTTCTACCCACGGCGTGTTTGAAGAAGGTATTCGTGATGCCATTACCATTATTCATAACAACGGTGGGTTGGTTTATATGGATGGTGCCAATATGAATGCACAAGTCGGTCTTACAAGCCCGGGCAATATTGGCGCTGACCTTTGTCATCTCAATCTGCATAAAACATTTGCTATCCCTCATGGTGGTGGAGGCCCTGGTGTTGGACCTATCTGTGTTGCAAAACATCTGAAAGCTTTCCTTCCGGGACATACTATGTACAAAACAGGTGGTGAAAATGCAATCACTGCTGTATCATCAGGACAATTCGGCAGCGCATCTATCTTACCTATTTCCTATGGTTATATCAAACTGCTTGGAGGTAAAGGTCTGACCGAAGCTACTGAATTTGCTATTCTGAACGCCAACTACCTGAAGGCACAACTTTCAAAATATTACAAGATCCTATATACCGGTAAAAACAATATGGTAGCTCACGAAATGATACTGGATTGTAACGAGTTCAGCAGAACTGCCGATGTTCAGGTTGGTGATATTGCAAAGAGGTTGATGGACTATGGATTCCATGCTCCTACCGTTGCATTCCCGGTACACGGAACTTTAATGGTTGAACCTACTGAAAGTGAACCTCTGGAAGAACTTGACAGGTTTGTTGATGCAATGGCTTCTATCAGAGCTGAAATTGCTGAGATTGAAAGTGGTAAGGCTGATAAACAAGAGAACGTTATCAAAAAAGCACCTCATACTCTTGCAATGGTAACCGCTGATACCTGGAATTTCCCATACTCTCGTGAAAAAGCTGCTTTCCCGGTTCCCTGCGACAAGTCAGATAAATACTGGCCGACTGTAACAAAAATTGATGATGCTTACGGTGATAGAAACCTCATCTGTACGTGCTCTTCATTAACTGATAATCAATAAGTAATAAGTTCAAACCTATTGTACAGAAGCACCTGCCATTCAATAATGTCAGGTGCTTCTTTTTGTTTGAAACATTTGTTTTAACAACTGCTACAATACTATTTTGTATGTGTTCTAAATATAATTACATTTGATCACTTCTAAAGACAATATGCTATCCGATGTTAAATGCCTGACTACCACTTGTTGATATTGCTTTTTATAAAATAGATTTTGTGGCTTACTGATTTATCTACCATTCAATATTAATGTTCAAATCATGCTAAACGTGAAAAAAGTTCTTACAATTCTACTGGTAACCTTAGGGGTTATGGTTAACGCTCAAAATTTCGAGAATAGTTATCCCTTCTGGGAAAATTCAAAAGGTTATGAGGTTATACCCGGTGAAAACGGCTATACGCTTATTGGTTATTCGGGTTTACCCGACGGTACGAATTCTTCCCTTTTCTTTGTAGGAATTAATCTGTCAGGTGATACTTTATGGACTAAAACTATTGGATTCGCAGCTCCAATGACTTACCAATGCTTTGAGCAAGACAACAATGGTAATATTTACGTTGCAGTAAATGCCGTTGATACGATTGATCTTATCAAATTATCGCCTGAATGTGATGTTTTATGGTATCATCAATACGATCCCGATACTTATATCGATAAAATAAAACTGACATCCGATAATAATTTATTACTGGCGATACATCCTGATTCAGGGCTGTCGAAAGATTCTGAAATTCACAAAATATGCAAAGCCGATTTAAATGGTAACATTATCTGGGAGTCACCAACATTAAGCCATTATGTAGGCAATTACAATGCACCATCAATTTGTGAGCTTCAAAACGACAGCATTGCAGTGATTTGTGCAATGCTTGATAATACCGACCCATTTAGCGTTATTCATTATCTTACCCCTACCGGTGAAATTATTTCCAGTTCAATTTTACCCGCTTATGCAGGCACTACCTACACTATTGGCAATGAGTTACAAACTATTGCTTTTGATCCTGTGTATCATAATAACAGCAGAATTTTAAAGTTCTCAACTGATGGCACCATTATTTCCTCTGTACTGATTGACATTCCGGATAAAGATGCTTATTTTGAACAATATATCATTAAGTCCGATAATACGATGGTTGTATTAGGTACGCTGAACAATTCCATTCCATCTGACAGTTTGGTCGTAAAGGTAATTCTACAAGGGCTCGATGAAAATAGCAACAAAACATGGACCAGCATTTTAGGAACTCCAAAAAATCTTTATGCTCATGGCTTTGCACTTTGCCCGGATGGTGGATATGCAGTTAGCGGCGAAATACTAATCGGGCCTCCTGATAATGCTCCTTTTTTAATAAAAACCAATAACCAGGGAATAATAGATCCAAATGGAATACCTGAATCATTAAGATTTAACTCCGTTAAAGTTTACCCAAATCCTGCCGGAAATAATACAAATTCCAATATAGTTTTTGAAACCCCTGACGCTAACTCAGGTATTATAACCATTATAGACATGTATGGACGGGTATGTGCATCCATAGCCGTTAATAGTGAAAAGACTGTTTGGAATATTGATAATCTCAAATCAGGAGTTTATGTCTATAATTACACTGGTAAGTTTAACGCAGGTTGCGGTAAAATAGTAATTACCGACTAATTACTGGTTAAGCATTGCATTTTTATCAATCCCGGCCCTATTGTAACCAGTCGATGGTAGAATAAGCCGCTCGCAAGTAGCAGTTAAGAGCAAAGAACGGGTCCCCTGTGTAAAACACCAGGGGACCCGTTGCATTTTTCCTTTTTGTAAGTGGCATTTGGCTTTTATAACTGTTGCATTTTATTTTAGTGGCTGCTTAATTTGACCCTGATGCCTGGTGGATTATGCTTTTGTGCCAGTTGCAATTTATACCTGTGAAAATACCCTTTAAATTTATTTCCTAACCAGCATCATTATAATGTACCTTTAGTGAAGCAAATTAACAAGTTCAAAACTATGAAGCGTAAAAACGTAGCATTGGTTTTATCCAGTGGAGGCGCTCGAGGTATCGCACATATCGGGGTAATAAAGATGCTGGAGCAACAAGGTTATAACATCACTTCAGTTGCAGGCGCTTCAATGGGGGCGCTGGTAGGAGGCGTTTTCGCATCCGGTCAACTCCATGAATTCGAAGATTGGCTATGCATGCTTGATATTAGAGAAACACTCAAATTAACGGATTTCTCAATCAGTTCTAAGGGACTGGTTAAAGGTATAAAAATTATTAAAAAGATTAAAGAAATTGTACCTGACAGAAATATTGAAGATTTACCCATCCCGTTTTGTGCCGTTGCTACTGATATCCTGAATGGCACGGAATCACAGTTCATCAGCGGGGATTTGTTTGATGCTATCAGAGCATCCATATCAATACCTACCGTATTTCAACCTTTCAAGATTGGCGATCATTACTTTGTTGATGGAGGAGTACTTAATCCTCTTCCCATAAGCAGCGTCAAAAGAAGCGGTGATGACCTGTTAGTAGTGGTTGATGTCAGCGCTCAAACCCCTTACATAAAGCCCAACCATAACTCTGAAAAGCAACTTGAAAATCAATACAGGAAATATCTTAATTCTATCCAAAAAAAGATTAGCAACGTTATCCCAAAAGGCAATGCTGATAATATCGGTATGTTCAACCTTACTAATTTAAGCCTTGGCCTTATGTTGTCGAAAATCACTTCATTGACTCTTGAAAAATATCAACCTGATGTCCTTATCAATATTTCAAAAGATTCCTTTGGTACCTATGATTTTTACAAAGCAAAGGATATTATAGCTGAAGGTGAAAGAGCGGCTCAAGATGCTTTGAACAAAATGTAATTCTTATATCTTTGCTATCAAATTATTTTAGTCACGAAACAAAGAGTATGAAACAGTTTTCCACTGTCGTCCTTATGCTGCTGGTAGCAGTTACCAGTTGCAAAGCTGAACCCAAAGATACTATCAAAAACAGCCTGCCTGTTAAAAAGATACTTCAAACTATCAACAATCAAAAACCGGTGCTGATAAAAGATAAAATCATTACCGGCGATCTTGACTTTTCAAAGGTTGAAACACATTATACCTTTAGTTCTTCCAATGAAGTTGCTCAGGTTATGGTTCCCATAACGTTTCTAAACTGCATTTTCATGGGCAAAGTTTCCACTACAAGTGCACCGGGACATACAACCTTTACTACACACTTCAGCGATAATATTACATTTGAAGCATGTGATTTCAGAGGAGAAACATCTTTTGACAATGCGCTGGTTGACGGTATGTTGAATTTTACAGGCGCTATATTTAATGAACGGGTATCTTTTAATAATATGCACATCAAAGGCCGATTTGCATACTTTACGGCTTGTACTGCCGAAAAGCAGTTTAGTATGCAGGAAAGCCTCTTGTGTGGAACTGCTGATTTCTTCAAGGCAGTCATGAAAGGAAAGTTATCGTTTCAAAGTACAGAATTTGCAGGTGACTTGCGAGTAAATGACCTCAAGTGTGATGGCAAAGCTGACTTCTCACTTACCACTATAAGGGGTAATTTCCTGGCTAACTATGCCCTGTTCAATGATGAATTCCGCTTTTCGAATGCTCGTGTTGATGGTAAAGCAGATATGGTAAACACTAAATTTATCAATGCATGGATAAATAATACCCGCTTTGGTGGCAGGGTTAATCTAACCAACACTGAAATTTCCAGGAAACTTGATCTCGATGGCTCAATCTTTGCTATCAAACCCGAATCAGACGGCGTTAAAGGTGTGATTACTGGATTGCCTGTTGCCGACAAATAAAACAACTATCACAGAATCGTACTGAACTACTAATCAATCAATTCATTATACCATCAGAAATATAACCTACCATTTATGAAAAGTCTCTTAAAAAAGTCAGGAATTGTTGTTCTTGCATCATTCATTGCATTAGGTCTGACTTTCAATAGTTGTACCAAAGAAGAAGCGCTTAATATCCTGACTGAAGTATTGGTTCAGGCAATGGCAAGCTGGAATGCTGATGCTGAACAATTAGACGAAATACCTCAGGACCTTGATATCATTGACAGTACCGGCTCATTACCATCGTCAGTTGATCTTACCTCTAAATTCCCTCCTACCGGTGACCAGGGCTCATACGGAACCTGTGTTACCTGGGCTGTAGGATATAATTTAAAAACAGCACTTAATGGTATTGATAACCAATGGACAGCAAGCCAGTTGAGCCAGGCAGCTAATCAAACCAGTCCGAAAGACCTTTTCTGGGCTATCCCGGCTGCTGAAAAAGGCAGCGACTGCAATGGTACACAATTTGAATCAGCCATGAATTCATTAATTAGTCGTGGCGGTGCATCTTTGGCAACCGCTCCTTACACTTCACTCGGCAATTGTGGTTCAACACCCCCGGCTGACTGGACTACCGAAGCAGCGAACAATAAGTTGGTCAATTTCCGTAAAATTGCTGATCAAAGCGATGCCGCATCCATGACAGTTAAAAACTTTAAAGCTTATCTTGCTCAAGGACGCCCTATCGTTTTTGGGGCAAAACTCGGTGATCGTTTTATGAAATGGAACAGTGATGCCGTTATTGACTATGATACGTATTTAAATCCCGGAATGCAACACGCTTATCATGCATTGGCACTGGCGGGTTATGACGATTCACGCAATGCTTTCAGAGTCATTAACTCATGGGGAAAATCATGGGGCGATAATGGAAATATTTGGATAGACTATGATTTCTTCGTTACCGGTTTTTGTTACGCAGCCTTTGTTGCACAGAATGAATCAGATGTAAATATTACCGGCAATCAGGTTGGTTCAGGTGATATTATTGATGGTCTGGACGTACTGGCATGGGATCTTGTTGATAATGACAATCCTGATTCGAATGAACCACTCGACCGGCAAATTACCTATAATGTTTATAATTCAGGAACAGAAACCGTTAACGCTTCATCACGCTGGAGCATTCTTTACATGTATTACAATGCCTATGATGCGAATGACTATGGCATTCTGATTCACGACTATTATACAGATGAATTCAGCACTATACCCGGTTCCAATGAGTACTGGTCAGGTGGTGTTGGTATTGCAGGTAGTTGGTGGAACTACATTGATGTACCATCAGGTAAAAGTGTGGCAGCAGCATTATATAATGAACCGGATGCCGATTTCCTGTTCACATATACCATGCCGGCTAACATCAACGGAAGTTACTACCTGGTACTTATTGCCGATGGCTTTGAAAACCTTGCTGAACAAAATGAAGAGAATAACTACTTCTTTTATAGTGATTCCGATGGTATGCCGTTCGAGTTTGTCAATGGTATGATACAAAATCAACCGGCCAATAAGTACGCATCTATCAAACAAACACCTAAACAGTTTGAAAACACAGCATACCAAACACTGGTTAAGGGAAAGAACATAAATACATACTCCCCACGTGAAATAATGAAACTGGTTAAATATCATAAGGCTAATGGCGATTTGCAAAAGAAAGCACTTCAGTATAAGTTTA
>Ga0172378_10007600_pt1 | contig 10082 bp, 6 predicted proteins | sample GrowelOW332metaG_FD_119755 | JGI IMG/M metagenome (GOLD analysis project Ga0172378, IMG submission 119755) | Groundwater microbial communities from an aquifer near a municipal landfill in Southern Ontario, Canada - Pumphouse #3_1 metaG | ecosystem: Environmental > Aquatic > Deep subsurface >... | reverse complement strand
TAGTCATTCCGCTTTGTTGATATTGATTAATAGCGCTCATCTTGAACTCAGCGGAATAGACTTCGTAGTTCCTTTTCCCCATAAATAATAGACCTCCTTACATACTTTCCAGTATATAAGGCTAAGTTATTTCAACAAGTAGGGATATCTTTCATGCATACAAAAAATCATACACTTCAGGAAAGTTCTTATCTTCCCCTTCTCTTATAGCAAAGACAATAGTAAAAGCCTCTACTAAGAAAAATCCTAAGACGAGATACTTAGTAGGTGCTGGAGCTAAACCAGCCTTATTCTTAAGACGTATCTTAACGGATAAAGCTTACGACAGAGTTATGCTTAGATTTGTCGGTAAACGGACGAAATAACAGATTCAAATTAGCAGATATAGAAATTTAACTATCTATTATAGAAATAGATTGGTTCAAATGATTTTTAAAAAATCATTAATAACAATCAATTCGTATCTATCAAAAATCTCCTTATTATAATTCCCTGTTTTCACATCTTCTAACGTAATATTATGTTCTTCTAAATCCAAAATCACATCATTTGACATACCATAATCTATTAGTTGAGAATATTCCCCATTTTTGTCACCTTCTTCAAAAAACAAGGAAACTTTCTGCGAATCTAATTTTTCTAAATCAAAATCTTGATTCATCATATTCTTACTAATAAATAATTTTAAAATTGATACATAATACGAAGTATAAAATGGGATTTTATACTGCACTATATTCGAAATAAATTTAAATGTTTCTGAATAAAAAGAATTGAAATTCAACGATAAGTCTTTATTAAAGTATTTTAAAATCCACCTTAAATGTTCATCATCGAATATTGGTTCTATATGTTTCTTGTCACTAATATTGGCAATAAAATGATGCCTTTCACAAACTTTATTGAATTCATTCTTTATATATATAATATTTCTTTCAATTATCTTAGAAAATTTCCCAGCAGTATATAACCCATACAATCTTCCCCAAATAAAGTCATGTCTTATACTGGTAGAATATGCACGAATGTCATACTTTTCACATTTAAACGGATCAATTTCATAATCTTTAAATGCTTCTTCTATTGAGTCAAAAATCTCTTTTAACGCTTCTTTTCGATTATGAGAATCTTTATCAAGAATTCTCACGCTTGTTGAATAAATCTTTTCTATTTGCGCCAATTCCATTTCTTTGAAATATTTATATAAAATTATTTTCCACTCGTTTGGTACATTTAATGAAATGTTTAGTTCTGCATTTGTTAAATTCAACCGAGAGATCATTTTTTGAATCTCATTTTTTCTATATTTTTCTTCAATAGTTAAGTATTCATCATCTACCATATCTAATTCATATTGGAGCTTGCTTTCATTATTTTCATTTTTGATATAATTATAATTTTGTAACAATATATTAGCATTTTTTTGTGTATATATAACTTTATCGTATACATCTTTTTTTATACAATACACTTTTCCTACACTATTTTTTGCAAACCTGCCTGCTCTTCCCTCAATATTCAATATATCAATATCGTTCAATCTATTCTTATTTGGTCCATTGATTAAACTGGTAAAAATTAGATTGCTAGCATTAGTATTAACGCCTTCTGTAAAAGCGGTAGTCACTATTAAAGTATTTAAAATATTTCTTTCAAATAAACTAATTATTTCACGTTTGATATATCTAGGAAGAGGTGAAATGTATATACCCACTCCTCTCTTAATAGCCTTTATAATGCTCCATTCACACCCTTCTTGATTAACGTTATAATTCGCTTCTAAATGCGATAAAAATGCCAAATATCGCTCATCTTTAGATTGGAAATTTTCATTTTTCATCTCATTAACTATTTTGTAAGCAGAATTATAGTTGGCAACATAAACTATATTTTTTTCATTTTTTAATTTATTTAACAATATGCATACTTTGTTAGCTATGCTATAACTTTCTTGATATTTTACAAAGTCCTCACCAAAAATAATATTATAAGCATCTTTTGTATACATTTTAATGATTTCTCTATTAACATATTCGATTTTTCTATTGCTTTTTTCTATTCCATATTTTTTAAAATATCTTTTCATAGAATCACTATCCTCGTATGTGAAAGGAGATAATAATATAAGTTTTTTATCCGTTTCTCCTATTAAATCCGCAACTTTCCTAAATCTCAGTGATCTTGAATTAATAAACTCAGAAACTTTATTGTTGTGAGAATCAACAATTTTATATGCCTCATCCATAATTATCAAATCAAATTTATTTACATTTACTTTTTCAGAAAGAATCAAAAATCTTTCCGGGGTTAATACAAGTATGTTATTTAGATTATTATCTAAAAAAGGTTGAGTCGTGATTTTATAATGCATTGAATAACGCTTATTTATTATCATTAACTTCGTGAAGATTTCTTCCAATAGAGAATTTGTTGGAACTATGAACATAATGTTATTTAACAACAAATAATTTCTAATAATATGTTCAATTACCAAACTAGTTTTTCCGAACGAAGTTGGGGCAGATAAAAACACTTTTTTTGTTTTTTTAAATTCGCACAATATAGATAATTGCCCACTATTCAAATATTCAATATTATAACCACTATAAGAATTGCTTCTAATTTGATCCCACGCCAAAAATTTCTCTTTTTCGTTTCGACTCAAATATTGCAAAAATCCATACATTTGTGTCATTGATATCATAATGAATATTAAGTCTAGATTGTCATGATAATTTTCCTCGTTCAATATAATATTGAGTAGATATACAATTTTATCTGTCTCACTATCAAGAGAAAATTTATTTATCGATTTTATATATTCCTTTTTATCCATGTCAATTTACCATTTCTTTTTTGATAGTTAACGGCTTATTATCTACTGGAATAAATACAACTTCAATTGAAGTATTGTTTAAATTCATTTTTTTTACCTGTGCATCGCCAGCAAGATATATTTTTTCATATTCATTTTTGAAAGAAATCGATTTTTTATCAACAGAATCAAAAATTGCAAAAAAAACAAAATCTACGCAAATTCCTTCTTGATTTAGGATCGATACAAAATCAATATTTGATTGCAAATCATCATTAGCTTTATCTAAAAAACCATTAAAATATTCTTTGTCATCCACATCGATGTCATCTTTTTTATTAACTACAAATTGTATATATTTATTCAAATATTCTTTGCATATATGAGCTTCCTCTTTCGTACTACCATTTATATCATTGAGCAATTCCCGTTTTGCATTATTTTTTCCTCCAACAAATTTCGCTTCGCAAAAATAAACATGCAATTTGTGTTTATCATCAAATCCGTATACCAAATTATCAGGACCGGAAGTTTCATAATTAGAATTGAAGGGACGTTTGGAAGCATATGTAATAATTAATTTTCTTTTTCGTACAATTCGTAAATAAAAGTCTAAAAATAATTCCCCAAACAATCCGTTAACTTCGGGAATTCGTTTTGGTACTATGGAATCCCCATTTTCAATATTTCTCGTCCTTTTTTCCAATTGTTCGCCCAATTCTTTTTTATAATCTAAAGTATCTAATTTATCCTGATTTTTAATATAGAATGGTAAATAACTCATAAATGTTTTCTTGAAATTTTCTAATTCATTTTCATAATTGTATGTAAAAAGAATATAACAATTATTATTTTCACATAATAATTCTTGAAAAAACACTCTAGGTTTTATCTTTGTTTCATAATAATCAATTAGTGGTTGAATGTTCATGAACTAAAATTCCTCTATATTTAACATGTCGAATTTCACTTAATTTTTACCTACTTTTTATATTGTAACATTTTTTTTGCGTTCATATGTATAACAATTCGTATGAATGAAATATATCTGAACTGCTATACGTAAAGTAGATTAAAGCTATAAGGGATATCTTTCATGCATACCTATTAAAATTTAGGATTTTTATTTATCTTATTCCAACACATAAAAAAAGCCTTGATTTTTCGAATTTAATGTAGTGAACCCCGAAAGTTGGACTAAAGGCCCGATGGAAATGCTTTCGCTGCATTTTAATTTTGTCTTTTTTCTTTATACACTTTATTTTTATAATTCATTCTCGCTAGATCTTAACAAGGACATTATTTCTTATTTACTAAAAATTTAAAAAGGGTAAAATAATTGAAGTAGTAAAAAAATATTGTGGCTTTTCTAAAAGCAAGAATAATTGACTGATTAAAATTTTAAATTATCTATTGCGATGACACTAATAACCTCCTCATTTTTTTTGCATAAAGTAATGACAATCAATATAAATCCGATTCTATATTAAATACTTAATTTGAGAATAAAGCGGTATCTAAAGCATGTATTATCATAATTTATTTAACCTATTAATTTTTTCTAGATACTATTTTTATAAAAACGAGGTCGCAATGAATAAATACTCACTTATACAAACTACCAGCATTTCCAAGAAATTCGGAAGGGACGTTATATTTTCGGATTTTTCAGCATCTATTGATTCTAATAAAATCTATACCTTTATAGGACCTTCAGGTAGTGGTAAAACCACTACCATGAAGATTCTAAATGGGTTTATTCCTTCAAGTAACGGAACTGTTGAACTCAGCAGTAAATCGATTACTTCCACTAACTCTTTTGTTGAGATTCCTTTTTTTGATGAATTGAACATGAGAGAAAACTTAATCCTTTCGGAATGCGATATGAATAATCCCATCTTTTCTAATTTAAACCTAACGATTCTCTTTGACAAAAATCCTGATCAACTTTCATCAGGTGAAATTAATAGATTTCTCGTAGCAAGAGCTTTAGCGGCCGGTTCAGATATCAAATATTTGGATGAACCAACTTCTCATTTAGATTCAATCAATGCCAAAAAGATACTGGACGAAATCATCAAGTGTTCTAAACGCAGCACTGTAGTAATTTCTATGCACAATCTCGAACAAGCAAAGTCATTTTCTGACGTTGTTTATATAATGAAAGATAATCAGTGGGTAGTAGCATATAATTCGAATAAAGCTGATAAGGATTCTTCTGTTGTACAAAAAAATGACAAAAGTGAAACCCACAAAGATATATTGAAGAAATATGTTAAATCTAGAAGAAAATTGTTTTTGAAATCAACTGTTATCTTTAATACATATATTTCTATCTTTGTTTGTTTTTCTTTTTCAATTCTAACGCAGTACTTACTCAATCAAAGCGCTTTAGCAGATACTTTCCAATTGTTGGCGTGCAAATGGTTAATATACATACTAGCTTTTCTATTTGTCGTAAATCTTATATTTCACATTAAGAAGGACTACTCTTTTAAAAAGAAGGATGCACAGATATTTAATTCTATCAATCTCGATAGGCAAAGTTACAACTATATAAATAGATTGTATTCTTCCCTTACAACATCCATTCTCTTTATTTGCTTTTTTATCATTTCTCTTTTAATTCCACTATTAACCTGCTTATTACTATTTGGAAAGACAACCTTAGCACTCTTAACACCATTCTATTCCTGGGATTACTTTACGTACATTATTTGTACGGGATTAATCTTTTCCGCATGTGTGATTTTTTATAACTATGTAGTCTTTAAGAAAGTGAGGTATTGATATGTCCTTAAAACTAATTCAGTTATCGAAACACTTCGATGAAAAAAACCTTTATAAGAAAGTTGATTTTGAATTTGCTGATCGCGGTTTATACGTGATCCATGGTGAGTCCGGAATCGGTAAGACAACACTGCTTAATTTGATCGATAATTTAGATACAGATTACACAGGTGAAATCTTATTGAATGAAACAAATATTAAAGATAATTCCAATTGTGCTAGAGACAATATATCTTACTGCCGTTCTAAGGATGTCTTATTCGATAATCTTTCAGTTAAAGATAATTTGCTGCTTGTTAATTCGGACATAACAAAAGTAGAGTCGCTACTTGCAAAATTTAATCTACTAAACAAAAAGAACAAACTAATAAAAAAATTGAGCCAAGGTCAACGTTCTAGAATAGCTACCATTAAGTATTTGCTTAAGGATGCCAGCGTATATCTCTTTGATGAACCGACGGAAAATCTAGATGAGACTACTGCAAATATTATCTTTTCTGAAATAAAGGAAAAAGCTAACAATAGTCTAGTTATCATCGTGAGCCATTCGACAGAATACGATTCGCAGGCTGATTGTCTACTCGATATTAAAGACTATAATATACTCAATGAAAAGGAATATAAACTAACTGAAAAGGTTCAGGATAAAGTTCCCACTAACAATTTTAACTACAACTTCTTTAAATTGTTTAGATGCTTTTTTAAAAAGATTACTGTTAGAGGCTCGTTGTTCTTAATAGGAACAATCTTCATGGTTGCCGCTTTGACTCTAAGTTTGAATTACTCCTTTTTAACTGACAGTAAGATATTCAATCAAATACTCGAAGATAACAATACGGAGTATGCGAGAATTGAGAATAATAAAGATGAGATTTTAGAAGAATATGATTATGTGAACAATCCAGCACTTATACAATCAAACTTCGTCATGCAAAATGATAGATCTATAAACCACAGTAGTTATATTTCCACAACAAACGACTTCATTATCAACGACACGAAATATAATTTAGATGAAACTAAAACTATAGATGACATAGAATATTTCCCTATTGCTGTCAGTAAAGAATACGCAAGCTTTAACTCTTTGCATTCAAACAGCACTGTGAAAGGAAATTTTGAAAGTGTTGAAACTATTTCACCTTTGAATTTTTACATCAGTGATATATTTGAGTCTGAAACAGATTTTAAACCGAGTATCATAGTACCCTACAATTCTATTAAAGATTCATTAACAAAAGGTTTTACTTATTCTCCTACTGTACACTTCGGATCTAATATATACGCATTCAGCAATTTAGAAACATCATTAAATAGACCATTAAATTCATTCCTTAACAATACAGATGCATCATTTGTAGATGTTTTAGATGATTCTCACTATGTTGAGCCTCAGGAAAAGAATCAATTTAATTTGTTAGTCCCTAAGAGTTATGTGGAATCCAATACAAATTATGAAGATTACTTTAATACGAACATCTTAAATAAGACATTTCAAGTTATAAAACCAGACACAACAGATGATTTTGAATTCGACTTAACACAATACATAACTGATTATCAAATAGTAGGATACAAGGAAGTGACCTACAGCGGTACAATGACTTCAAATAATTACGATTATTCACTAGAACTAAACAATGATCTTTTCCAAGAAATCGATTCTAATATACTGAGTAATTCTTTTATTAGTTCATATAATAACGGTGTAATAATACAGAAAAATATGATATCTGAAAATAAATTATTTAACACATCATTAACTTTCATTTATTATGGCCATGTTACCACTGGTCTGTTTCTCGATGTAATTTATCAAAGAGATTTCTACAGCACAACTTTTGTTGGATTTACATTGTTTTTGTTCTTAATATATCTTTTCTTTGATCACGGATTTCTCAACAGTCTTATTGGAGAAAATTCAAATTATTTTAAAGTGCTTAAAAACGATGGAGTACAAAATAAACAAATATTTAAAATCTATCTCGCCATCCTTGGTTGTCTATTGCTTGTAAGTGAAGTGATCGGCGTAATTGTTGGAAATATTGTAGGTGGATTGTATTTAAGTCCATTGATACTCTTGGATTCTAATACTTCATTAAATATGTTTGATTTCAGCTTCTTAGCACTGCTAACGCAAATATGTATTACCGCCCTTATAACCTTTGTTGTTTACTGGTTAATATTTTCAAAAAAAATTAGAAAGAAAAAATAATACCCTTCTGAATGTTAATACGAAAGCATTGACTAAACTAGATAACTTCACAAAAGTGTAGCTCTAGTTCATGTATCATTTCTTTTGCCTTTTAACATAAATTAAATTGAGAATTGCTATAAGACCGATAAACTTATTGCACCTTTTGTTTGATATTAATACCTTTTAAGGTTCTCTTATAGCAAAGACAATAGTAAAAGCCTCTACTAAGAAGAATCCTAAGACGAGATACTTAGTAGGTGCTGGAGCTAAACCAGCCTTATTATTAAGACGTATCTTAACGGATAAAGCTTACGACAGAGTTATGCTTAGGTTTGTCGGTAAACGGACTAAATAATTAGAACAGCCTAAAAAGACTGATTCCTTAGAAAAATAAGGTATCAGTCTTTTTTTAATTTGTATTTGTAAATTACTTTGTTTTTTTGTTCTTAAAGAACGCTACCGCAACTGCTCCAGGACCGATGTGTGTTCCAATAGTCACTCCAATCATCCCAACAGGAACATCACTTACATCCGCAGTATATAAATCCTGACTATCTTTTAGATATTTCTTCATTATAGAATCACTAAGCCCTGCGTAAGCTACTTTGTATGGAAAATCACACGCCTCCAAGTATATAAGAACTAGAAATACTTAAGGAATTAGGCATTAATATCATTAGAAATGATTATAATGTTTTCACCTTAAATATTTTTTTCATTTATACTATTCTCCCTATTCGCAATAATCACGTGGTATATCGTAGTAAATATGATAAAAGACATCATGCGTATCTCCGTTAACTTCTATATTAAAATCAACATCTCCACCAAGTGAAATTATATTTTCTTCATCATAAGAAATTGTAAACTCTAATATAAATCCATATTCAAAATCATTTAAATCAATTTTTTCAAAGTCAACAAAATCCACAGTTTCCTCATCCCAATAAAAATACTCATACACGAAATTAACTGGTATAGCACCATATTTAATATCGCTTAGAGAAAACAAATTATTACTAGATTCTAAAGAATTAACTATAAAAGAATCTGATTCATCATATTCCAAAATATGTTTTGAAAACATTAAATAGAATGTTGTAGATGAATGAAGCAAAGCTTTACCCATATCATACATTACTAACTGATCAGCATCAGCATATTGAGCTGGAAAACTAGGATTGGTAATATAATTTGAATTAAATGTTAAATCGATATTATATTTAACATCAACGAGAGTACCATCAAAATCATAAATAATCCGATCTATTTTTATTTCGTCATCAAATGGCTTTAAACAAGTCAAAGATACCTGATCGTAAGAATTATTTGAAACACTAATTATATCGGTATCCAATACCGTCCCATCTTCTAGTTTTAGTGAATAGATTGTGACACTCTTAGACCAATCATACGCGTCAAGAAAATCACAATATTTTTCATTTTCCGCAAATGAGTTGTCGAAAACAAAAACAGTTTCTCCTTCACCAATATTGTAATTATAAAAATCCTTGCTGTCATCTTTGGTAACAGTAACATTACTTGAACATGAAGTTGCTAAAAGTGATACTAACAAACAACAGAATAATCGATTTATATTTTTCATAAAAACTCCTTTTATTAAGCTTTTCTATATCAATATAGTTCAATCAACATATGAATTCATCTCTTATTAAATTATACTACGAATTTATTTAAAAACTTAACATTAATTTTATTATAGCCCCCCACAATTTTTTTATCAATGATTAAATCCTGGAAATTTTAACATGTCAAAAATTGTATATTTATTTGAAAATAATAATAAATTAGGACTCACTTTTTTTTAATTCGAGTGAAATTGCGTTCAATTTCATCAGTGCACTATCGTGTGAAATGACAATCACAATATTATCTAGATTCCTTAATTCGCTTATCGCTTTCACGACTCCACCTTTGTGTTCACTATCTAAATAGTTTGTCGGTTCATCTATTATATATACTGTTTTCTTAGTCTTAATGCAGTTTAAAATTTGAGTTATCTTCTTTTGACCACTGGATCCATTTTGCATCTGTTTATTAAAATATCCACTTATATAAGGTGTAGCAGGAATATATACAAAATCTTTGGTAAAATTACTTTCCTTACCATTGATCAATACCTTCCCTTTGTAGCGACAGTTGTATCCTAATAACGCCTCTATAAGTGTAGTTTTACCTATCCCATTTTCACCTGTTAAAAGATAGATATTTCCCTTGGTGAATTTAAAATTCATCCTATCAGTTAATTCGTTCCCATTT
>Ga0172378_10007597_pt1 | contig 10084 bp, 7 predicted proteins | sample GrowelOW332metaG_FD_119755 | JGI IMG/M metagenome (GOLD analysis project Ga0172378, IMG submission 119755) | Groundwater microbial communities from an aquifer near a municipal landfill in Southern Ontario, Canada - Pumphouse #3_1 metaG | ecosystem: Environmental > Aquatic > Deep subsurface >... | reverse complement strand
TGTTGTGGCTGGTGCTGCTGTAATTGAGGATGTTGTGGCAGCTGGTGCTGGTGTTACAGCAGGCAGAGACGCTTGAGTAACAGCAGGTACTGTGTTGGTTGGAGCAACCGGATAATTTTGGGCAACAGGCGGTAGAACAGGCTGATCCTGCCAAAGAGCAGAGGCTAAACTGTTTCTTTGACCAAAAATCGGCATACAGAGAGTAACTTGATAATTTCCATCGTCAAGCTGTTCTTCATCTGTAATTCGGGCATTGTTAATAGCACCGGATATTGCTGTTTTAATCGTATCTTTTTTTACGGCTAATTGTTGAACAGTCGTATGATTCTCGAGTTCAACACCATAGACAATACCTACTAAACTACGGTAGGCATCTACGACTGCAGCACGTCGGGCAAGTGCATTAGCCTGTCCTCCGGTCATAGATGCTGGTGCTGAACCGATTCCAATTGCTGTAATGGTATTACTATTCCAATTAATTTCCGAGGCGAAGCACGTAGTAGATAATAGCAATGAAAATAAAAGTATATAAAGTATATGTAGTTTTTTCATAAAAATCGCATCCTTCTTAAAATAAAATTATTTTTGTATAGTTAAGTCAATTGTACTGTTGGTTATTTTCATAATTTGTGGGGATTGCTCTGTATCTTCCGTTATATAGGATGCAAGTGTTTGATTATCTCCGGCAAAACTAAGATCAATAACGGCGGTATTATGGTCATTCGAAAATTCTCTAATATAAACATCCTGTACACCAGAGATATCAGTCAAATAATCTTTTAATAAAGAAAGACTATTTTGATCTTTTATGTTATGAACATATATCGTATAGTTTTTTGAAGTACTGGCCGCGTAAGTTAATAATTTATTTGCGATATCGTGTCCTGCGTTTTCTCCCGTCGTATATTTCGCATTAGCAGCAGCAGTTTTTTTTGTGAGATCAATACGTGTTGCCTGATAGGTTCCTGATTGTATGGTTTCACCGGTATCACACTTTGTCGTATTAATCGTAAGTGTCGCATCAGTTGCTTTCATTGGTATTTGTGTATTAAATTTAATATCAATATCATTTGCATAGATACTTCCTGTTACGATATAGTCTAATTGTTCCTGTGTGCCTAAAAGACCAATAGCAGTGAAGTCGCTTTTTGCTGCAGCAGTTTTAAATCGTCTGTTTTTTATCTGGTTTAATCGACTCATAGTAATAATATGTGAAAAACCAGATTGATTTAATGCGGAAGTAATTGCGGTTTGCACAGCTACGTCGGAAACCCTCATAGCATTATTTTGATTTAATATAATAATACCAATCCGTGGATCGTTAATTCCAACATGAATGGCTTTTACTTTGTCCAAGGCAGACATACGTTTTGCATTGGGTTCCATATCAATGATCACTTTTGTCTTGACCTTATATTGCTCACCATCATTAAGTGTCTGTAAAACTTGATAGCTTCTGATAAACCCATTGGCGTGTGTATAAATCTGATCATGCAGTACTCTGTTGTTGGTAACACGTGTACTGCTGTCGATTGTCATGCCGGAAACATTTTCCAATGCATTACGAAAAGAATCTTGTATTGCTGCTTTACGAGTTGGTCCGGTTCCTTCCGCAATATATTCTAACGCATATGCCTGTGAGGTTAGCGCTAGGAAAAAAATCGTACATAAAATACATGAGATTTTTTTGCCACGGAGCAATATTGTCATTTTGCACCAGCCTTTTTCTAATCTAGCACCTCCCTGTAGATAAAATTTCTTTACGTGCAAGACGGAGCCCCTATTGGCCCGTTGCACAGTCACCTATTTTTAAAGTTCTTATTTCACCGCTTGTAACGGTACCTAAGGACATTTTGTTTTCGACGCTGGTTATTGTGATTTGACAAACTAGTTTATGTTGTAAGCCTAAGACCTCTCCCGTTTCAGGGTTACAGACAGCTTTACCATCTTTATATACTGTGAAAACCTGACCGGGAATCACTTCCTTATTTGCTCCTGCGTCAATATATACGATATTGCCGTCAATACTTGCTATATGTACTGAAATTGGTGATTCATTGAGGTTTTTATCTAAAATATCACTAATTTTTTTAGATACATCCTCGGCTGATTTTGTGTATTCATTAAAAGTTGCTTTCCATATTTTTTGACCTCTTTTATTTTTAACGCGTACTTTATTGATACTGCCATTTATCGTATCGGCAAAAACAACACTACCCGAAGTCGTATCAAGAACTTTCCAAAATACCATTATGTTGATTTTTTTTTTGTTTGCTGCGGTATTTGCCTGATCTGTAATATGCGAATCCGAAATACTTCCTGTTACAAGATAACTGATTCCACTAATCCGTCCCATTTGAGCTGCATTGTTTTTTGCAAGCAGGCCCATACGGCTTAAACTTTGTTCATTGAGGAGTGCGGCTAAATCATCACGATCAATCACATTTAGTTTTGGATTTTTTGATAATTCCGACATGAGAGAATCCGATAGAAGTTGTTCTAGCCCCCGCTGTCCTGAAAGATTTTTAAAGGTCAGAACACCAATCGATTTTTGTTGTGATGCATATCCTATTGGTGTAAAAAGAAATAAAAACCCTATGAAAAACAACAACCTGATACCATATTTGCAGATTAGGTTGTTTTCTAGAATTCTTTTCATTTGCATTACCCTTCTTTATTTGATTTATTATTTACACAAATAGGTTTAAAAGTATATAACGATTTTGGCATAGACAATATTAATATTATTTAATACAATTATTATTATTTAGTTCAACTTATATATTACAATAATTTCAAAAAAAGTAAAGCCTTTTTTATTGTTTTTAAGCAGTTTAATAAACAAAATGAGTCTTTGTTCTTATTTTTTACAACAGATGCAGTTAGTTTAAATAAATAGTTACAAATATTTGATTAAAAAACAAATGAAATTACACGCGCATGTTTCTCTAGATTTATAATGGAAAAAGTCGTCGTGGAGTTTCATTTTATATACACGGTTTTGAGCAGGCAGGGGAATTAGAACAAATTGTAATATTTCACTGGATAAACTTAAAAAAAACATGTTAAAATGATATTGGTATCGGAAGCCACAAAAAACAAGATAGGAGTATCCAAAAAAAGTGGAGAGTGTACGTATAGCACATGTTAAATCCAATTATTACTATAGGATAATGGTAACTCATTTGATACAGTACATATGAAAAAATTTAGTTGTTTGTTTTGATCTTGTTTTAGAGGGTGAGGGTCTATGAAGTATTTAAATATAAGAACGATAGCTCAGCTGATAATAATTGGAATCATCGCTGGTTTGACAGGAATTATATTAATTATATTTATGCATACAATTCAACATTATGCTTTTGGCTATGGCACTTATGGCGAAGTTTCTTTTCGTGAAATCGTGGAATATGTGTCACCATGGCGACGTTTGTTTGTACTAATGATTTGTGGAATCATAGTCGGGTTAGGGTGGAAATGTATTCATCAATATGGCCAGGCAATCGTATCCGTAGAAACAGCTGTAAATAATCCTAGTCATCATATGCCTTTTATCACAACAATATGCCATAGTTTATTGCAAATTATAACAATAGCAATGGGGTCACCTTTAGGCAGAGAAACAGCACCCAGAGAAATTACTGCTGCTTTTGCGACAAAAATGATTTCACTGTGGCATATTGACGAACAAAATGGAAGGCTCTTATTATCTTGTGCTGCTGGAGCCGGGCTAGCGGCCGTATATAATATTCCCGCAGCTTCAGCCGTTTTTACATTAGAAACATTAATACGCAATTGGAGTTTTCGCTCTATTAGTGCCGCGATGTTATGTTGTGGTACAGCTACATATGTTGTACGTTTAGGACTGGGTGATTCAGTGCAATATTCTTTGCCACAGGCTGATTTCAATGAAACATTGATTATTTGGGCTGCTATAGTTGGCCCTATAATTGCTATAAGTGTTATTCTCTTTGAAAAAAGTTTAAAAATTTTTTCTATAGTTTATCAAAATAGTTCTAAAACAATCGCAATTGCTATTTTAGCTTTTACTGTGATCGGTTTTATGGCTATGTGGTGTCCGGAAATTCTTGGGAACGGCAAGGCAGGAAATCAGCTGAGTTTTACGTATTCTATAAATTGGCAGTATGGAGTCGCTTTATTTGGTACGAAATGGCTGGCAGTTATCCTAGCTATAACGGCTGGAGCTCATGGAGGACGCATTACTCCATCAATGATGCTTGGCGGCATGCTGGGATTGATATTAGCGATCGTATGGAATGAATTTTTTCCAATAGTTGCACCGGGAATGGCTGCCTTTGTATGTGCAGCTACCTATCTGGGATTGGCACAGAAAATGCCGATTACAGCAGTTATATTTTTATTGGAAATGTCACGTTTTTCACCAGAATATTTATATCCAATTTGTGTTTGTTTGGCTACGTCATTGCCAATATTTATGTATTTACAAGAAAAGTGTGAAATATAATCTTATAGAAAACAAATGGTGCAAATTGTAAGCCTTACATCAATTTGGCAGTAAAAACGCCTCATAGCTTTTGTCTTATTTTATTGTGCCATAAACAGGATTGCTTACTTTACCTATTAGAAAGTTGCTGTAATATATAAAAACCTCTATCCTTTTTAGGCTAGAGGCTTTTTAATCATTTTAAAAATCTATATGTTCTGGTTTATAGTCGTCAGGCAGTTCTTCTTCCTTTAAAAATTGAAAGTTATCATCATTTAGTATTGGTATAAATATTTCATATGGAATTATAGGGAATTCACAAGCATAATTGCTGGCTCCGAACCACATGCCTGATTTACTGCTTAAGTTCAAGCTCCTTGCAAATTTTGTGTAATTTGAGCAGTCATGAACTACTAAATCCCAGTTTTCTTCATCCGCTATTTTCATGAATTTTAAAGTTAGTTCTCTGCTCCAAATAGGAGATATATAGCCTTGTCGGCAAATATACATATTTTCGCCATAATAATTTCCTATGTTATTTGCATTTAAATGTAATTCTGCACAATTAATAAAATCAAGCTTTGTTGCGAAAATCGATTGTTGTTTATTAAAAAATGCTTTAAAAAACTCCGGCGTCATTGGAGTTTCAATACCTACGCTTTTAATATATTTTTTCGCTAAGCCAATATTTTCAATTACTTTATCTGAGCAATTAGATGCACCTAAGTTGAAACGCAGTTCATCAAGACCGGCTTCGCCTAATGCTTTTAACGTTTCTTCTGTAGCTAAGGTGCCATTTGTGTATAAATGTTGATGAATTCGAGCATCCTTGAATTTTTTTATAATCGAATAATATTTTTCGATTTCCATGAAGGGTTCCAAATAAACGTAGGAAATGCCCGTGGGTTTTTGGTGAATAGAAAGAAGCAAATCAATATCCTTCTCGTAAAATTTTGTTCCTCCTATATCCCACATATCTTCTCCGATTGGATGAATCTTTTCCAGTTCGCCATAATTGTAACAGAACTTACATTTCAAATTACATTTGTTGGTTTTTCTAATTGCATTTAATCCCGAACCCGATAGACAAGAACGGCAGCCTTGTGGAAATTTGCTGTCATTTCCAACAAAAAAGGTTTTGTTTTCCAATGTTTTTAAATTTTTAATTTCTGACATCAACGTATCATTTCTCTGATCAATTGCTTCCTCAATTTGCGTAAAGGTAGAGTAAATGATTTCTTCATGTTTTATGCTGATATTTTCTTCTTCTGACAATTGTGAAAAAAAATCAAACCATAATAATGCATCGCTTTTTGAAATTTTCATAATGTACCTGCCTATCTATTTAATTTATTACTTCACGTTATTTGCTAAGTATAAGCACCATTTTAAACCATTGACAAGCATATGTTGCCAGACATTGTCATCACAATTTTTTAATGAGGGGAAAAATCATATTTTTAGACAACAAAAAATCCTCCGATAACCTCGGAGGCCCTGATTTCATTGGAGCTGATGATGATGTTTTAATCTATAAACTGCTCAGTCGGAATGATATAAGGAAACTTTGTACGAATTGTCATTTAATAAAAACCATTAAAAATTTGACCATGTCTATTTATAGATTTGCGGGCAACCTATAATATTGAGACAGCGGTATTTTGTAATTCACGTAATATAGCATATAAGCAAAAATTACAACTAATTTTAATCATACTGTAAAGTACATAACTTTGTCAAGATAAAAAAATATAAAAATAAGCCGGGCTGCAATGTTTAATCTTGCCCCTTCCAATACATAATAAACATTTTTTGTTGCTTAATTTGTTATTGTGATTTAGGGTAAAATTTTTGCGACTCATTTCAATAAAATTTACCTGACATACTCAGTAGTTCTTCTTCTAACTGACTTTTATGGATACCTAAGGCTTCAAAAACATTGAGATCAAGAGTAGCTGACAATTTGTTTCCTACGAAGGTATTGGCATAATACTGAGCGATATGTACGGCATAGACTAAATCATGATTAATAATTCCTGTAGCAAAAGGGGTATGATGATATAATGCCGCTTCAACAATTGGATAGGGGATTTCCCACCACTTTAATAAGTAAGCACCTGCCTGCTGATGCGTAACATGTAAGGAATCCATTTCTATATCTAATAAATCACAATTGCTTTTTTCAATGCTGCGAAAAATTTCGATATATTTTTCCGGAAAGATTTTAAAGAAAAGTGCCATGCCAATATTGTGAAGTAACCCTGCGGAAGATTCAATCTCAGATAGCTTTTTATTCAATAGTTTTTTATAAATAATATTCAAAATTTGGCTGCAAATAAAGGAGTGCTTCCATATTATTTCCAGCTGGGCGGCATACATGTCTTTCATAGTAAACGAATCAACAATGGAGGTTGCTAGTACGATGTTTCTCGTCGTAGATAAGCCCAGAAGTGCTATTGCCTGTTTAATGTTTCCTGTTTTTACTTCATAAAAAGCTGAATTAATAATATGGAGAAGTTTCGTTGCTATGGCCGGATCTTTTTCAATGACATTTGCAATTTTTCCTAAATCTGCATTGCTGTCAAGTAAGTTCATGATTTCCTGGTAGCTGTTTTTTACTGTGGGTAAATCATTTGTAGTATGAATTAAATGAATTAAGTTCTCATCGCATAAAATACTTTCAGTCTCAAATATCTGATTGATTACATGCAGCAAGGCATTGTTAACCCATGGCTTCATAATATAAAGTTTTGCCAGGTTTTTTTGCAGTGCATTAAGAATCGTGTTTTTTTCGGAATAACCACTTAAAATAATTCTTAAAACATGGGGATGGGCTTCCTGGATTTTTTGCAATAGTTCAAATCCATCCATTACGGGCATGCGCATATCTGTAACAACTAAATCAATTTTTTCATTTGCGAGAATAGCTAATGCTGCTTTGCCGCTGTCGGCAGTAAAAAGTTCGTAATCCGTATCCATAAAGAGACGCGTTAATGACTTAAGAATTTGCAGCTCATCATCGACAAATAGTATTTTTTTATTCGTATGATTATTTTGCATGGTACTGTTCACTTCCATTCACAGGTAGTTTTATGGTGAAAGATGTCCCTTTATCAATCGCACTTGTCACATAAAATTCGCCTCCGTGTTTTTTAACAATATCGTAGGCAACACTAAGTCCAAGTCCTACGCCATGGCCAACATCTTTTGTTGTAAAAAAAGGATCAAATATTCGACTAAGATGTTCATCTTTAATACCAGAGCCTGTATCGCTTATTTGACATATTACAGAGTCTTCAAAACTATAGGTTTTTATTGTGATTTCCCCTGGGATGTTTGAATTAAGATTTTTTATTGCATAGATCGCATTTAGTAAAATATTTAAAATGACTTGCCCAATTTGGCCTTTATTGCATAACAGATATAGTTGATCTTCCATTTGTTTGTTAATTTTGGCGACATTTTGTGTTTCGCTTTTTACGATTAACAAGCCTTCTTCGACGATTTGGTTTAAGTCATTATAGGCCATTTCGTTTTCTGTACCGGTTTTGGCTAAAGTTTGTAAGCTTTGTACGATTGTTGTTATTCGATCAGCACCCTCACTGGATTCGGAAATTATTGCAGTTAGGTCATCAAGAACAAAATCAATTTTTTGTTTTCGTTCTAGGTCATCAATCATAGCTTTTTCCTGCATCAGTTTTTTCTGTGTTGTGGTTTTATCAGCGGCTAGTTGAAGAAATTTTCTGTAAAGAAAGATCAGTTCTCTGATCTTTTGATTATAACCAATCATTATAGCAAGATTGCTGGATATAAATCCAATAGGATTATTGATTTCGTGGGTAATACCTGCGGCAATTTCACCAAGCGATGCAAGCTTTTCCTTCTGCATCAAATTGAATTGAGTTTCTTTTAGCTCCTGCGTTACTGCATGAAGTTTTTTGTATTGTGCAGTTATGGTAGCATTCATCTCAATTAAGGAAAGAATGTTTTTTCTGGTTTTTACAGAAGCTTTTATTCGTGCTACAAATTCTGTAAAGTCAATGGGTTTATTGATATAATCATTCGCACCATTTTCAAAACATAATTTAAAACTCGTTTTATCCTTGATTCCTGTAAACATAATAATTTGGATATCGTCATATTTTTTTTGCGTTCGGATACTTTTTAAAAGGTCAATTCCACTTATGTTTGGCATAATAATGTCCAGCAAAATGATGTCAATGTTATATTCTTCTAGTTTTTGAATTACTTTTTCCGGGGAATTGCATAAAAAGATTTGGCTATCGATGATATTTTCTTTGATGAGGTCTTGTGCCATTATTAGATTAAACTTTTCGTCGTCTACGACCAGTATATTCATAATGCTGCCTCACCCTTATGATGAATAGGTAAGCGAAGGATAAAAGTAGTGCCTTTTCCTTCTTCGCTTTCGATTTTGATTTCACCTGTGTGCTTATTTACGATAATATCATAAGCAATACTTAGACCAAGCCCGGTACCTGTCCCCACTGGTTTCGTTGTAAAGAAGGGAGTGAATATAGAATCAAGATTTGCTTTTGGTATACCAACCCCATTATCCGTGATTGAGCAATACACAGAATCATTTTTCGCAAAAGTTTTTAAGGTGATAGTGCCTTTATGTGAAGTATCCTTTATGGCATGAACAGCATTTATGATAAGGTTAAGCAGTACTTGATTGATTGATCCACCAGCAGCTTTGATATAAGGGATATCTCCTGGTTCTTCGACTACCGTTGCAAAGTATTTGATTTCATTATTGGCAACGGCAAGGGTATCAATAATGCCTTTATTCAAATCATAATCTTCAAATTCAGAAGTGCTGCTTCTGGCAAACCCCAGGAGACTCTTTACGATTTTTTCTATTCGGCTAAGTCCTATAATGGATTCACCGATAAGATCGTTAATGTCATCAGAGATGATATTGATCTTATTTTTCTTTTGCGAAGCTTTGATGATTTCTAAGATATTCAGCACATCTTCCGTAGGTTCTGTTTTTAGTGTGTTCTCAATATTATTTAAGGTGTCAAGAAAATCTTTAATTTTATCTAAATATTTTTTTAAAGTATCCAGGTTGCTTTGCGTATAACCAAGCGGATTGTTGATTTCATGCGCAATTCCCGCTGAAAGTTGTCCGATTCCAGCCATTTTTTCTTGTTGAATAAGCTGACTTTGCAGCATTCGTATTTTTTCCATGTTTTCATTGTATTCTTTAGAACTGATGTCTATACTACGTTCCAATAATGATCGATCTTTATCCTGGTTTATATAGGCTTGATTTACAGCTAAAATAAAAGATTGGATTTCATTTGTAAGCTCACTATTGCCTAAATGGTTTTTGATTTGCCTTTTCAAAAGGCGATGTAAATTATCCATCATATTAAACCTCCGTAATTAAAGTAATTGTCATTGTTTGATTATGCAGTTCACATATTGCATTCTTATCAGGTGACGAAATTTCACCATAAGAATAGAAGCCGGTAAAAATGGTATCCATTTTTAAAACACTTCGTGCCACATCAATTTCTTCACTTGTCAGTTGATCCAGTACGAGTTTTCTGCCAACACAGCTTACAAGGATGGCGAGGTTAGCACTATTTA
>Ga0172378_10007596_pt1 | contig 10085 bp, 12 predicted proteins | sample GrowelOW332metaG_FD_119755 | JGI IMG/M metagenome (GOLD analysis project Ga0172378, IMG submission 119755) | Groundwater microbial communities from an aquifer near a municipal landfill in Southern Ontario, Canada - Pumphouse #3_1 metaG | ecosystem: Environmental > Aquatic > Deep subsurface >... | reverse complement strand
TATAAAGGAGGAAATAAATTATGGAAGAAAAAGGTTATATGATGCATTTTAATAATTCTAGAAGTAAAGAAGAATATCTTGATTATGATGAGAAAGGAAACTGTATTCATGCTAAAGATGATGAAGGGTTTGAAGAATGGTATGATTACGATGAAGAAGGTAAACGAGTTCATTTTAAAGATTCATCTGGTTTTGAAATATGGTATGAATATGATGAGAATGCAAAAGCGAGCCACTATAAAGATTCTGACGGATATGAATCTTGGATGAATTATGACGAAAATGGTAATTGTGTTCATTATAGAAATTCTGACGGGGAAGAATGGTGGAGAGAGTATGATAAAGGTAATCATATTCGGTAGCCCACCACAAAGAAGATTCGGAGCAGTGAATTGTATAATAGGAGATAATTATTATCTCCTATTTTTTATTTTTATCATTTATAAAGGAGGAGATAAATTATGTCTAATCAAGAGATAAAAGATTATGATGAGAAAGGAAATTGCATTCATTTCAATGATTCTAAGGGTGTTGAAGAATGGTTTGATGTGGAAGGTAACGTAATACATTCTAAGGACTCTGATGGATCTGAAGAATGGTGTGAATATGATGAGAATGCAAAAGCGAGCCACTATAAAGATTCTGACGGATATGAAGCTTGGATGAATTATGACGAAAAAGGAAATAGAGTTCATTATAGAAATTCTGACGGGGTTGAATTATGGTATGATGATATTGGAAATATCATACATTGGAAAGATTCTGAAGGGTTTGAAGTATGGGACGATTATGACGAAAAAGGAAATAGAGTTCACTATAAGAACTCCGCTGGAAAAGAATGGTGGAAAGAGTATAATGAGAAAGGGAAGGTAACTCACCATAAGAACTCTGGTGAATTTGAAGAATGGTATGATTACGACGAAGTAGGTAATCGAGTTCATTTTAAAGATTCTCACGGTAATAGATGGTGGAAAGATTACGATGAGAATGGAAATCAGGTTCACTATAAGAACTCTTTAGGTTATGAATGTTGGACAGATTATGATGAAGAAGGTTCATGTGTTCGGTGGAAAGACCCGTACGGGAATGAATGGCGACAAGAGTACGATAAAAATGGAAATATACCCGTTATCCCAATGGGTTAAACTAAACTTTGAATAACAGGTCACTTACATTATAGGAGGAAATAAATTATGTCTAATCAAGAGATAAAAGATTATGATGATAAAGGTAATCTGGTTCATTTTAAAGATTCTGAAGGTTTTGAATCATGGTATGATGAAAATGGAAAGGAGACTCATTATAAGAACTCTGATGGTTATGAACGATGGTGCGATTATGATAAAGACGGAAACGAAACTCATTATAAGTATTCGGATAGCTGCGGACGAATGTTGAGTTTTAACGAGGAAGGAAAGTTAGTTGTTAATAAAGAACCTAGCAGTTTTGAATGTTGGAGAGATTATGACGAGAAAGGAAATTGTACTCATTATAAAGATTCTAACGATACTGAAGAGTGGTACAAGTATGACGATAACGGGTTAATATCATCTATAAAACAAAGACCTTAAAAGGAGGACGGTAATATGATTCACTTCATAGATTCTAACGGTCATCAATATAGGAGTGGATAAGTAGTTATTATTTAAAAGAGATATTAAACTAGGAGGCGAAGATCTATGAGTAAAAGAAGAGATTTGAAGCGTGGTAATCTACGTAAGTTTATCAACGTATTTGGCATGAATACAAAACAGTTATCAAATAATAAAAAACATGAAGATACATTGATGAAAATTAGAGAATTCTTTTCATGATGTCTAAATAATATATCATGATTTTTATATGGAGGGTTTGAAAATGGAAAGAGTGTGGGGGGTATTTACCGATAATGATTACGATGAGAAAGGTAATCTAACTCATTCTAGGATACAGCCGGCTTTGAAATATGGAGCGATTATGATGAAAATGGAAATGAGATTCATTCTAAGACCTCTGGTGGGTATGAAGAATGGTATGATTATGACGATGAAGGTAATATGACCCACTATAGAGATTCCGACGGCGACGAAGCTTGGTTAGATTATGATGAGAATGGTAATAGTTGTCATAGAAAAGAATCTTATGGAGTTGAAAGATGGTCCAAGTACAATAAGAATGGTAAAATTGTTTATTCTAAAGATGTGGAAACGGTAGAGGGTCAAGATAGTCCTAATATCTATGAATTATTCCTCAAATACGACGAAAGTGATAATTTAATAGAAGTTTCGTCTGCTGATGGTAATGTAACTACTAACACAAACGAATATGATGGAGATGGTAGGATTGTTAAATCACTTGACAGTAACGGCTATTTATCTACATGGGAATATATTTCCACGAAGTAAATAACTCCAGTATTTGTACATATATATTATAATAGTAGATTTTAATATTGAAGATAACACAGTATTAAAATCTACTATTATACAAAAGGAGGAATCAAAATGAAATACTACGATGCATTAAAAGCAGTTATGAAGGAAAGAGATTAGTATTATCGATGATGTAGAGGCTAAAGTTGAACATATTATAGCCACCTTCGATAGTAATCTTTCGCTGAATGATGATGTAACTATTGAGGAATACATGTTTATTACAAAATAAAAGGAGGATTTTAAATGTTTAACTATACTGATTGCGTTGACTTTTTGAAAGTTTACGAAAAGGGAGACTGGAAACCAATTAAGAAAATGTTTTTTGATGATTCGTTTATGGACTGGTTTTATGAAGCTGCCAAAGTGAGTAATGGTGCTAGCGAACAGATTAGCTACCTGTACAATGCATTTGCACAGAATAAGGTTATGAAGGATATGGTAAAAATGTTCTATGAGGTAGGGGAAAAGAGATTTTCCAGATCTGTCGCATCGTTCGTTTGGTCCGTTACGAATACTGCTATCAACATTAATAACAAAGCAACCGTTAGCATTACTGCTAATTTCAAGGCAGACCTAATCAATCGTAAGGTCATGGAAAACGAAATTGAAAAACTGCAGCGATCTAATGAGATCATCACCAAGCTTATGAAATGCTCAAGAAAAATCGTTAAAGCAAATGCTCGTGAAATTGAACAGGATTCGGGTGTCCCAAAAGATATCTGTACCTGGGCTTTGCAAAACGTACCTGAACCAAAATACATTGATAAATACCGTATCGGTAGCTATACCAATACAGTATTATCACACATCTACTCACACGTCGATGTCGAAGAAGACGAAATTCGTGTTTCACCATCTGAATGGAGAAAATTCTTCAAAGGGATTTTTGGAAAAGAAAACGTTGCCGAAATAGCAACCTTCATTCTATTGGAAGGTGCAGGCAGAGCAACAAATTACAAATCACCACACGTTAAAGATACTTGGGATTCTTTAACAACTTTCGCATTGAAAGAGTTAGATACATCCCCAGATACATTGAAGAAACAGATGATGGATCTGTATGTAAAACGAATCACTAAAATGTTTGCAAATGGTTCATATGGTCTAAGAGTAAATCTCTTATCATTGGACGAGGATACTTTCCCATCATTAACACAAACAATTCAGAAATATTCGGATAAAATCTCGGATATCATTGAAAGAGCTACACGAAAATAAAATCATACAAAGAAGAGCATACATAATGCTCTTCTTTTTTATTTATTTTTTTAATCAGGCATAACATATATGTAATCAAAAATTAACCTACACAATTATAAGGAGTGACAAAAAATGGTAAAATTTATTAACAAACTTTTATTCAATGTTAGCACACAGAAAGACGATGCAACAGATAGATATATCTCCAGAGTATTATCTGGAGCACCAGTATTCATCAAAGATCCTGAATCTGGAGAAACCAAAGAAAGATCAAGAATCGATCTTCTTACCGTTAATTCGGAAGAGAAAAAGTTGGACAAAGGAAGCTCTTATACAACATTTGTTGAAAAAGTTACTCAGGGTGGTAAGAAATATAACCGCACAGTTGCAATTACAAATGGAAAAGAAATTTCCGAAAACATTAAAGGCGATCATATTTATTGCATCGGAATTCCATTTAATGGAACACTTGCAGAAATTGAATTACCTAAAAGTGGTGTAAATGTTTATGCTGGGGCGATCCTTTTATCTAGAACATTCTCTATCCCATATGAGAACAGAAAATATTCTAGAATTGTATACCTTGTACTTACAGTTGATCCTGCATTACATGCAGACAAAGATTTCAATATCGATTTCGTGTCTCATTCACAGTTCTGCGCAAAAAATGAATCTGGATTGTACGCTGCAGTAGATGGTCGTATAAATGAAGATAGAATTCAGGTTACATTCCACAATGATTCCAGAAAAGTGAAATGTTACCATGAAGCAGTTGCGGGCAATTACATCGATATCAAAGATGCGTCCGAAGGAAAGAAAGTATTTACGGTTATGAGTTTAGAAGAAGGTAATCGTTTAGCTGACATTACTCGGAAAATGATTCAGGAGTAAGCTGCAGATTTTATTAGTACTATGGACATGCTTTATTATGTCCATAGTACTAATTTTTAATAACCATATATTATTTTTATTGTATGAATACTCGAAATTTACAAAAGATAGGAGTGATTTTACATGGCATTCATTGACGCACTATTAGCCAATGACAAAAAAGGTATTTTTAAATCAAATGACACATTCGTTAACTATTCAACGGGGCTAGATGCATTAGATTATGCAAATGGATTCTGGCTTCCAGTGAAGCAAGAGAATGGTGAAATCGAACATGTCGCTATTACTGGTATTATTGGTGGTACATTCTGTACAATCATTGGTACTACAGGATCAGGAAAAACAACCCTAGCAGATTTCATAGGTTGGTGTATTGTTAAACCATTCAAGGACGGGTTAATGATTCACGTCGATGCAGAACAGACAGCATTGAAACCAAGAATATGTGCAATCACTGGAGCGGATCCAGACGATAAACGATTAATTCTTGCAAAAGACGATACATCAATCGAATACGTATTAAAATTGATTGGCGAAATCGCTGCAATGAAAGAAGCTGGCGGTAAGCAGTATATGTATGAAGTAAAGAATAAAACATATGGCGGAAAATCGTTTATGTCATATGTACCAACTGTTATTATCATCGATAGTTTACCACAGTTTAATGGTATAAATATGAACGTAGAAGACTTAGGTACAAACATGGACGGTGCTAGAGGAGCAAAAGATATTGCGGCTTTCTACAATAAAGCTTTGATGCTTATGCGTAAATACAATATTACGATATTTCCAATCAACCACTTATTACCAAAAGTTGAAGCGGATAGATTCTCTGCACCACCACAAGGATTAATTATGATCCGCCCAGGTGAAAATGTACCAAGAGGAATGAAACCACTCTACATGAGCCAAAATGTATTTAGATGCAATGCAATAAAATCCAATATGTACGATAAAGATAAAGTCGGTTTCGAAGGTTTTAAAATTGTCGTTCAAGTTGCAAAATCAAAAACTGCATTTATTGGTGCAAATGTCCCTACTGCATTTAATGCTAAACGTGGCTTTGATCCAGTGTTCTCATTGTTTGAATACGGTACAGATGCAAAGATTATCAACAATAGCGGTGCGTACTACTATCTAGAGGGAATGGAAGACATGAAATTTACCCGAAAGAACTTCAGAGAAAAATATATTACTGATGAAGTGTTTAGGACTAAATTCGCAAAGACTATACTCCCGTTCTTTGAAGGTATTCTTGGTAATAAAGAAATATCTGAAGAAGATAGAATTCTTTACGAGAAAATGAATCTGATCGTTGAGGATGAAAAAGGTAATGCCACAGCAAACCCAAAAACAGTTACGAAAAAAGGAAATTTGAAATAACTAATTTTATAATACATAGAAGGGAGTATTTGCGAAATGAAAATTGTAAATTGCCATGAGGATACATATAGACCCTTTATGTATTATACCCTTATAGAATCAAAGGGATGTGGGTGTTATATGAATTATCATATAATTTATGCTCAAACTAATGATGATGGAATGGACCAATATTGTAAGTGGTTGAATAGTAATGGTTGTGCCGTTATCAGATCCGATTTTAAAATAGTAGTACAAGATGAGCATGAATCGTTATGGGAACACCAGCACTATTACATTGTAGGTAGTGAAGCGGCAATTGTATTCACCGGAGATGGTTACAAAGAGAACTAATTATAATGATATGGTATCGTGAGATGATAATAATTATATCAAAAACGCCATACCATATCATACTAAAGATAGGGGTTGAAAAATACTATATGGGCATTGTATTTAATGACGAATATAATAAAATGGACGAAGAGTACGCAGGATGTATGTATAAACTGTGTGGACCAACGCTAATGGGATTTCCGCAAGATGTTGATAGTACAAGATTGTGTATGTTCACATCGAATCTAAAACAGATTTTAACGTTAAAAGATCCTGATATTCCGCGGTTACAGACAGGTTATGAAAACGTAATTGGAAAATATAACAAAGCCTATCTAAAATTAGAAGGCGAATGGAAAGTTATTGATAGAATATCTAAATTCGGTTTAACACCTGAAAAAGATATTTATATCTTGGTTTTATATAACAAAAAGAAAGATATGTACGACATGGTCGAAAAGATAGTAGCTGAGCAACTCGTAGAAAAGTTCGGATATTATTACGACACTGGATTTATGGATGGGTTACAGTTAAACGATAAAGTAAAGGATACGATTCTTTATAAATCTACAGCATATGATGAACATATGAATTACAGAACTGGCAAGAATGCATTAATTTATTACAGTTCATCAGTAGACACCATTGAAGATGCAATTCCAATTCGTGCGGGTTGGGCACGCAATGTTATTTCTGTAACGACCGACTCTGCTCTTGTATCTGTAAATACCAATGAAGTTCTTTTAAATATTGCGGGCGATTCACATACCTTCAAAGCATTTCCAAATGTTGGGGAGTTCGTAAATGGTTCCACGATATGTGCAACACGAAGAATTGTAAAGAATCATTTATTGTATGATTTTCAAGAGAAAAATCTACGAGAGCTTTTTGCTACGGATACACCGTATTATGTAACGAAAGGATCAGAAATCTATGATATCAATGTGTATTCTAATCGAGATGAGGAACTACCTGATACACCATTCTATAATCAGGTAAAGTTTTATCAACAACAATGCTCGGTATATGCTGAGAAGATTACCGATTGGTGTAAAAAGATTAAGAAATCTGGATCGAAGTATACACCAGAAATCCCATTTCTGAAATCTATATATCAGAGATATAATGATCCAGAATATAAATGGGAATACAAAGAAAAGAATTTTGCAAATATCCTTATTGAGTTTAAGGTAAAAGCAGATGTTAGTTTACATGAAGGCTTTAAATTAGTTGGGAGATGGAACTGAACTAGAACATGTCTCCCCTAGTAGTGATACTAGAAAAAATAACAGGGTGAACTGCGGGAAGGGATGTTAACGATTTTATTACTAAGCTATTGTGGTGACATGATAGTGGCAGAGGGTAATTCCAATGGTATAGTAACAAGATAATCTCGTTATCCTAATCGCGCAGCCAAGCTTCTCTTTAATAAAGAGAAGAAGGTTCACAGACTAGAGAAAGCTAGATATCCGTATTCATAGAAATATGTAAATGATACAGTAATGTATTAGATGGATTGAGAATAAGTATAGAGATATACGAAGTGACTATTTGTAGATCTTATTAGATTTAAAATTTAATAAGCAGGTATTATACTGATATTAGGTATAAGTAATTCCTTTAAATCGAAGTGCCCTGCTCTTCATGATATGGTAATAGTATCATGAAGATGAAGATATAGTCGATTGAAAATATAAATTTCAATGATGGAGACAAAGGTATTATTTCATCTATTGCAGATGAAACAAAAAACGTATCACAGCAATTAGTAGACGACGTTTTAGACATGCAAGGAAAAGATAAAACCGAAGAAAACCGTACCGATGTTGCTAAACGGATTGAATTTGTTGAGGACTGTAGAATGCCATATTTAGAAGATGGTACACATATCGACATTATATTAAATGCACCTGGCTCAATTCGTAGACTAAATACAGGTCAATTAGATGAATTGGATATCAATTTCATCTCAGAAGGGGTTAGACGTGAAGTATGTCGCCTTACTACTCTGGAAGAAAAGAAAGATTTAATATTCAAATATCTATCAGTATTAACAGCTGACGAATTTGAATTTTATCACCCTATGGTGCAGGGAAGTATATCTAAAGAAATTGTATGCAGTAATGGATTTAATGTTATAATGACAGATCAGAAATACTTGATCGATTTTGTACATAATGTAGAACAGACTGGGTTCTATATTGTAAAGGCACCTGATTCAAATATGCGGTACGATATAATCAAAAAACTATATGATACATTTGACTTCATTAAACCACTCCCTATGTATATCGATCTATTCGGTATCAAGAGGAAGAGACTTATGAAAGATGGTATTGTAGCTGAGAAATATATGTTCCTCTTGAAACAAACAACTCATAAAAACTTTTCTTCTAGAAGTACTGGAAGAGTTAACAAGAAGAATCTACCAGAAAAGTCTTCTGATAAAAGAGATAACCGCTCGGTTATATCACATAACCCTATCCGTATCAGTGAATTGTATAGCTTATTCATCAGTATATCTGCAGAAACATTAGCAGAACATAATATCTTTATGCGGTCTTCCCCAGTAGGACGTAAATCATTAAAGAAGATCATATCCGCTGATGAACCAATGAAGGTCAACAAGCTGAGAATTAAGGATAACTTCATTAATATCAATGCAGAAATTTTAAATGCATATATGAAGGGAATTGGATACAAGATTCATTTTGTAACCGATGAAATAAAGAAAGAAGTTCCTATTAACCTCTTAATGCAATATCGTATCGATGGTAAATCAATCATTGATACACCTTTAAATAAGGAGTTATATCAGGCTCTCTTTAAGATCTATAAAAAGATATCCTCACGTATGCGTTTCGTTGAAAGATATCGTGGTCATAAAGTTGTGGCAATATGGTCTATAATTCGCGATTTGGATGATGTAAAACGGTTAAATGTTCCCGATTCAATATGGGATAACATAATCAATCTATACTTACCAAATGGTGTTACATCTGAAGATATTGCTGAGGCAAATCTTCTTGACGACTCAGAAGACGATTTCGTAGGTCGTGTGGTCGAATATGATGACGATCACGAAGAAGAAGAACTTATCGATGAAGATATTTCAGAAGATGAATAAATGAATATTTATATCAGGACTTGGGAAACTTCCTAAGCCCTGATATCTTTTTTTATTTTAACAAACACATAATCACGAAAGGAGGAAAATAGATATGGATGAATATGACCTTATTATAAATGAATATGAAACAGCACTGGAAGCATTCGATAAATGTTTTTTAGCGTCTGAGGTTGAATTTGCGATGGAAGCTTCTAATAGCAAAGAAACTACTCCCAGTGAAGATACGGGGGGTGAACCATTAGATAAAGATATCACAATCAATCCAACAGCAAGTATGAAAACCAATGGTAAAGATATGAATAATGATGACATCAACGGAAAGAATGGTGGCGTTAATCCAAAAAGTATTAAAGATCGATTAGATGTTTTAGTAAAGAAAATTTGGGGTATTGTCGTAAAGTTATCAGATAGCTTTCTCAATTTAATTAAAAGAGCGTTAGTTACAAATAAGAAGTTTGATGGTATGTATAGAAGTTATAAGGGTAAATATAAACCAGCGACTATGATCAAGGTTATAATATACCCATATGAACGGATCGGGTTATTAGAGAAAATTAACAATAATTTTGTCAATACAATTAAAATAATGTGTCGTGATTACAGGGCTGCATTGTCGAGTGAGAACGATCTTGAAAAATCGTTAATCGTCCTCAATAAAGACGATCTTCAAAAAGAAATCATGCGAATTATGGATGCTCCATCTAACGTTGAGTCGATTGCTGATAACTATGTTGTCTTAAAGAATAAGATTC
>Ga0172378_10007594_pt1 | contig 10086 bp, 12 predicted proteins | sample GrowelOW332metaG_FD_119755 | JGI IMG/M metagenome (GOLD analysis project Ga0172378, IMG submission 119755) | Groundwater microbial communities from an aquifer near a municipal landfill in Southern Ontario, Canada - Pumphouse #3_1 metaG | ecosystem: Environmental > Aquatic > Deep subsurface >... | reverse complement strand
TCCATACGTCGAGCTCTAGAAGCCGCTTTTGGGCCAGCAGCAGAACCACCAATTACAATAATTCGTTTAGTTTCATTCATAACATTAAAAATTTAATTGTAATTATCTTAATAACCTATAAAATAAATAATCAGACCTATGGCCAAACAAAATACAAGATTAAACTAATTTATTTATGATTCAATAATTCATCGAATGTTTTGTTATATTATACTATTAGTAAGCTCTTCAAATGCCGATTTTATTGCCGCATCAGAAAAAAGCTCATCCATTTTACCGGTATCACAACTTTTACACATTTTTTCGTTCATTGGAATCCGGGTAAGGAGTGGTACCTTAAATTCTTTAGCCAGCCTTTCGCCCCCTCCGTTTCCAAAAATATAGTATTTTTCATCAGGATGATTAACAGGAGTAAACCATGACATATTCTCAACTACACCTAATATTGGTATACCTATCTGTTTGTCGCTATACATGTTTATCGCCTTTTTAACATCCGAAAGAGCCATCTCCTGAGGTGTCGTAACAACTATAACTCCTGTAGGCGAGAAATTCTGCAGCAGGGTTATATGAACATCACCTGTTCCCGGAGGTGTGTCAATAATCAAATAATCAAGCTTTCCCCAATTTGTATCTTTTAGAAGCTGAGTAAGTCCACTCGACGCTCGTGGACCTCTCCATATCACCGCCTCATTCGGATCAATAAAAAAACCTATTGACATTACTTTAACGCCATAATTTGTGAATGGCGTTACATAATTTTTTCCGCCGATAAGCTCTACATCAGGCATTTCACACATTATATTAAATAATGCCGGAGCAGAAGGTCCGTAAATATCTGCATCAAGGAAACCAGTAGAATACCCTTCCAGTGCCAAAGAGACTGCAAGCCCGGCAGCAACAGTAGATTTACCAACCCCACCCTTTCCAGAGGCAACAATAATAATTTTTTTAATATTAGGAAGAGTCGTTTTTTGAATTGTATTATTATCCATATTTTTAATTTGAATTAATTTTATTCCATATTTTCAATATTTGTATGCTGATTTCAGAATTGGGATCGTATTCAACAATACTTTTGCATTTTACCATTGCGTCAACTACCTTCGGGTCAAAACTGAATTTCCCTGCAAAATTGATATCCTTTTCTGAACAATATTTCTCAATATCATTAGACAGTTTCGGATTAAGATCATATTTGTTTATTATTACCCATGTTTTAAGATTAAACAAGGATGTAATCTCTATCGTTCTCATAAAATCATGCAAGCCAGAGATAGTTGGTTCAGTAACAATCACAACATTATTTACCCCAGTAATTGAAGAAATTACTGCGCATCCTATTCCCGGGGGGCCATCGATGATTATGTGTTCAATATTATGAGTTTTAGATAACTGTCTAGCCTTTTCCCTCACAATGTTTACCAGCTTTCCAGAGTTTTCTTCGCCTGGAGCTAAACGCCCATAAACCATTTTCCCATTTCTAAATGTACCAGAGTACATTCTGCTTTTATTGTTTTCTATCATACTGATAGCTTTCATTGGACAGGTCCGGTAACAGAGTTTGCATCCGTCGCATAAAACTTCGTTAATTGCAATATTTCCCCCGGCGAGGGAAATGGCATCGAACCGGCAATAATCCATGCAAACCCCGCAATTAATACATAGTGAATAGTCTATAACTGCTTTTTGTCCCGCAATATAAATCTCTTCTTCTTCTTGAGAAGGATTAAAAAGGATGTGGAGATTTGCTGCATCCACATCACAATCGGCAAGCACAACTCTCCCTCCAAGAGTGGCAAAAGCGGCGCTTATACTGCTCTTCCCTGTTCCTCCCTTACCACTAATTACTGCTGTTTCCATACTTTTCATAAATTGTGTCGAACATCGCTCCAAAAAGAGCCATCCACTTGTTGTCATATTTGGCTACTATTTCTCCTTTTGAGTAGTGAGAAGCAATTGCCTTATCAAAAGGTATTTCCATCAATAACGGGATACCTTCCTGTATAAGATATTCATATACTTTATTGTCGCCAAGGCCGGCACGATTTATAATAACTCCACATGGCCTGTTCATAGTTTTAAGAGTTTCAACAGACTGAATGAGATCACTAAGCCCAAATGGGGTAGGTTCAGTAACAAGAATCACAAAATCTGCCACAGCCACAGTCTGGATAAACGGGCATGAAGTTCCCGGAGGAGAGTCCATCAATATAATTTCATTTTTCCCAGCCTCTTTAATTGCTGCTTTAATAACAGAAACGGGAGAATATACTCCCACTCTAACCCGTCCTTCAATTATTGATGAATGTAAATCTGAGTGAAACCTGCTTATCTTACCCAAAGAAACCTCTTTTTCACTAATAGCTCCATAAACACATGCAACGGAACAGGCACCACAACCATGACAAAGATCTTCAAGTACCCGGATTGTTTTTATATCTTTTAACAGGAAAATTGCATTATAACTGCAGTACTCCTGACATTTTCCACAATATGTACATTTGTGTTCATCAATTACAGGAACCTTTTGGGTTACATCGTGCACAAACTCTTCTTCTCCTTTATAAAAGACCATTACATTTGGTTCTTCGGCATCGCAGTCAATAAGAGTAATTTTATAATTAAGCTGCTGAAGAGCGTAGAATAAATTTGTAGATATAAGAGTCTTTCCGGTTCCTCCTTTTCCGCTTGCAATGGCAATTCTAATCTTCTTATTCTCAATCATAGGACAAGCGGATTACCTCATCTGTAAGAGTTGGTTCTATTGCCTTTTTTAAAAAATCAGTGTTCCACGTCTTAAGGTTATCGTGAGTAATAAAGTACTTTTGAGGAATTGGGTGCGACCCAAACACGACATCAATGCCATATTTTTCAGGAATAAACTTTTTAAAATGTTCCATATAGGGACAAGGTGGATATCCAACAAGAAAGCAAGTGGCAAAGTGGATTTTTTGAACTCCGTTCTTTATCATCTCTTCCGGTGTGTACTCTATGTTTCCTCCCGGGCAGCCGCCACAAGTTGTAAAAGCCGCAACTTCCAAATCCATATCTTTGTATTGAGCAAATGCTCCTTCTCGTTTTTGAACGGAACGAAAACATTTACCCCCGGCACAAGTATTATACCTGTCGCAAATAATGATACCGATTTTAACCTTTTCCATATAAAAAATATTTAGTGATCACAAGCGTTAGTCCCTGTTTCAAGCGAATTTTTAAGCCAGTCCGAAACAAGATCTCTAGAACTTTTTGGCTGCGCTCCAACATTAACTTTGATATTTTGAGCAGCAAACAAATCAAGGGCTCTTTGTCCCATTCCACCAGCAATTACATCGGTAACACCGCGCTCAGCCAACCATCCGGGGAGCAGGCCAGGTTCGTGAGGAGGGGGAGTAACAAGACTCTCGTTAATAATGGCATTATTCTCTACATCTATTATGGCAAATTGCTGGCAATGGCCAAAATGGGAACATAAAACACCGTTTTCTAACGGAATTGCAAACTTGAATTTCATTATATTTATTATTACTGATTATGTAAGTTATTCTTAAAATTGAAAAAATCCATGCTGCCAAATACAGCATGGATTTAGCATTTTGCAAAGCCTAGCTATTGCCCCTTAATCTTCTGCCCCTTCCATTTCCTTGTCCCATACCTTTCCCGGGGCGATTGCCGGCACCTGCTCCTCTACCCAATCCTGCTCCATTGCGCAAAGGTGGAGTAGTGTTCAATGAACTTTCTTGTTCATTTGATTCCTTTTGTACCGGATTGCATTTTCCCAGCTGGCGTCCAGTTCTCGGGCCTTCTCCATTTGGCCCTCTTCCGTTTAAATTTGGCATAATTACCTCCCTTATTGTTAGTTGCTTTCGTGATTCAATAACTCAATAATCTCACTTATCGTTTTTTCTTGAGCATTAATAACCACTAATTGAATTTGTAAACTGTCAAAGATGGATTTGACTTTTGCACCAAATTCACCCGACACGACTTTTTTTACTCCTCTTTCTGCTACCATCTGAACAGATGCAGGGCCCGCTCCTTCAATATTTTCTTTGTTAGAATTAGGCACAAATTCTGTCGATTTTGATTCTGTATCATAAATCACAAAATAAGAGCAACGGCCAAAACGACTGTCTAATTTTGCGTCAAGGGTGTTACCTGTTGATGTAATTGCTACTTTCATATTCTTAATTCTTAATTATTATTTCTCATTCTATGAAGGTGCGGCGCACCTCTTCTTATCATATTGCATTTGCAATCGGGACATATTTCTTCTCTGCATGGCATGCCTGATGTATGTATTTTTTCTGTACCGCATTGTGGACAAATACAAATATCTTCAGAAGTGGTATTTTGCAAATCCTCCTTAAATTGCTCAATATCCACAGATCCGCAAAGAGAACATTTTTTTACTTCCATCTCTTTGGCCGGGTGGTTAAACCAACATCCGCAGCCGTTGCATGAAAACCATTCGCTGTCAAAATAAACTTTTCCACCTTCGAATACGATTGACTTCCCTAGGACAAACGCCTGAGCGATTTTCCTTCTTGCACTTTCATATACTCTTGTATATGTAGGTCTGGAAACGCCCATAATTGAAGAAGCCTCAAGCTGTCCGTATAATTCAAAATCACTCAGCCGTATCGTCTCATACTCATCAAAATTAATGACAATCGGATTGTTCTCTTCTTTCAGTCCTATAGGTCTGTACCCCTTAAAATGAGGGGGATTATTCATTCGTCTTCTTCGTTTTGGTCTTGGCATCGTTTAGAGCATTTGTTCATTACAAATATAATAAACATTTGTTCGTAATCAAATAATCTTTAATTTTGTTTAATAAAAAAATATAATTCACTTAGATAACTTACTTATGAAAGAACTCAAAAAAAGCATATTAAAGGTTGGGCTAATAGCCCTTTTTACTATATCAATAATTCAGGTAAAAGCACAATCACAGGAACTTACTTTAACCCGGGCTTTGGAAATAGCTTTACAAAACAACCTCGAATACAAAACATATCAACTTAAAGTTGAGCAACACAAGGCTATTATGCCATCCGCTTTCTCAATAGAAAATATGCAGTTTTTTTACGGACAGGATAAAAATAATGTTGCAGAAAACGGACATCCGCTAAACATCATAGGAATTGAACAGAGCTTTAATTTTCCTACTGTTTACACTTCTCAGTACAAAGTGAATAAAACTGCAGTTTCTCTATCAGAAAAAGATTTGGAGAACCGCAGGTTATTGCTGCTGAAAAATGTCTCGAAAGAGTATTATGAGATTGGATATCTTGTTAACAAAGAGTACTACTACAAGTATCTGGATACCCTTTATCAAAGTCTAACCAAGGAAGTTGCAAGGAAACACAACGAAAATAGTGCGACAAATCTGGAGCTCCTTAACGTTATGGCCAAACATCAGCAAATCACACTTTCAATAAACCATCTAAGGCATGACATTTCTATCGCTTACCGGAAATTAATGTTGCTTATGAATGATAATACCCCTGTTTCCATACCCCGGATAGAACCTGCACAATTAATATTATCAAACCAGCCGTTGAAAACAAGTCCGGGTGTTGAGTACAAAAAATTGGAAACTCAAATGCAGACCGATTTGCTTAAAGTTGAAAAAAACAAACTCTTACCGGATATTACGCTGTCGTATTATAACGGGACTAACAGATTTGAAGAATCAAGGAATTATCCGGGATATCAAATTGGCATTTCTGTCCCAATATTTTATTGGGGGCAAAAATCAAAAATCAACGCAGGAAAAATTGCTGTATCAGTCTCAAAAATTGAAGAAGAAAATTATTTACTAAACTTGAAAATGAGGCGAGAAGAGCTTATGAGTGAGATGCGAAAGCTAAGAGAGTCTCTTGACTATTTTGTGACAACTGGAAAGAAATTAAGTAACGAAATTGTACAGAGTGCAAAAGAGGCTTATGAATCACAGGAAATTGATCTTTTTCAGTATGTTCAAAGTATAGAGAACGCAATAACCATAGAGATAGAATACCTGGACTGGCTTACAAAATTCAATAATGTTGTTTTGGAATTGAATTATTTGGAAATATCAGTTTAAAGAAAAATTTGAATTATTTATGGAATAAATAGAGAATCAATGCGGAAATAAGAACAATAATAAGGCACGTAAAATTAAAAACTAAAATATTAGTGGAAGCGATTTGTGCAATTGACACATAAAGCACCACGAATAAAATTAGCACAAATATTATTATTGATCTCAATTTGGTATGAATTTTCATAAATCGTTGTTAAGTAATTTAATTGATATGCTTCTGTTTAGTCATGACATATTAATCGCATTTCATAAATCATATTAAACATATGTTCATAACAAAGCTAATGAACATTTGTTTAAAATCAAATATAATTTCATTTATTATTAACATTTGGGCGAAAACTTTGTTAGTAAAAATAATCATTTATTTGAAGTATTATGGAAACAAATCAAAATCTATTTTCTATGCCTCGTATAGGCGAAGCTGCACCTGATTTTAAGGCAGTTACGACACAAGGAAACATTAGTTTTCCGAGTGATTATAAAGGAAGTTGGGTAATTCTTTTTAGCCATCCGGCCGATTTTACCCCGGTTTGCACATCTGAATTTATGACTTTTGCAAGCATGGAACCACAATTCAACGAACTAAATTGCAAGCTTGTAGGACTATCTGTTGACGGACTTTATAGTCATATAGCATGGCTCCGTACAATTAAAGAGAAGATTGAATATAAAGGGATGAAAGATGTCGAAGTAAAATTTCCGCTTATTGAGGACATTACTATGGAGGTGGCAAATAAATATGGTATGATGCAGCCGGGCGAAAGCAATACTAAAGCAGTCCGCGCTGTATTTGTGATAGACCCTAAAGGTATTATCCGTACTATTATTTACTATCCGCTTAGTCTTGGACGTAACTTTGACGAGCTGCTCAGAGTTGTAATTGCACTGCAGACTGCCGACAAATTTTCTATAGCAACCCCTGCAGACTGGCGCCCTGGCGACGATGTAATTGTTCCAACAGCTGGATCATGCGGTGTTGCTAAAGAAAGGATGGAAAGCAAAGAGGAGATGAAATGCTACGATTGGTTCTTCTGCACAAAGAAGCTTTCTTCAGAAAAGGTGATGACGGAAATAAAAAAACAGATTTAATCTATCACCCAAACATTATTAGAAGCTGCGCCATAAGAACACGAAGAAACATCGTAAGAGGATAAACCGTAGCATAACTTACCGATGGTAAATCATTGCCGGATGAAGCATTAGAATATGCCAGAGCAGGTGGGTCGGTTGTGCTTCCTGCAAGGAGCCCGATTAAGGTAAAATAATTAAGTTTATAGTACCACCGGCCTATTATTCCCACAACGAGCAAAGGAACGACTGTTATGATAACGCCATATAAAATCCACATTGCCCCACCACCGTTTACAATTGTTTCGACAAAACCACCCCCGGCATCAAGGCCTACGCATGCAAGAAACAGCGAAATACCGACTTCCCGGAGCATTAAGTTTGCACTCATTGTTGTATAAGTGATGAGCCTGAATTTAGGCCCAAAGCGGCTAAGAAGAATCGCTATAATTAGTGGTCCCCCGGCAAGTCCAAGCTTCACCGGCTGCGGAATTCCCGGAATAAAAATCGGGAGGCTCCCCAGAAGTATACCCAGAGCGATACCTAAAAAAATTGAAGCAAGATTCGGCTCTCTCAAACGGTGCATGGAATTGCCTAGAACTGTTGCAGCAGCATCAATACTTGCCTGAGTACCCACAATTGTCAGCCGGTCTCCTATCTGAAGTTTCAAATCGGGTTTTGCGACCAGGTCAACTCCGGCCCTGTTTATTCTTGTTACCGTTATACCAAATGCTTTTCCAAGCCTGAGGTTTGACAGGCTCTTGCCGTTAACCTCTTCCTTTGTTACCAGCACGCGACGCGGAACCACATTTATGTCGTCAATTGCCCAGTCTTCATCAGTCATTTCAATCTCCTCTCCAATGAACGCCCTGATGGATTCCATGTCCTTCTTTTGCATTATTATAAGAACTCTGTTATCCTTTTCCAAAATAGTTTCGGCATTTGCAATCACTACATTTCCGGAAGATCTCCAAACTCTTGATATTACAAATGTTTTGCTGAGCAGTCTTTTAATTTCTCTAATTCTTGTACCAAAAAGAGAGGGGTTGTTAACAGATATTGCAAGTTTAACCGTCTCTTCAGGATTTTCTTTATCAATCTCATTTAATTTATTGATTTCCTTGTTGTAGTCAACCCTAAACATCGCCTTTATCAATACTATAGACATAATAATACCCAAAACGCCAAGCGGGTAGGCTACCGCATATCCTGTAGCGATTGTAAGATCATTTGCTCCGTTAAGATCAATGAATGTCTGTTGTGCAGCGCCCAATCCCGGAGTATTTGTAATTGCTCCTGACATAATACCAACCATTGTTGATACAGGCAGGCCGGTTATTGCTTTAATTACGAGGGTAGTAATCACGCCAAGAATGACTATTAACATAGCCAGCAGGTTAAGTTTGATTCCTCCTTTCTTAAAGGACGAGAAAAAGCCAGGGCCTACCTGAAGTCCTATAGAGTAAACAAACAAAATAAGACCAAACTCTTTTACAAAATGCAGAATACCCGGATTTACCTTAATACCAAAATGGCTGAAGGCAATCCCGGCGAACAAAATCCATGTTATCCCAAATGAAATGTTTGCGATTTTTAATTTAGCCAACAGGATGCCAAAGGTGATAACCAAGGCTAAAACAATGACTGACTGAGCAATACTCTCAGTAAATAAAAGATTGTAAATCCATTCCATCAAGAAAATAATTTGTCCAAAATTAGTCAATAATTATTATATTTGAGTAAATAAATCTAATCTATATAGTTATGAAAATGATTGATGAGTTTAAACAATTTGCAATGCGCGGAAATGTCATTGACATGGCTGTCGGTATCATTATTGGCGGGGCATTCGGGAAAATAGTGTCATCTGCGGTATCGGATATTGTCATGCCACCTATTGGCCTTCTTGTTGGCGGTGTAAATTTCACAGAGCTTAAAATCACTCTTAAAGATCAGATAACAGATGCCGCAGGTACTGTTTTAAATCCGGCTGTAACATTAAATTACGGTAACTTTATTCAGGTTACGTTTGATTTCATAATTATTGCTTTTGCGATTTTCCTGATGATAAAGATGATGAATAATCTTAACCGGAAAAAAGTTCAAGCTCCTTCAATGCCAGCAACCCCACCTCCCCCACCAGCTGATATTCAGCTGTTAACAGAAATTCGCGACTTGCTTAAAAGAGAAAAATAGTATTTCAATTAAAAAAAACGCATCAGTCTGTATTTTTTTTAATACTTTTGCACCCTCAACAATGGTTCTGTAGCTCAGTTGGTAGAGCACGACACTCTTAATGTTGGGGTCGTGGGTTCGAGACCCACCGGGACCACAAACCGGGCTGATGCGCCCAAATACGAGCCTGGCTTAAGCCGGGCTCTTTTATTTATATTTATGACAACTAAATTCCCTAAAGATTGTTGAATTAGAAATAAATAATTGTGAAATTTTAAAAATTCTAAATATGACCAATTTCGTTTTTCAAAACCCTACAAAATTAATTTTCGGAAAAAACTCAATTTCATCACTGTCCGGCGAAATATCTAAAGAAAATAGAATTCTGATAACCTTTGGAGGAGGAAGTGTTAAAAAGAATGGTGTCTACGAACAAGTTATCAATTCACTTAAAGGATTTACGTTCTTTGAATTTTGGGGAATTGAGGCGAATCCGGATATAGAGACACTCCGAAAAGCAATAACTCTTGGTAAAGAAAAAAATTGTGATTTTGTTCTTGCCGTTGGCGGCGGTTCGGTAATTGACGGATCCAAACTTATTGCTGCCGGCATACCTTACGAAGGAGATGCATGGGAAATAGTAAAAAACCGGGATTTCACAAAGGGGAAGGTTCTCCCGCTGGGCACAGTACTCACATTACCTGCTACCGGGTCAGAAATGAATGCAGGTGCGGTTATATCCAACAGAG
>Ga0172378_10007593_pt1 | contig 10086 bp, 7 predicted proteins | sample GrowelOW332metaG_FD_119755 | JGI IMG/M metagenome (GOLD analysis project Ga0172378, IMG submission 119755) | Groundwater microbial communities from an aquifer near a municipal landfill in Southern Ontario, Canada - Pumphouse #3_1 metaG | ecosystem: Environmental > Aquatic > Deep subsurface >... | reverse complement strand
GGATTATCTGCAACATTACCAATGATTTTTACATTATCACCAATGTTTCCTGTTGCAGAATCTAAAACGGTTGTAGTTTCAGATGAAGCATTGGCTGAAGAAGTGACTGCACCGTTATCGCCGTCTGCAGCGAAAAGGCTTAAAGATCCGATTGTTACTAATGCTAAGCTGGTGATTAAGAGTTTTGTTAATTTCATTTTGTTCTCCAAGAATATATGTTTTTGTTTTAGTTTTTTCTTTACTATCTGTCATTACAATATAATAATTTGCAACATGTGTCAACTGTTATATGTAAAATTGTATAAGTATTTTCAATATACTTTATAAAATAATATTAATTCATTACAATAAAAGAAATTAACAAATAATAAAATTTATAACTATTTATTAACTTAATAAATAGTAGGCTATTTATCACATAAAATATTATTTTATGTCATAAATAAAGCACCTATCACGAAAAAACGAAAACAAATCAAAATGAAAGCAATATCTTGTGACAAATACACCAGATATTCACCTATAAAGGGAAAAATTTTTCTCGTATGTAAAGAAGAAAGAGAGAAAAAAGCAATGAAACCTTCCTCCCTCAACTTTTATTAAGGAAAAAGAAAATTTAAACATTGAAATAAGAGGTGGTCTCTCAAACAAACAGTCTCTTTTCAAATCCTTATGATCACTTTTGAGAATAATTAACGACAAAATCCATGAGTAAAAAGCATTTTTACTCAAAATGAAGAGAGACAAAGAAGAATATATACTTTTTTGCATGGGGCCATAAAAAGACAACCTCCATCAGCGAAAGGAGATTGCCATAGCCAGAACATACAGGAAGAAAACAGATTACTTCATTGCCCAGACAAGGTAATAGTCAATAACCATATGTTCCATCGAATAGAATAAGGCTTGCATAAATACTAACACACTTTGTCTTTCGATTCAAATAATTTTTGCAAAATACTCCCCTTAAAAGCAAAATTAAAGGTTTTTTTACTCAAAAGAGATTATTTTTCTCTCATAGTATCTTTTATTTTGTGTTGCGAACTACGCTTAAACGATTTTGAGAAAAATTGATACCTTTTGAAAAAGAAGCAAATACACAAAGTCATTTTCAATTCTACAAAAAAATATCCATACTGCACAAACCACTTCTGTGATCTTTATGCAATATGGACCTTGGTATTGAATGCAAAAAACTAATCAGCAATCACTTCCATTTCATCAAGACAATCAATAGCATCAAGAATAAAATCTGCCAAATAAAGAGCCACTTCATTGTCTGCAAGTTTACCCTCATAGGTTTCTTGCTCTTCTTTTTCTTCAGCAGAATAAATTACCGTTCTCAGTGGACCAAAATAGGTGTGAGTCTTGTACTCTGACTGAAGTTCTTTAGTGCTGACACCCAACGATGCAGCAAGAGCTCGTAAATTATCTCGTTCAATATTACCATAGACCATGATATCCTCACCTGAAAGGAGGACCATTGAATAGATAATATCAATTAATTCATCACTACCAATCGTAGCTGGATTCTTTAACAAACGAAGTTCATACTTTCCAACTTTATATCTACAACCCTTCACAACGCCACTTTGAATGGCGGGTACTGTGTTCCAATCAAGAGCCTTTATACATTTCAAATCATCTTTATCAACTGTCATAATTTCCTCCGCAGTATCTCATAACTCTTACTACACTCTTTGTAGTAGGTTGTCAATTGTTAGAGAGCCCAGAGAAGAAACACCATGTCCGTGTATTTGCTCGGAAATCGCTTCTCCTGCCGTCCCTTTATCATCAAAACTCATCGTATTCATACCAAAAAGCCCTTCTACCATATCTTGGACCTTTAAATCTTCCAAAGGTTTCGAGGGAATATAGGTTGTTCGGCCACTACTTGTAGGAATAATAAAATTTAATTCATACAAAAAATTTAAATAACCAAAAAGAATTCGATCTGGAATTGCAAGCTTTTCATTAATTTCTCTCGTCGTGGTTGAACCTTTGCCTTCCTTAAAGTTATATCCGATGAGCATCATGATATTAATACCATCAGAAAGAAATCGTGCAGGAGTATTCTGCATGCCATTGTTTTTATCAAGATCAGGTCTAAATTGATACACATATGCCAGTTCCACAGAAAAGAGAATAATAACCCAAAGCATATAACACCACAGAATAAAAAGGAAAATGGATGCTAAAGATCCATAAATCACAGACATCTTAACTGCTTGGTTTGATAAATTAAGCAACATATAGTTTGAAACAAGTAATACAATGGTTCCAACAAACGCTCCAATTGACGCTGCTCTCATTTCAACTTTTGTATTTGGTATAAACTCAATCAACATAAAAAGACCGGCCCAAATCAAAAAGGAAGGAGCCCATCTCTTTAAATAGGTTAAAGGACCTTGATCTATTTGCTTTCCAAGCAACTGTGCATACTTCTGAGACAAAGAAGATTCTATGTTAAACAAGGCAGCAAAAATTAAAATCGTAATAATCAAAAAAGAAATAAAGTTAGCAAAACGCTGAAACATATTTCTATCCGTTGAGGTTCTAAATATTGAGTTAATTACCGACCACACTCGATTAATAAGTAAAATCATGGTGATCAAAAAAGAAACTAAACCAACAATACCAAGGCTCATAGCATTTTGGGCATATCCATTTACCGTCGTGATAAATGCGTCCCCGACTCCGTTGCCAAACATCTCATTAATACCAAGAATTAATAAATCTTGAAAAGGTTCGAGAACTCCAAGTGCACCAAAGAAGGTAACAAATACGGTAATTGCCGGGATTAATGCGGTAAGCGTTGTATAAACCATACCAGAGGCATTAAGAAAACAATTATCAACCATAAAATGGTTAATAGTAACCTGAAATATATTAACCCCCCGGACCAATCTCTTATTAGGTGGAGGTAATGAGTTTTTTTTGCTAAACAATGTTTCTATCCTTTTCTTTCTCAATCTTTGGTTATATTACTACAATTATGATAACAGATAAAGGAAAAGAGCTCAAAGAGACTGAAGAGTTCACTCTTCTTATTACACCCCTCTTCCTTCAATATAATACTCGTGCTAAACTAGAGTCTATGCAAAGCCTATATGTATGTTCCGATATACACGGAAATTTTAAACACTTCAATGATTTTGTAACCCTTGCAGGAGACAATCCCATAGCAATACTGGGTGACTTCTGTCCTGATAGCTTTGAATTCTCTCAACTCTTAAAACAGATGAAAAATACAATGACTCTGGTACGAGGAAATTGCGATATATCCTATGATTTTTCAATGGTAGGTATTCCTGTTCCCCCCATGATTAATTCTCTCTCTTTTGACAAGAGAACCATAATACTCACCCATGGCCACTACTATAAATCTCCATCTATGATTCCCGTCACCTTACATAAGGGTGACATATATCTCAGTGGACATACCCATAAAGAAACACTCTTTATTGATAATAAAGGCATAATAATTGGTAATCCTGGTAGTTTAACCTATCCAAGAGGTGAATGTGGACCATCATACATGATTATTAAGAAGACAAGAATTCTTATTAAAGAACTCTATGGTTCTACCGTAAAATCACTTACTCTTCCTCAAATTCTCTAAATTCTAACGATAATAATGCAAGATAATCGGCAAGCATACCTCCGAGTTTTACAACATCATTACTCTTATACGAACTTTCACTTTCCGTTTGGAAATACTCAGGAATACAATCATTGGAAGGATTATAATGTGGATTATACTTTTTCACGAGTTGTAATTCTTCAAAAAGTGCACGTTTTCCAAATTGAAACAAAGAGGTAGGAGTCCATTCATACCCTTCACTTACACTCAAACAAAGCGCAAAATTCTGAAAAATTTTATTCGTGCGTACAAAGTGTTTACTACAGGTACTTTGAGAGAGCAATCGGATACATTGATTCCAATCCAAACCAAGACTTTCTAATGTTCGACGAATACATTGACTCATAAATAGCGAAGAAACAATTTTCTTCCCCTTCACCTGTTTAAAAAGATTACAAGGAACAAGCGTATCGTCATCAACAGCAATAGCAATGGCAAAAGTTTGCAATCCTCTCAAATCAAAAGGCCACAGTTCTTTATGATAGGCCGTAAAGTTATAGTCGGTATTACCATATTTTTCGCAAAGCGTTGCAACACTTGCTGAAACTTTGGAAAAAGAACCTTTTTCCATTCCTATTCCTTCTATTATTTTCAAGCACTTATCATACCGATTTAAAGACGCATCAATATTTAAATCAATCAACCCCTTTTCTTCAGCACTAAGAACCCAGAGAATAACAATACCCATCGTTATAGGATCTAAACCATATGATGTGGTAGCACGCTCTAAAAGAGCAACATGCTCCCAATCATAGAAACCAAGGTTTGCACCTAATGCGAGTGCAATTTCCCAATCTAAGGTGCAATCAGCAGTCCTTTCATTTCCTCCGAGTCCCCACAATCGTGGATTTTTTCGGTAGCGAAAGCCTTCAATTGCGGCCCATCCCATTGCATTACTTTCTTCTAAGAAATTATCTCGTTGTTTTGGGAAAAGAGAAAGAAATTTATGGAAATCTTCTGAGCGATTTTCATAATAGAGCGGTCGAACAATCTCTGAGGCATCCAAACATATCATCTTCAGATTTTTATTACCTAAAACAGAACCAACCCCACCTCGTGTATAGTTTTTACCATTTACGACCAATGAAGCATAGGGAATGCCTAATTCCCCGGCAGGCCCAATCGATACAATGCAGGTCGCTGAACCACCCTGAATCTCGACTTCATCAGTCTTCATCAAATGCATCTCTTCAACATTGGTAAAATTCACACCATCACTATTTATATCAATACGAGATAGACGTCTTGATCTGTTTTTCAGCACTAAGGCTGAACAGCCAAGTCCTGAAAGAGCATAAACGAGGGGAATAGAAGAAAAAGAGCTGATAGAAAGGCCATTACTCTCTGCAGAAAAGCTGACAATACTCACCGATTTAAATTGCTCAAATCCTTGATCGCATGCTGCACCTGGAGCAATAACAACGGCATTTCCGCTCTCATAAAATTCTTTTTTTAGCTTATCGCTTTCGCTATAATCTTCCCATAGTTTCAGAGCAAGGGATCTTCCACCCAGATACTTTTTAGCATCACTTTGGCTCAGTTCAACTTTTGAAAAGCTGTCGTTTTCTAGGTCAATAACCATAACGAATCTTTGTCTATAGGGATAACCCTTTGTATCTTTCTTTTTTGCCATACTTTTACTTTACTGTTACGTTGATTCCTCGTCAATAAAAACTCAACACAAACAAAACTTGCTTAGAGTGAAAAGCTATCATATACTTATTGCATGGAAGATAAAATTTACTTGCAATGTGGAGAAAACGATTGTTTTCTCCCTTATGGAGTTACCGTAAGACAAGCTCTCGAAGCTCTCTCTGTAGAGATTAAATCAACATATTTAGACAACCCAATCGTGGCTGTTAGTGTCAATAATGAGATTTTACCCTTGTCCTTTCATCTCGATCACGATGGGAATTGTATTCCTATTCATCTTTTTTCAAATCTTGGAAAAAGAACCTATAGACATAGCATTTGCTATTTACTTTGCTTAGCTTCACACCTCCTCTTTCCCAAACGAAGACTTTTGATTGGACATAGTTTAGGTGATGGGTATTATCTTTACTACGATGATCCCTACGATATCAGCTCTGAAGAAATCGAACAACTCAGCAACAAAATGAAAGAAATTGTAGCAAGTAACATACCCATTGCCTTTAAAAAAGAACCGTATGATAAAGCTATCAAATATTTCTATCAAAGAGGAGCAATGGAAACAGTACAACTCCTCCGTTGTCAAAACTCACCCAATATCCCCTTATATGAAACTACTCATTTTAGGGATCTTGCCTATGAACCACTAGTCGATAAAACAGGTGTACTGAGTCTTTGGGAACTGAGAAGTTATGAAAAGAATGGAATGCTCCTCCGCTATCCAAATCCTCGAGACTTTACCGTATTACAACCTTTTGTTGATGACAAACAACTCTTTTTAGTGTTTAAAGAATATAGAAAATGGAATAAAACATTGAAAATGAGGACCTTAGGGGCCCTTAATAATCTCTGTATTGAAGGTAATATTACCAACTATATCAGAATGGCTGAGACACTCCAACAAAAGAAAATCTCTGACATAGCAGATATGATTTTCGCTCATAAAGGAGTAAAAGCCATATTTATTGCCGGTCCTTCCTCTTCAGGGAAAACAACCTTTGCCTTCAAACTCGGCGTTCAGTTACAGATGAGAGGGAAAGAACCAATACGAATTACTCTGGATAATTACTATAAACCTTCAGATCAAATTCCTTTTGATAGTAACGGTAAGAAAGATTTTGAGTGTCTTGAATCGCTCGACATTCCTTTATTTGAAGAACATCTTTCAAATCTCATGAAAGGAATACCGGTGAAATTACCTCATTATAATTTCAAAACAAAGGAAAGACTCTATCCACAACCAGCACTGACACTCAATGAATCTTCGGTCATTATTATAGAAGGCATACATGGACTCAATCCTCGATTAATCAAAGATATTGATCAAAGCACCACGTTCAAAGTCTATATCTCTGCATTAACCCAAATTAATATTGATGATCATAATAGGATTAGTACCACCGATAACCGCATACTCAGACGTATTGTCAGAGACTACAGAACTCGTGGAACCAGTGCCTACCGAACACTCAGCATGTGGAATAGTGTCCATGAAGGAGAGAAAAAACATATATTCCCATTCCAAAATGAAGCTGATGTTGTCCTCAACTCAGCATTAGATTATGAAATTGGTGTTATTAGACCATTGGCTTTACCACTCTTAAAAACAGTAAAGCCGGAAAATTCGGAAGTGTATGCTGTTTCAAGAAGATTGATTGCTTTCCTTTCTATCGTTCCACCTATCTCAGAAACACTGGTTCCTGCAAACTCTTTAATCAGAGAATTCATTGGTGGCAGTGAGTTTGATGTAACATAAAAAACTCAAGCCTGACAAGATTCTCTTTGCGTCTTCAGGATTAAGATGAGCTTCTCAGGCGTAGGAGCTGCCCATGTGAGGCCATAAGATTGTATTTCAGGCATCTATCTTGCTTGCATTGAAACAAGAGAGAAGCGTGCAACACACGCTTCTCTCAAGGATGTAACGAGACATAACATTTCACGTACGCAGACTCAAAACATACGCTCTTCCCTCACCTCAGGAAGAGCGTATGTATCGCTTCATTTATTCATTCATTTGAACAAGTACCGATGGATCAAAATCACGAGAATCAATTTTCCATTGAGCATCCATATCCTTTACCAACTGTTCAGGAGTTAATTGATTCATTATCATTTCTTGCACCTTTTTATACGTCCAGTTTCGGAAAGAAGGTGGAAGTTCATTGGCACCTATACCAATATTCCACGATTCCCCTTTCTCTAAACTATTATATGTTTTCAAAATATCAGTGAGAATAGGTGAACTTTCATATTCAATTTTCTCTTTTGTTGTAGGGAATCCATTGATTTTTGACATATAGGAAGTATAAACATCATGAGAGAAGAAGTATTTAACAAAGGCAACAAATCCTGCAAGTTTTGCTGGATCTGCAGCTGCCTCTTTGGTAATTGACCATCCCTGAGCACCTGCTCCACCATTAATGATACATTCGCCGTTTTCATCAGGAAGCACAAAGAAACCTAGGTCAAAATCAGGATCTGCTTCATTAATCTGAGTGATTGTCCAAGGACCGGTAAAAATCATGGCTGCTTTTTCTCCGACCAACAGACTGACAAGTTGACTTTCTTTTGTACTCATAAAGCCCTTTTCTACATCACCACTCACAAAGAGATCTTGGAGAAGTTTCATTGCTTTAATCATATCAGGGTTATCAAACTTCACTTCTCCAGCATACACCTTTGAGAACCAATCAGGATCACCATGGGAAACATATTGAACAAAATAGTAATTAAACAGGAAACCAATATGCCAGATATCGGCAACACCAGCAGCCATTGGTGCAATACCATGACTCTTTAAAACTTCACAAATATCTAAGAACTCTTGATAATTCTGAGGTTTTCCGTTCAGGCCCCATTTCTTAAAGAGCGCTTTGTTATACAACATAATATGGGGTGGTTGTGCAGTAAGCGGTGCGGTGTATACTTTTCCATACACACTCACATTACTCTCAAATAAATCCTGTAAGTCTTGTGGTAAAGGATAGAGCATATCAGAGCGAAGGAACGTTGGTACATTTCGGCATTCAAATACATCTGGCATCTGACCTGAAGCTTTTAATGTCTTTAATATTTCAAGATATGCACCAGAACTTAATGAGAGGTTTTGTTGGAACTCATATTTGTCCTGAGAAGCATTAAATGCCTTGATAGCATCACTAGCCGCCATCTTAGAAGTCATATTTCCTGGAGCATAGGTAATAGTAATAACCGTAGGCTCTGCAGCCTTATCGTTGACATTACCACTTTCTGATTGCCCATGAGCGAAAAGTCCTGCCATTACAAGGGTAAAACAGGATACACATGTTAAAAACTTTTTCATACATTCCCTCCATTTTTTTAAACAATTCAATATGCTCTTATTGAATCAACAATAAGTTCAAAAATAAGATGTAATTTTAATAAATTAAAAGAAAAAAAACGTAAAATGTTTTTATTCCCAATAGGATATCTCTTGATATGAGAAAAGATTTTTCCTTTACGAAGTAAATGATCCAACGCTATTTTTTCAACAGGAGTCTAACTTTTGGTAACAAGAGGCATTATCACAAAAGAAAAAGGAATAACTTGGATAAAAGAGAGGGATATTTTTACGCCGTTTCTCCCGCATTTGTTCCTTTTATTTGTTATTTTTTTTATAATATAATTTTATTATACGAGGTATTTTTAACAAATCTTGTAATAATAAGGGTAATTATTATGATAATAATCAGATTTATAAATACCAATATCAAGACAAATAAAATACTCTCTTCCTTCAAGTGAGGAAGAGAGTATGCAATACTTCATGCATTTAATTTGTTTTCACAAGTACCAATGGATTAAAGTCACGTGTAGCAACTTTCCATTGTAAATCCATATCTTTCACCAACTGTTGTGGTGTTAATTGATTCATTAACATTTCCTGTACTTTTTTATAGGTCCAGTTTCTGAAAGAAGGTGGAAGTTCATTGGCACCTACTCCAGAATTCCACATTAAGACCTTTTCTGAATTGTTATAGACCTTAAGAATATCACTCAGAAGAGGATCATTGTTAAACTCCATCTTTTCCTTTGTTGTTGGATAACAATTCACGGTTTCAACATAAGGAACATACACGTCTTTGGAGAAGAAATAGGTAATAAATGCTTCAAAACCAGCTAATTTTGCTGGATCTGATGCTGCTTCTTTGGTAATTGACCAACCTTGAGCACTCGCTCCACCATTGAGAATACATTCACCATTTTCATCTGGAAGCACAAAGAAACCCAGATTAAAATCAGGATCAGCTTCTTTAATTTGAGTCATTGTCCAAGGACCGGTGAAAAGCATTGCTGCCTTTTCTCCGACAAGAAGACTCACCAATTGACTTTCTTTTGTACTCATAAAGCCTCTTTCCACATCACCACTGGTAAAAAGATTTTTAAGAAGACCCATGGCCTTAATCATTTCAGGAGTATTAAACTGCGTTTCACCCGAATAAATCTTTGCAACCCAATCAGGATCACCATGAGTAACATACTGAATAAGGAAATAATTATAGAGGAAACCAATATGCCAAATATCAGCAACACCAGCAGCCATTGGAGCAATACCATGACTCTTCAAATCCTCACAAATATCTAAGAATTCTTGATAATTTTGAGGTTTTTCAGAAATGCCCCATTTATCAAAAAGGGTTTTATTATACACGTAAATTTTCCACTTACCGGTCATTAAAAATAAAAGAAGCAATAAAAAATATTAATATCTTATGGTTTTTAACTGTAGGATATTTTTTTAACATGTAAAGAATTATCTTTTATAAATTTCT
>Ga0172378_10007592_pt1 | contig 10087 bp, 9 predicted proteins | sample GrowelOW332metaG_FD_119755 | JGI IMG/M metagenome (GOLD analysis project Ga0172378, IMG submission 119755) | Groundwater microbial communities from an aquifer near a municipal landfill in Southern Ontario, Canada - Pumphouse #3_1 metaG | ecosystem: Environmental > Aquatic > Deep subsurface >... | reverse complement strand
TTTTCAGAATCTGGCGGCTGGTCATCATCGATGCGCTGATCATGAACAAAATCGGCATCAACGTGAAGGTCAACATAACCAAGAGGACAAGGTAAATGCCGATTTTCGGCAGGGTGAATCTTTTTTCTATCTGCATCCTGTCCTCCTAGTATTCCACATTCTCGCTCTTGGTGGTCTTGAACTGAAGCAAGGTCAAAAGCAACATCATGATGAACAGGACGACGCTCATTGCGCTGGCCCGACCCAAGTACTGGTCCCGAATACCGGTAACATAAATATTGAAGGTGATTACGTTGATCGGGGCGCGGGGAGCTCCGTTGGTGTAGAGCATATACTGGGTACTGAACGTCTTCAGACACTGCAGCATCGCCATAACCGAAACCAAGACTACGGTCGGCTTCAAGAGCGGCAGGGTGATACGCCAGAATACCTGGCTTTTAGTCGCTCCATCGATGGTGGACGCCTCGTAGATTGTCGGGGGAATGGAGGCGAGACCGGTAATGAAAAGAATGACAAAGTAGCCGATATACTTCCAGAAGTAGATGACCATCGTGGAGACCTGTTCCATCACCGGATCCACAAGCCATCGTCGGTCGACGCCGGGGGTGTTCATCAGAGCGTTGAGCCACTGGTTTCCCAAGCCGCGGGGGTCGAAGATAATCATCCAGATGGTTGCCGCGACTACGCTGGAAAGAATAGCCGGACAGTAATAGGAAATCTGGAGGAATTTCTTGGTCTTTCCACTGGAAAGATTGCTGATGAAAACTGCCAATATGAGGCTGACAATCAACAGGGGGATGAACGTCCCGAGGGTAAAGACCACCGTGGATTTCAAGCTGTTGAGAAAAGAGAGATCACTGCTGGCCCTGCTGGGGTCAAACAGTCTGATGTAATTACCGAGCCCAAGAAACTTCGGGGGTAACTTGCTCAACGCACGCTTGTCGAAAAAGCTGGTAAAAATGGCATTGATGATCGGATAGAAACTGAACAAGGAGAAAAAGAGCATCGCAGGAATGACAAAGACAAATCCCCATCGAGCTTGCTTTCTCTCGATACCCCGATATTTTTTCGTACCCATACTATTCTCCTGGGATGCATAAGAATTGAAAAGAAAGCGGTCCTGTCTTGCAGGCACAGGACCGCTGAATTGAGAATGCTTACTGCTCGTCGATAATTTCCTGTACCGATGCTTTGAGTGTTGCAAGAGCCTTTTCAGGACTTACTCCGCTGAGCATGACAGATTCAACAGCATTACGGATCTGGGTCTGGATCTGAGCCGAGTTCTCTCCATAATAAATCATGTGAGAGCGTGCCATATCGTCGATGAATACCTGGCTGTAAGGCATGTTCTTCAGCGTATCAGAGGCAAACAGGGCCTTGGTCGGCTGAATGATGTTTCCACCGCGGGTCAGGTACTCCTCGCCATGGCTGAGCAGGTAGCCCGAAAGCTTCCAAGCTGCCTTCTGTACAGCAGGATCGCTGTCGGCATTCACCATGAAGAAGTGACCATAATAGCATGCTGCAACATCACGAACGGCATCCTTGAAGGTAGGATACGGAATTACCATCCATTCGCCGCTATTGAAGAACGCAGGATTGTCCTTCTGGATTCTGCCCTGCTGATACAAACCGGTATGGGCCATTGCGATGTCGTTGTTGTCCTGGTTGAACAGGTTGCGGGCATTCTTGTAGGTCGGTGAGCCGAGGTTGCGACCTGACGGTCCCCACTGCTGCATATACGTAAGAGCCTTCAACCAAGCTTCATCGCCAATGATGGCTTTCTTGCCATCGGCGCTGAGCAAGTCACCACCAAGCTGTTCCACCATGGGAACGAAGAACGTCAAATAATACGGATAGCGGAAGTCATAACCGCGGCGGATGAGGATGTCGCCATCACGGATGACCAGCTTCTCGGAGATGTCAGCCATCTCTTCCCAAGTCTTGGGATAATCCTTTTCAGGATCGAGGCCGGCGGAGCGGAACACTTTCTTGTTCAGGTAAATGGACCAGTTGGTCAGTTCCAAGGGAAGGCCGTATACCTCACCATCGATGGTTACGGTATCCAATACGCCATCCATGTACTTGTCCAACAGATCTTGTTTGTTGGCATAGCCTGCAGCCTGATAATCGACAGGAGCTACACGACCATTGGTAATGTAGGCATACTGGTTTTCGATCGGCAGGTTGAACATGTCAGGACCCTGATTGGCAGCGAAAGCGGTCTGTACCAGCTCAATCTGCTTGACTGAGGCCTGGGTGGAGCGCACAACGGTGATGTTCGGGTTATCTGCCATGAACTTGGCGATAAGCTCAGTCTCGAGCTGGGTTCGGGCCGGATCCTCATGGGTCCAGTACTGGATGGTTACGGGCTTGCTCTCATCAACAACAGCTTCTTTTGCGCCTTGGGCAAACAGAGAAATAGGCAGCAAAAGAGCGAGGAGCAACACAGCGATGAATGTCTTTTTCATGTGAGACCTCCTAAAGTCTATCTACTTTCAGTCTAGAAGCCTTTTGGAAATCCACAAGAAAAAGGTTTTGTGGTTATGCATGCGATTTTGAGTAGACAAACAAGAATGGTGAGAAGAAAGCAGAATCGGAGTACCTGTATACAAGAACTACGACGACAGCCCTTGATAGGAGCGTAAAAACGAAGCAAGTTTCTCCATGGTTTCACTGGAAATGTCGTGCTCGATAAGGCAGGCATCCTGCTCGGCAATGACGGCATCCACTCCCAGCACATCCTTGAGAAAGCTGGTAAGGGTCGTATGGCGAAAATACACCTGGGAAGCTTTGAGCCTACCCTTCTCTGTAAGATGGATATCTCCATAGGTTTCCTGCGTCACATACCCTTCAGAAGCGAGCACCTTCATAGCCCGGTTCACACTCGGTTTGGAGACACCAAGGCGCAAGGCAACATCGGTTGTCCGCACCTTTTCATGTTCCCGACTGAGAGCCAAAACGGCCTCAAGGTAATCTTCCCCTGACTTCTGCATGCAGTGATGGTATCATGCCTCAAGCGATTTGTCATCGGAAGAGAGAAAAAACCTTGACACAAATGTTTGTAACAGCTAACTTATGGTTGAGGGTAAACTATGATGCAGACAACAATGGATGAACTTACCGTAGGTCAAAAGGGAGCTGTGAAGGCAATCCATGCTCCGACACAGCTTAAGCGAAGACTTATGGATATGGGCTTTACCAAAGGGGTTGGCGTAGAAATTGTTAAACTAGCGCCGATGGGCGATCCGATGGAAGTCTCGTTGCGTGGATATCATCTGTGCCTCAGAAAAGCTGAAGCCCGTGCCATTGAATTAAGATAGCTTATGCAAACAATTGCGTTGATCGGAAATCCCAATTGCGGGAAAACTACGCTTTTCAATACCCTGACAGGAACTACTGCCTATGTAGGCAACTGGCCGGGAGTCACTGTTGAAAAGAAGGAAGGAGTGGTCAACGGCCACAAGATTCTCGACCTTCCGGGTATCTATTCCCTTTCCCCCTACTCGCCTGAGGAAAAACTGTCCCGGCGTTACATCCTGGATGAACAACCCGACCTCATCATCGATGTAATCGATGCAACCAATCTTGAACGAAGCCTCTATCTGACCAATCAGCTGGCCGAGCTGGGCAGACCTCTTCTGCTTGTATTGAACATGGAAGACCTGCTGGAAAAAGCGGGAATACGCATCGATGTAAAGCGTCTCTCACAAATGACCGGCTGCCCCGTCGTACAAATATCGGCGAGCAAGGGAACCGGCATCATCGCCTTGCTCCAGGAAATCGAACACAGCCTGAATCAGAAGCGACTGCCCATGCAGCCGCTGTTCTCCAATTTTGTCGAACGGTACATCACCACCATCATCGAAGATGATTATCTGCACACGATTCCCAAGGGAAGGCAGATGCGTTGGGCTGCCATCAAGTTGCTGGAAGCCGACGATCTTTTCCTCTCCTCCATGCCCCAGCCACCCCAAGCCTTCCAAACCTATATTGCACAAGCCCGCAAGGAATTGGTCGAGCACTATGACGACGATGTGCAGGCAATTATCATCGACCAACGGTATAAGGTAGCGGAGCATATTGCAAAAGACTGCCAGATTAAGACCATACAGGCCAAACAGTTTAATTTTGACAGCATCGCCACCAGCAAGTTCGGAGCCATCCCGCTGTTCATAGCCATTATGGCTGGGGTATTCTACCTCTCCATCGGCTTAGTGGGAGGATATACAACCGGTTGGTTGGAAAACCTCTTTGCCTTTGCCTCCCTGCATATCCAGACGTTTGCCGATGCTGTAGGGGTGCATCCATTGCTTTCCGGCATTCTGGTGGACGGCATCATTGCAGGAGTCGGGGCGGTACTGACCTTTGTTCCCCAACTCTTTGTGCTATTCCTCCTGCTCTCCGTACTGGAAGACTGCGGCTACATGGCCCGAATCGCCTTCATCATGGACAGGCTGATGCGCAGCATGGGTCTTTCCGGCAAATCCATCATCCCCTTGGTGATCGGTACCGGCTGCTCCGTTCCCGCCATTATGAGCAGCAGAACCATCGAACACCAGAAACAGCGGGAATTAACCGTCATCGTGACTCCTTTCATACCCTGCGGGGCAAAAATGCCGGTCTTCGCCCTGATGCTTACCTACTTTTTCCCCGGCAAGTGGTTCATCGCCCCTCTTATGTATCTCCTGGGAATTATTGCAGTCGTGGTAACCGGCCTGCTTGCCCGCGCCTTGGACAAGCATAAGGAAACCAATGCATTCATTTTGGAACTTCCCCGGTATCAGATTCCCGCTGCAAAGAACATTTGGCTGCAAACAAAGGAGCGTACGTTGGGATTCATCCAGAAAGCCGGGACGATCATCCTGCTCTCCTCGATCATCATCTACCTGCTCTCTTCCTATTCCTTCAGCTTGCAAGCCGTGGATGCAGAACTGAGCATGCTTGCCATGCTCGGAAGAATCATTTCACCGCTGTTCATTCCCCTGGGTTTTGGGTTCTGGCAGGCAAGCGTCGCACTGCTTACAGGCATTGCAGCAAAGGAATCAATTGTCAGCACCTTGAGTGTAACCATCGGAACGGCATCCCTGGGTGCATTTTTCACAGCCGACACCGCCCTCTCCTATATGACGTTCATCCTGCTCTCCTCTCCCTGTATTGCCGCTATCAGCGCAATGTTCAAGGAGCTTGGCAGCAAACGTAAACTCCTGTTTGCCGTACTTTGGCAGACGGGATTCGCCTATTTGGCAGCGTTGCTGGTACGCTATGCAACCCTGCTACTCCTGTGAGGTCTGTATGCTTGTAGCAATCATTTCCAATATCCTTGTCGGCCTTATAATCGTAGTACTGGTGATATTTGCACTAAAAACGTTGCACAAGCAGAGCAAGGAAGAGAGTTGCGCTTCATGCGGCACAAAAAAGAACAGTGCATGCAAAGGGTGCAAATTTGCAGATTCCTGTCACTAATATATACATTAACTGAATATTTATACAGAAAGTCTGGAATTTTCCCTCCATTACGGGTACACTCTCCAAAAAGAGCGTATAATTAGTTTGTAATTGAGGAGAAAGAACAATGAAACGATGCACTGTTGTACTGTTGACCCTATTGTTAGTAAGTGCAAGTCTGTTTGCCGCCGGCACCAAGGAACAAGCCATCGGTGGAGACAGCTCCTTGGATAAGGTAATGAGCAAAGGCCAGTTTGTCATGGGATTAGACGACAACTTCCCTCCGATGGGCTTCCGCAATGAGAAGGGAGAGATCGTTGGCTTTGACGTAGACCTCGCCAAAGAAGTCACCAAGCGCATGGGCGTCACCTTGAAATTACAGCCGATCGACTGGAACGCCAAGGAGCAGGAGCTGAATACCGGCAATATCGATTGCATTTGGAACGGCTTCACCATCACCGAAGAGCGCAAGCAGGCCATGACGTTCACCGCTCCTTACATTCACAATGCACAAGTTGTCGTAGTACGCGATGACAGTCCGTATACCACCCTCGCCTCCCTCAGTGGCAAGAGCGTCGGCTACCAGGCAGGATCTTCGGCCTCCAGTGCCATCAACGCTTCTCCTGATTTCAAGAAGTCCATCAAGACTTTCATTGAGTTCAAGGAGAACCTGACCGGCCTCATGGATCTTGAGATCGGCGGTATCGATGCCTTGGTTGTCGACGTAACAGTTGCCAACGACAACATCAAGCGCAGCGGCAAGGCTTTCAGAATCCTTACCGAGGAACTCGCCCCCGAAGACTACGGTATCGGATTCAGAAAGGGTGATCAGAAGCTCGCAGACGCAGTCTGGAGCCAGCTGTTGGCTATGAAGGCCGATGGCACCCTGGCCAAGATTTCCACCACCTGGTTTGGTTCAGACATCACCGTTGTCGGAAAATAAGGAAAACGGTATGATGACGGGGAGCATTGCTCCCCGTTTCTTTTTTTTCTAGGAATCTATCCGTTTTGTAGGAGACTTGCATGGGAAACCTCTTGCTGCAGATGCTGGCGGGAACCGTCACGAGCCTGAAAATATTTGCCCTCACCTTGCTCTTTTCCCTTCCATTGGGCTTGTTGGTAGCCAAAGGGAGGATGTCCAAGAATCCAATCATTTCCAACATGGTCAATATCTACATCATGATCATGCGCGGAACGCCTCTCATTCTGCAGTTGCTGTTTGTCTACTTCGCCCCATACTATATTTTCGGAGCTTCCTATGACCGCTTCACTGCTGTAATTGTAGGCTTTGTCATCAACTATGCCGCCTATTTTGCCGAGATTTACCGAGGAGGAATCCAATCCATCCCCATCGGCCAATATGAGGCATCCTTGGTCCTTGGATTCTCCAAAACCCATACCTTCACCCATGTTGTTGCCCCTCAGGTCGTCAAGAGAATCATCCCTGCGATGGGAAACGAAGTCATCACCCTGGTCAAGGACACAGCCCTTGCACAGACCATCGGCGTTGCCGAGTTGTTCAGGGTTGCACAGAATGCATCAGCAAGACAGTTCTCCACCATGCCCATTTTCATTGCGGGCGTCTTTTACTTCCTCATGAACGCACTCGTATCCCGCTCCTTCGACCTGCTTGAGAAGAAGCTCAACTACTACCACTAGGAGACCTGGATGGAAATCATATCAGTTGCAAACCTGAAAAAAGAGTTCGATGGACTGGGAGTGCTCAAGGGCATCTCCTTCACCCTCAACAAGGGGGAAGTCCTCTCCATCATCGGTCCCTCGGGGAGCGGAAAGAGTACCTTGCTGCGCTGTCTCACCCAGCTTGAACCCATCGACGGGGGTACCATCGAAGTCTGTTCCAAGACAATGGTGAGGACGACAGAAGCGGGTAAGGTCTCCTATGCCAACAAGGAGACCCTCAAAGAGGTGCGCCTGAACCTCGGCCTGGTCTTTCAGAGTTTCAACCTCTTCCCTCACATGAGTGTGCTGAGAAATATCACGGAAGCACAGATGCATGTCCTGGGACGCAGTAAAGAAGAAGCGAATCAGGTCGGAAGAAGCCTTTTGGCAAAAATGGGGCTGGAAGAGAAGGAAAAAGCCTACCCCTGCCAGCTCTCGGGTGGCCAACAGCAACGTGTCAGCATCGCCCGTGCCCTCGCACTCAATCCTGATGTGCTTTGCTTCGACGAGCCGACCAGCGCCCTGGACCCGGAACTGACGGGAGAAATCCTGAAGGTCATCAAGGATCTTGCCAAGGAAAAGATGACTATGATTGTTGTCACCCATGAGATGTCGTTTGCCAGGGACATATCAGACCGTGTCATCTTTATGGATGATGGGTTGATTGTAGAGGAAGGGACTCCCCAACAGCTGTTCAACGACCCGACCAATCCCAGAACCAAACGCTTCCTCAACCGTTACGAGCAGAATTAGGCGAGCAATATCTGTCCACTGGTGCTGTCGGTATACCTGCCGTTCTGTAAAGCAATAACCCCATTGACCATAACCAGGTCCAGCCCACAGGCTGGAGTCTCTGGATGAGCCTCGTTTGAACGGTCGCAAAGCCCGATCGGGTCGAACAGGACCAAATCGGCCCTATAGCCCTTGGCTATCATGCCTCGGTCGGACAGGCCCAAGCGCTTTGCACCACAACTGGTCATTTTTGCGATAAGTTGCTCAAGACTGAGAATCGGCTCCTGTTTCCAATACCGGTCAAGCAGATGCAAGGCGGCCTGGTAGCTTCTCGGATGGGCTTTCTTGCCGGCATAGAGTGCATCGGTTCCAAAACACATCAAAGGATGGGAGAGAATTCGTTTGATAGAATCCTGACTTTGGGTCACGTCGGTCATCAAGGCCGATCCCTCTTCCTCGGCAAGCAGGTCAAAGAAAGCCTCATAGGGATCCTGCTCACGCTCGCAGGCAATTTCAGCTATGCTTTTTCCCTCGTAGCGGGGATTGCTTTGCAGCACCAATACCTTGATGGCATCCCACCCGCACAGTGAGGCAATACTGTCCCACCCCTGTCCGAGCTCCATCATTGTCTTGATGGAGGATCGCTCCTGCTTGCAAGCAAGTACCTTCTTAAGCTCACCCCTGTTCAGCCTCAGGTAGGGAGGAGGAAGCAGGCTGAAGAGGCTGGTCGATCCGTACTCATAGGGATATTGGTCGAATTGGACATCCACACCCTGTTGGCGGGCTTGTTCGATGAGAGCAAGCATGGAAGGAACCAGATACTGGTTTTTCCTTCCTATCACCTTCAAATGGCTGATCTGAAGCTTCACCCCACTTTCGCGGGCAAGGTCCAGGACCTCTTCAATGCTGGAAAGGATGTCGGCACCTTCGCAACGCATATGCACGCAAAAGAGCCGGTCGAAAGACTTCACAACAGAAAGCAACGCAAGCAACTCCTTGCGGTCGGCGAACAGGCATGGAGCATAGTAGAGGCCGCTGGAAAGGCCGATACACCCCTCCTGTAAACTCTGTTGGAGATACAGACACATGCGCTTGACTTCTGAGTCGGTGGCAAGGCGGTTTGGATTGCCCCCCAAAGCAAGACTTCGCAGTGTGCTGTGTGCCTGCAAAAAAGCCATGTTCGTGCCGCTACCTGTCTGCCTCATCGTATCGAGGTAGGACGTAAAGGAAGGCCATCCGACCTTCGGGTAGCGGCCCAGGACATCACCGGTGAGTTCAGCCAGAAAGGGATTGCCCGCTTCGGCGGGAAACACCCCGATGCCGCAGTTGCCCGCCACCTCGGTGGTAATACCCTGCCCGATCTTCGGCCTCATGGAGGGGTTTCTCAGTACTTCGAGATCGCTATGACCGTGGATGTCCACAAACCCCGGACACAACACGCGATTCGAACAATCGAGCATACTCTCAGATTGTGCGCTCAAAGGCGGCAGAATTGCTTCTATAAGGCCATGCTCAACAAGCACATCAGCCTTGAAGGGGGTAAAAGAGGTGCCATCCACCACCGTTGCATTGGAGAACACAACCATGGTAACTACTCCCTTGTGGTAAGTTTGGAACACTCAAAGAGAAGCATCTGCTCAAGCATGCGCAGTGCATTCTGATAATTACCCCTGCTTCTGGTCAATATCATCGCAGCTTTGAACTCATCAACATGTTCAGCATCGAAAAGCGTTGGCGGATACCCGAAACTGATCAACTCCTGGGCGAACGCAAGACTGGCCAACAGACCATCGTACTTGCCGAATGCCTGTATCCGAAGCAGCTCCCCATAGAGGAAAAGAGCTCGGACTACGGGGTGCAAATGAGCCCAGTCACGATCGTATTGGACAAAGAGGGTTTCCATCTGCTGGACTTTTTCGGTGTTCAGATAGGCAACCGGACCCTCCTCCTCAAGTCCTTGACACATCATCTGGTACAACTCTTTCAGTCGTTGCTCGCTCATGTGCGGTCGGCTTTTGCCCTCGATAGGTCCCAATCCATACTGATACAGCATGCGTATCAGAATCGAGCGCATATTCAGTGCCAACAGTTGCATTGCAAAAGGCAGGGAGGGAACAAAGCAACGATTGTACAGTACAGCCAAATCCTGGGCTTCCACAGCACTATCTTCACTTGCAAACGAAGAGAGGACGAACCGGGTCACCAGCCTGTGGTAGGAACGAATGAACTG
>Ga0172378_10007590_pt1 | contig 10088 bp, 8 predicted proteins | sample GrowelOW332metaG_FD_119755 | JGI IMG/M metagenome (GOLD analysis project Ga0172378, IMG submission 119755) | Groundwater microbial communities from an aquifer near a municipal landfill in Southern Ontario, Canada - Pumphouse #3_1 metaG | ecosystem: Environmental > Aquatic > Deep subsurface >... | reverse complement strand
TGGTCGAGCGCCTCTTTGCGCTGCAGCGCCGCTTCCACCGCAAGCAGCAGCCGGTCGCGGACTTTCTGTTGCCCGACAAAGTCGTCGAAACGGGTTGGGCGTAACCTGTTGTCGAACGAGGCGTTTCGCTGGTTGAGCTCTTCTGTGGGGCGTGTCTGCATGTGTGCGGGTATCATGGCAAATTTCGGGGCGGAAAACAATGCCGTCGAAAAAATCAGTGTCCAGCCCCCCGCATCTTTGGTTAAATAAGACCCTATTTTTAAACCCTCGAATAAACGCCGTTAGGCGCGACGAAAACCTCTACTTATGCGCGTAGTTATTGCTTATCCGCCGATTCCGTCTGAGAAGGGCGTCCCGTTGCTGTCGCAGAATCGCCAGTTCCAGTGGTTTACGAGACCGACCTACATTTATCCGGTTGTTCCCGCTTTGGCGGCGACACAGGCGAAGCGTGCCGGGCATGAGGTGGTGTGGCTGGATGGCATCGCGAACGGATGGGCGCCGGAAACGTTTGAAAAAAAGCTTTTTGAGGCTGAGCCCGATGTGGTGATGCTTGAGACAAAGACGCCCGTGGTGAATTGGCATTGGGCTTATATCCGGGAACTTAAAACGCGGATGCCTGCCGTGCTGACTGTGTTGGTCGGGGACCATGTGACGGCATTGCCGGAGGAGAGTTTCGGGAAGTGTCCGGTTGATTTCGTTTTGACCGGCGGTGATTACGATTTCCTGCTGATCAACCTGCTGGCGTGTATTCAAGCGGCGGCAGGACAGCCGTTGGATACCGCAAAGCTCGAGCCCGGCATCTTCTGGCGGGCGGACGGAGGGGGCCGAAGTAACGGTCGTTTTCTGCTGGATCACGATTTGAAAACGTTGCCGTGGATCGACCGTGAGTTAACGCAGTGGCGACTCTATTCCGATAAAAACGGGAATTACCGTCGGACACCCGGCACCTATATCATGTCGGGGCGCGATTGCTGGCATGGGAAATGTACTTTCTGCTCATGGACAACGCTCTACCCGACTTATCGTGCGCGTGATCCTAAAGATGTCGTGGATGAGATCGGCGAACTGATCAGCCGTTATGGCGTCCGCGAGATTATGGACGATACCGGGAGTCTGCCGGCGGGAGCTTGGCTCAAAACGTTTTGCGAAGAAATGATCGCGCGCGGTTACAACAAGCGGGTCCGGATCGACTGTAACATGCGGTTTGGATGTTTGGATGCCGAGGCCTATCGATTAATGAAACGGGCCGGGTTTCGGCTGGTGCTGTTTGGCCTGGAGTCGGCGAACCAAGCGACGTTGGACCGGTTGGTGAAAGGCGTGACGGTGCCGCAGATCGAAGCGGGCGCCAAAGCCGCCGCGCGGGCCGGTCTCGATGTTCACGTGACGGTGATGTTCGGCTATCCGTGGGAAGGCGAAAGGGAAATCGCCAATACGGTCTGTCTCGCCCGAAAGCTTCTTCGCAAAGGATATGCGTATACGTTGCAGGTGACGATGGTTGTTCCTTATCCGGGGACGCCCCTTTTTCGCGAATTGGATGAGGCAGGCTTGCTTCTGACCAAGCGATGGGACGATTACGACATGCGGCGGCAAGTGATGAAATCAGGTGTGCCGGAAGATACGATCAAGGGCGCCGTGCGGCAGGTGTACCGGGCTTTTCTGCATCCGGAAACCGTTCTGCGCCGGTTGGTGTCCACACGCGATCCAGTGGCTGATTTGAAATTCTATTGGCGGGGTTTTTTGTCGGTGGCGGGACATTTGAAGGATTTCAAGGCGTAATGTCTAAGCGTATGTATAACCGAACACATATCATTCCGCGGCACGAGGGCGGTCAGAAATATTGCCCAAATGAAAAAGAGCTTTTAAGGGCGATTTTCCTGTTGTCGTGTCATTTTTCTCATGATACACTTGGCTTCACTGTTGAAGAAAGAGTTCAGTTCGGAATTCGAGAGAGAGAGTATCGTTTTTGAAAAGTGTGATGAGACAATGGAGCTGGTGGGTAGCGTCATGTTTCATGACGGTGTTTTTATGCGGATGCTGGACACCCTCGGAAACAGGATTAGGCGCAGATGGTTTGCCGGTGTACGTGGAGCCGGGGGAACCAACGATTAAGCCCGGTTTAACGTTGCGTGTCTCTGTGACGGCTTCGGGGTCGGAGGCTGTGAAGGAAGAGTTGAAGGAAGTCAACGCGAACGGTGAGATTTTAATGCCGCTGCTTGGCTCGGTGAAATGCGAGGGCCTGACGACCGTTGAGTTGCAGGAGAAAATCAAGACTGCGTATAAGGCGTATTTTATTGATCCGCAGGTGACCGTCGGTTTTATTTATGTAGAGAATTCAGGAATGAAATCCCCGTGGGGATCGGTTTTGCTGATGGGAGAGGTTGTTCGTCCCGGTCCCGTGAATATGCCCTCCACGCGCGATTTGACGGTGACGCGAGCGGTGATGTTGGCCGGCGGCGCGACGCCTCTGGCGGACAAAAGGGGCGTTAGAGTGACACGGCGAGAGAAAAACGGAGCCCTGCAAAAGTTTGTTGTGGACATCGAGAAGATAGGCAAAGAAGGACGTTCTGATTTGGATCTTGCGTTGAAACCCGGCGATGTGGTTTGGGTGCCGGAATCATGGTATTGAGTACGGAGGAGTGAGATAAGATGAAACAGATAAAATCCGGATTATGGGTCGCCGTGGCGATAGGGTTCGTCTTGGAAGCTACCGTGCTAATGGCACAGGATGCGGCTTTTCTGACGCGGGCTCAGTGGCTTAAGAAAATTGGCGGGTCGGTGACGGACGCGGCTGTGTTGCGCGAAACATTGGCGCAGATAGCTCCCGAAGACAGTGTGGAGTTCACCCGGCGTATGATGAAGGCTGTTTCGCGTATGCCCGTGAGCCCCGAAGAGAAGACGGCGGCGTTTATTCGGACATCGGTGGCGTGTATCGCGGGGTCTAAAGTCGGAAACCGGCAGCAGGTGATCAGCGAAGTGTTTGCCGGCGTGCCGATTGAGATTCTTCCCGTGGTGACGGAAGAGCTCGCAAAACGTTTTGACCAAGGTCACAATAAATTGTCCGACGATCAATTTGAGAAGATCGCCAGTGAGACCGTACGTGTCGCAATTGAACGCAATGCGCAAACGGACTCTCCCTCTGTCAGAAATACGTTTGTCCTCTTGGCGTTTCTGCGGGGTGCCAAGGACACAACTTTACAAAGCAAGTTGATTGGGTTGCTGCCGGATGCGCGGATGAAAAATTTAGCGGCGTCATGGTTGCCGCCTGCGCTTAAAGATCATAACTATGAAGCCATGTTGGCGGCTGCGGACGTCGATGAACTTCCTTTGAGAAATGACAGGCTGTTGCGTTTGATCGGTCATGCCAATCTGGATCGTTTGTTGGCGGATCTGAATGCGAATCTGTTGTCTCAGGATCCGGAGCAGAATAATCTTGAGCAGAATAGCGTATGGGTCCCGTTGTCTCAGATGGGGCAGGTCTCTGGCATGATGGGGCCGGGAGGCAGCATGGCGTATTCTACTGCGCAGACGCTAGGTGTTGGAGTAGGTCGTATTCCTACCGGCTATCAAAATCAAGGCATCAGCGTTGACCGGCCTCGGTAGAAACGGGTGTCTATCAGGTGGCTGACACAGGAAAAGACTTTGAAAACATTTTCTGAAAGCGAAGGAGTGTTGGATATGGCTACAAGAGCGATTCCGTATGCGATGGCGAGCATCGGCTTCTTGTTTAGTGTGGTTCTGGGGAGCGCCAGTTACGCACAAGATACCCAAGGGTTTAAGTTCAATAATCTGACGGTGTCCCCTTTTGTCAACCTAGAATATACGTACGATTCTAACGTGGATATGGACAAGAGGGAGTATGATGACAGTATCCTGACCGTCAACCCTGGGGTTGATTTGACCTACAAGGGAAACGATTGGGGACTGAACGGTAACCTCTGGTACGGGTATGACTGGTACAAGAAGTACGATCAACTCAATGCGGATCGGTATGGTGAAAGTCTGAGTTTTTATACCGAATCGGCAAAGGGATGGCGTTTGGTTTTGGGTGAGAGCTATCTGAAGAGCAGTGAGAATGATTCGATTTTGGACGGGGGACGCGGCATTTGGCGTGACCGTCAGTTGCTTGAGTTAACAGGCGCGTTGTCGTATCAGCTTAGCGAACGGACCGGAATTACGCTGAGCGGCCTGTATTCGGATCTCGACTACGAGAATGATCAGAATCAATATGCGGCTTTGTATGGTTGGCGCGAGTGGAGCGCGGGTTTGGAAGTGTCGCGTAAAATAACGGAAAAGAGCAACATTCTTTTGAGCGGTTCGCATCAAGAGTATGAAAGTAACGGCACGTCTGGAATTGGGAGTAGCAGTTCGGGTTACACGTTGATGGGTGGCTTTAGTTCAAGAGCGACCGAGCGTATTTCGTACCGTGCGTTGACGGGTGTCAGCTGGTTCGACTATGCGGATGGCGACCAGTTGACGGGATGGACATACAGCTTGGATGCGAATTGGCTGATTAATAAAAAGTGGGCGGCCACCGTTGCCGGGTCCAGTTATTTCCAGCCGAGCGAGACGGAAATGAATCAGGCGATGCAAGTCTATGCGCTTTCGGGAGGCGTGACTTATCGTCCGATGCGTAAACTCACGACACGCTTTGATTTGGCCTATCGGCGTGAGGAAAATGAGTATTCCTATTCTGCGCAGAGTGCTGAAACCGATGATATCGTTTCGGCCCGCGTCCGTGCCGATTATCAGTTAATGCGGTATGTGTCGGTCTACGGTAGTGTGGAATATACGGATCGTATGTCCGACAATTCTGATTATGAGTACGACAGAATTCGTGGAACGATGGGGTTGAGTTTCCGCTACTAAGTTGTTCGTATGTGAGTTGATAGTTTGGTGCTTCCGCCTACGCGACGATGTGAAGTGTAGGCGGATTTTTTATGCAAACAGTTGTGGTGAAGCGGTTATGATCCAGAAGTGGCTGACAAAATATGGGCTTGTATTTCATGTCGCATGTGTCTGTCTCTTTCCGTTGTGTTATCTGAATCAATCGCGTGTGTTTGGCTTTATACCTCTGCTGTGGCTCTCTTTTATTGCGGCTGAAGTCATGCTTGTTCTCCCCTCTGTCCGGAGGGCTGAGACTTTGGCTGATGCTCGACATCGTATGTTGTATGGGCTTGTTCGGGATCCCTTTTTTTATCTGGGGGCCGTGTTTGTCGGCATGGTGGTGGCTCAGTGGCTCAATGGCGGCTGTGAGTTGGTCTATTTGCCGGATGCAGATGTTTGGGAAGTGAGTAATCCGGTTGTCCAATGGGCACCCTTCTGCGTTGAACCGCGTGCCGCATTGACGCAAGTCGCTGTGTTCGTGGCGTGTTTGACGGTCGGCGTTATTCTGCGCCACGCTTTGAGCAAGACGTCAAAACGCCTGCTGCTCCAGTTTTTAGTCTGCGTGAGCGGTGGCTTGGCGCTGTTTTTTGTGGTTCAAGCGTGTCAGAAGATCCAACCTTATATGCTCCAGACAACAGGTTTGGGTGTACCCGCGATGGGTGCTTTTTTCGGTTTTTGGCTGTTGATGGGGATGGGAATTCTCGCTGAAGCGATGTCGCGTGGGCAACGGGGGTGTGGCCTGCTCTTTATTCTTGGTTTTGTCGGTAACCTGTTGGGAATGCTTTTTTTTGCGAGTGCTTTGGCGCTTGCGGTTTATGCGGTTTTGTCCGGCCTGTTGTTTGTTTATTTACTGATGTATCTTTCGGCCCATGTGTCTAAGCTGGCTCAGCTCAAACTTTTTTTCGTTTCAATGATTGTTGTCGGAGGAATAATGGTCTGGTTCGTGTTCTTATATCCGCAAAATCCGGTGGGGGCCAAATTGAAGTCCGCACTGCCTTTGACGGAATACTGGAGTGCGATAACGGCAACACGACAGGTCCGCGCCGAAGCGGCGATCTCCATCTGGCAAAAGCATCCGTGGGTCGGTGTCGGCGCGGATGGTTTTTATCATTATGTCGGATTATCTGTCGACACAAGGAAATGGGCGCTGATTCATGACGAACCGTCGTATGTGCTGAATGATTGGCTTCAATGCCTGTGTGAGTATGGCGTGTTGGGTATGGGACTGTTGTTGTTGATTGTGATCACGTTAATCGTTCCCGTGTGCTATAGGGCCCGTAACATCTGGAAATACAGGACGAAGTGTGAGGACGGCGATAGAGTTTTTCTGTTCCGTTTATCGCCGATTGTGGTGGCGGGTGTATGGGCAACCATTGCGTGTTTCTTTGAGAGTTGCTTTGCGAGCCCGTTCCGTTCTGCCGGTTTGTTGTTGGCTTGGACGTGTGCGGTGTCGGCGCTGCCGGGGTTTATGCCGATGCTGACGCGGAGCGATACGCAGGGCTAGACCGAATTTAACGTTGGCCATAAACGTCTGATGCGTTAAAGTATTCTCTATTTGGAGAAGTGTGATGAGTGATACAGAGCAGATCTCTTCTAGCGATTCGAAAGCCCAATCGCACCGCCCCATGTACTACGGCGGCAGCGGCCGGGGCATGTATTACGGGGAAACGCCCTCGCGTGCGGTATATTATGGGGAGGGGTCGCCTGCTGCCGGTTATCCGGGCGGATATGGCGGCGCCTATTATTATGGTGGCTCGGCGGGTGGCGGAGGCGAAGAAGAAGATTCCCTGATGGGTGCCGTTACGGCGGGACGTATGGCGCGTGTCTGTACGCAACGCTGGGTGACCATCGCGGTTTTCGTGATCATCGGGTTCATTGCGGCTTTCGCGGTATTCAAGATATCCCCCATGATCTACGAGGCCGAAAGCGTTTTTGAAATGAGCATGCGACGCTCGACCTATTCAAACATGCGCCCTGCGGTGATCGATGCCGATATCGGATCGACGATGGATGAAGTGTTCAATACCCGGTTGGCAAGATTGCGCAGTCGAGCGGTGATTGAACAAATCGTCAATCAGTACCGCAGTGATTATCCCAGTTCGACCGTAACGGACGAGCAGTTGATTAATACGTTGGTTAAGTCGAAAATGAACCTTCAGCGTCGGTCGCGTTTGATTCGCATTACGGTGCGGTCAACCGATCCTCAATTGGCGACCGATCTCGCGAACGCTTATGCCAAGGCTTCCGAAATGTTCACTTCGGATCAGAACCGTAACGAGTCCGAAGTGGCGGTTTCATGGCTCTCGACGACAACCGATCAGCAGAAACGCAACCTTGAGCGGGCGGATAAGGAGATGTTGGATTTTCGTGTGGCCAATCAGCTTGATTTCATGGCCAGCGAGAGTGAATCTGCGCAACAGGCCGCGAGTAAAATTAATGCTGAAATTTTAATGTTGGAAGGAGATGTCACCAAGGCGACTGAACTGCGTAAGACCTTGGAGGCCATTCAGTCCGATCCTGAAAAATTCGGATCGTTGCCTGATTCGGTGCCTCGTTCCCGCGAAATTGGCGAATCCTATCAAATGCTCCAAAAGACATTGGCAGAGAAGAATTCGCTGTTGGCCAGGTATACGGCGAATCACCCTGAAGTGAAAGTCAAAGAAAAGGAAGTCGAGGTCTTTAAGCAACAGTTTGCGGATGTCGTATTCCGTGCGCTTGAGACCTGTAAAGCGAACCTCGATTTGCTGCAACGGCAATTGGCGCAACTGACGCCCAAGCGCGATGAGCTCATGAAGAAACTTTCCGATTTGGAGCTGAAGATTGTTTCCGCCAAGATGAAACTTGAGCAGTTGGAGCGCGAACGCGAGGTGGCTGACATCAGCTACAAATCGCTTCTGCAGCGTACGCGCGAGGCACAGCTCGCCTCAGATGAGAATACGGCCATTATCAAACAGGTGGAGCCTGCTTTTTGCCCGACAAAACCGGTGTTGCCTAACCCGCTGATCATTTTTCCGTCGGGGCCGGCTCTTGGTTTGCTGCTGGGTATCGTGTTTGTGCTGATCTTGGATCATTTGGAGGATAAGATCGTCGGTATTTCTGACATCGAACAGCGGTTGCGTCTGAAGACCTTGGCGGTGTTACCGCATGTGCGGCGGAAGAAGCGTGAACAATTAGCGCGTTTGGTGTCGGACGACAAATTTTCGCAGTTTGCCGAGGCGATCGCAGGTCTTCGGAATTTGTTGGATTCGCCTCGCTATCAAGAGATGTCGAAGGTGTTATTGTGCATGAGCACACAGCCGGGTGAGGGAAAGACCATCACCTCGTGTAGTTTGGCGGCTTCGTGTGCGCAGGGCGGACAGAAAACCTTGCTGGTTGATTTCGACATGCGCCGTCCGCGTTTGGCCCGTATTTTCGAAAAGGAACCGGGTGAGTTCCACAGTTTGCCGCATACGCTGGTCAAAGCAGACGTGTCGCAGTTTGAAACATTGCCGCTTCCGTCAGGCGTTGAAAATCTGGATATTATCTTGTCAAAGGCTTCTTCGGAGATCAGTCCCGCCAGTCTGATGGGGAGCGGGACCATCGTCGAGTTCTTCAAGTGGGCGCGCGAGCATTATGATCGCGTCATTATCGATTCTCCTCCTTTTGGCATTGTCGGTGATGTGATGACGCTCGCTTCGCTGGTTGATTCGGTGATGATCATGTGTTGTCCAGACCGGACACGGTTTCAGCCGATCAAGCACGCGGCTCGCCATTTGACTGAATCTGGAGCGCGGGTTATCGGCGTGATCGTGAACGATTTGGATTTCGGTCGCCGTAACCACTTTAGTCAGTATGATTATCACTACCGTTATGCCTACCGTTATACGTCGCGTTACGGTGCCTATGGCCAGCAGAGTAAAAAGCGGAGCGGAGGCGATAAGTCCTCGTCTGCACCGGATTCTCCTGTTGCGGGAAAGTCTGTGGACGGAGACGATTTCACGCCCGCATCACCGATTGCCCGTCAGGACGTGGTTGATGTTTCAATGACGGATGATGAATAAAACGGGGTTGAGATGAAACGGGTCATCGTTACGGGGGGTGCCGGTTTTATTGGTTCGGCGGTTATTCGGCATCTTATTCGGACTTCCGATTGGGAAGTGCTGAATATGGATAAATTGACGTACGCGGGTAATTTGGCGTCGCTGAGAGAAGTTGCGGACAACCCCCGTTACCGTTTTCTGCAGGCGGATATCTGTGACCGACTTGCGGTTGAAAACGCATTTTCGGGATTCTCACCTGATGCTATTATGCATCTGGCCGCAGAATCGCATGTGGACCGTTCAATCGATGGTCCCTCTGCGTTTGTTCAGACCAATATTGTCGGAACCGCAACGCTGTTGGAGGTCGCGACCGCCTATTGGAAGAAATTGCCCGCTTCCTCTCAGGCCCAATTCCGTTTCCAACACATTTCAACCGATGAGGTTTACGGCTCATTGGGCTCTGAAGGCCTTTTTACCGAGCATACGGCGTATGATCCGCATTCCCCGTATTCCGCGAGTAAGGCATCGTCGGATCACCTCGTCAGGGCGTGGTGTGACACGTACGGGTTACCGGTGTTGATCACAAATTGCTCGAACAATTACGGTCCCTATCACTTTCCCGAGAAGTTGATACCCTTGGTCATATTAAATGCGCTGGAGGGTAAGCCGTTGCCGATATACGGTAAGGGAGATAATGTGCGAGATTGGCTTTATGTCGAAGATCACGCCAAGGCATTGTGTTTGGTCTTGGAAAAGGGTGTCCCCGGTGAGACCTACAATGTCGGCGGAAACAATGAGCGTACTAATTTGCAGGTGGTTCAGACGATCTGTGAAACGTTGGACGGTTTAAGATCCGGGGGGCGGGATTCGCTTGTCCCCCACTCGTATACGGAGTTGATCACGTTTGTGCCGGATCGTCCGGGACATGATCAACGCTATGCCATCGACGCGACGAAGTTGCGGATGAAATTGGGGTGGATGCCGGAAGAAAGCTTTGATACCGGTATCCGTAAGACGGTGCAATGGTATCTTGATAATGCATGGTGGTGGCAACCGATTCGTGACAAGAAATATGCGGGTCAACGGTTGGGCATGACAAAGTAACGTGTTAACGGGCGGTTGGGCTGTGAGCCAAAATTCGGTTGAGGGTGCGTTGGATGGACCGATTCGTCAGTCATGTTCCTC
>Ga0172378_10007589_pt1 | contig 10089 bp, 9 predicted proteins | sample GrowelOW332metaG_FD_119755 | JGI IMG/M metagenome (GOLD analysis project Ga0172378, IMG submission 119755) | Groundwater microbial communities from an aquifer near a municipal landfill in Southern Ontario, Canada - Pumphouse #3_1 metaG | ecosystem: Environmental > Aquatic > Deep subsurface >... | reverse complement strand
TCGTCGCGGTGATGAAGTCGCTCGCGCCGGCGCGACAACTGGAACTGGTCGGGCTCACGCCGACGGTCGAAAAGGTGTTCCGGCTGACCCGGATGGATACGGTGTTCCGGATTCATCCGAACGTCGCGGCGGCCACATCCGAAAGGTTGCGCGATGCAGGCTGAGCGGAGTTCGCATCCGCAGCCGCCACCGGACCCTTCGGCACCGGAGCAGGCCATCTTCCGGCACAGTTTCAGTGCCGATCCGCTGTCGGTGCGCGCCGCACTGCACAGCACCTTGGCACGATTCGTCCGGCAGATGACCAAGGACGAGGCCGGCGCCCTCGAGATCGTCCTGGCCGAGGTGTTCAACAACATCGTCAGGCACGGCTATGGCAACAGCGGCAAGGGCACGATCACCCTCGCCCTCGCACGGGACCGGCGCGGGTTGACCTGCCTGGTCTGCGACGATGGGATCGAGCTGCCCGAGCGCTGCCTGTCCGGCATCGGCGGCGATCACCCGCGCCCGGTACCCGACACTCTGCCCGAAGGCGGCTTCGGCTGGTTCCTGATTCGCGACCTGGTCGAGGACCTGCACTATTGCCGCCACGACGGCCGCAACGAACTGGTCTTTCGCCTGCCGCTCGCGCCGCTCGCATTGGCGCAGTGAGCTGCGGCGCGCTCAGTTCAGCTGGAACTGCAGCGGATAGCGCCCGTCCTCGAAATCGCCGAACAAATCGTCCAGATCCGGGTGATCCACCGGCTCGCCCGTGGTATCGGCCACCAGATTCTGCTCGGAGACATAGGCGACGTAGTAATCGTCGTCATTCTCCGCCAGCAGGTGATAGAATGGCTGATCCTTCAGCGGACGGCTGCTTTCGGGAATCGCGAGATACCACTCCTCGGTATTCGAGAAGATCGCATCGACATCAAAGACCACGCCCCGGAACGACTGGTTCCGGTGACGGACGATCTGGCCGATGGCATATTTCGCGCGTGCGGTCTGCATGTCTGCCCCCAATAAAAGGTAAGTAATACCTTACCCGCCCTGCTGTCCACCGCGCAGCGCCGGTGCCGGGGGAAACAGATTGTGGTGCGCAGCCCAACAGTTGCCACAATCGGCCGGCAAGATCATGGCTTTGTCATTTCCCCTGCGGGGAAATTCCGGTAAAATCGCGAGAAAACAAGACCGATCAGGCAGAGCAGTGATGAACAAGTACCTCAAGCTGGCCGTCTTGCTGATGGTCGCCTCCTGTGGGGGTGGCAGCTCGCAGGCGCCGCGTAACCTCGACAACGCCTGCCTTCTGGCGCGCGAGAAGCCGCAATACTACTCCGCGATGAAGCGCACCGAGGCCCGCTGGGGCGTGCCGGTGCATGTCCAGATGGCGACGATCCATCAGGAATCGAAATTCGTCGGCACCGCCAAGACGCCCTATCGCTTCGCGCTCGGGGTGATTCCGCTCGGCCGTGCGAGCTCTGCCTACGGCTACAGCCAGGCCCTCGATTCGACCTGGGACGACTACCGCGAGGCCACCCGCCGCTTCAGCGCAAAGCGCAACCGGATCCAGGACGCGACCGATTTCATGGGCTGGTACATGGACGGGACCTCGAAGAAGCTCGGCGTGTCGAAATACGACGCGCGCGGCCAGTACCTTGCCTATCACGAGGGGCGCTCGGGCTTTGCGAACGGCAGCCACAATTCCAAGGGCTGGCTGCTCGCCGTCGCCGACAAGGTGCAGACGCGCGCCAACATGTATCAGTCGCAGCTGCGCGCCTGCGGCAAGTGATCACTTCTTGCGGGCGTCGAGCTCGGCGTTGATGCTGAACAGCCGCGCGCCGAGCGCGACGCCGGTCTTCAGCCCGCTCAGCACCACGGCGGTCTTCGCGCCGCTGTCATCGGTGATGATCCACTGCTTGAGCGCCACCGGCGCATTGGTGAACACCAGCCGGATCGTGCCGTATTCCGGGTGATCCGGGTCCTGCGCGACGATCGTGGTGGTGGTCGCATCGCTTTCGCGCCCGACCACCATCTTCGCCCGGCCAAGGTCCACCGTCGGCGCCAGAATCAGGTTCAGCGGCGTGCGGGCGAGCGGATATTGCTCGGCCGGCTGGTTCGATTTCGGATCGAAGATCGCCACCTGCCCGCCCGAAGCCATCACCAGCGTCTTGTCGGTGGCATATTCGAACCGCACCCGCCCCGGCCGCTTGATGTAGAGCACGCCCTTCGCGGTGGAGCCATCCGCGTTCACCTGCAGGAAATCGGCCTGTGCGGTCTCGAGCCCGTTCAGATAGGTCGAGATCTGGTCGAGCGACAGCGCCCCGGCAAAGGCCGGAACCGCAAGAACCAGGGCGAAAACGGGCGCAAGGGCGAGACGAAGCAGGGTCATGGCGGGAATCTAATCCAAGTACGGCAAAGAAAAAGCCCCGCCCGATCACTTCGGGCGGGGCGTCGCATCACGTTCGTGCCAGATCACTGCTCGGGCACCAGGATCTCGCGCTTGCCGACATGGTTTGCCGGGCTGACGACGCCCTGCTCCTCCATCTGCTCCACCAGCCGCGCGGCCTTGTTGTAGCCGATGCCCAGCTTGCGCTGGATATAGGAGGTCGAGCACTTGCGGTCCTTGATGACGATCGCAACGGCCGTGTCGTAAAGCGCGTTCTCGGCATCGTCGCCCGAGCCGAGGCCCAGCACCGCGTCGATGTCGCTCGCCACTTCCTCGTCCGGCCCCTCGAGCACGCCCGACATGTATTGCGGCGGGCCGAAGCTCTTCAGGTGGTTGACGATCTCCTCGACCTCCTCGTCGGAAACGAAGGGCCCGTGGATACGGGTGATGCGCGAGCCCGCGCCCATGTAGAGCATGTCGCCCATGCCGAGGAGCTGTTCCGCCCCCTGCTCGCCCAGAATCGTGCGGCTGTCGATCTTCGACGTCACCTGGAACGAGATCCGGGTCGGGAAGTTCGCCTTGATCGTGCCGGTGATGACGTCGACCGAGGGGCGCTGCGTCGCCATGATCAGGTGGATGCCCGAGGCGCGCGCCATCTGCGCCAGACGCTGGATGCAGGCCTCGATCTCCTTGCCCGCGACCATCATCAGGTCGGCCATCTCGTCGACGATGACGACGATATAGGGGAAGGGCTGCGGCTGGAATTCCTCGGTCTCGAAGACCGGCTCGCCGGTCTCCTCGTCAAAGCCGGTCTGGACGGTGCGCTTGAACATCTCGCCCTTGTCCATCGCCTCGCGGACGCGGCCGTTGTAGCCCTCGATGTTGCGCACGCCCATCTTCGACATGCGGCGATAGCGCTCTTCCATCTCGCCGACGACCCATTTCAGCGCCACGACCGCCTTCTTCGGGTCGGTGACAACCGGGCTCAGCAGATGCGGGATGCCGTCGTAGACGCTGAGTTCCAGCATCTTCGGGTCGATCATGATCAGCCGGCATTCCTCGGGCGACAGCTTGTAAAGCAGCGACAGGATCATCGTGTTGATCGCCACCGACTTGCCCGAGCCGGTGGTGCCGGCGATCAGCAGGTGGGGCATCTTGGCGAGGTTGGCAATCACCGGCTCGCCGCCGATATCCTTGCCAAGCGCCAGCGGCAGGCGCAGGTTGCTGTCGCCGAAATCGCGCGCGGCGAGGATCTCGCGCAGCACGACCTTCTCGCGGTGCACGTTCGGCAGTTCGATGCCGATCACCGAGCGGCCGGGCACGGTCGAGACGCGCGCCGACAGCGCCGACATCGAACGCGCGATGTCATCGGCCAGCCCGATCACGCGCGAGGCCTTCAGCCCCGGCGCCGGTTCGAGTTCATACATCGTGACCACGGGGCCGGGACGGACCGAGACGATCTCGCCCTTCACGCCGTAATCGTCGAGCACGTTTTCCAGCATCCGCGCGTTCTCTTCCAGCGCGTCGTCCGACAGGCTGTGGCGCTGGATCGTCGTCGGGTTGGTCAGCAGGTTCAGCGGCGGCGGCTCGTAGGCCGGATGCGCCGGCGGCTCGAAGCGCAGCTTCGGCTGGGCCTCGGCGATCGCCTGCTTCGAGGGCACATGCGCCTTGCGCGGCGGCGCCATCACCCGGCGCTCGGGCGCGGGCGGGACCACCTGACGGTTCAGCATGATCCGCGGCGCCGAAGCCGGAACCTGCGGGATCTCCTCATCGAGATCGGCAAAGGCGTTGCGGTCGAAATCGGTCTCGGCCCAGTCGTCGGCATCATCCGCCTCGCGGGCGACGCGCGGCGTCTCCCAGCCGGTCGCGGCGGGATCGACCGCCTCGCGCGGCACGGCACGTTCGACATAGGCCGGGGCGGCGTCGGGATGAGTCAGGGCCGCATCGTGCAGCGGCGCCTCGTCGACGGCGGTTTCCCACATCGGCGGCAGCTCGGGCGCCACCACACGGGGCGCGGCCGCGGTGGGCTCGGGCGACCGCAGCACCGGCTCGTTCAGATGCGAGGCCGGCAGATGCGAGGCCGGCGCACTCGCCGATCCGGGCAGGAAGCGCGGGCGGGCCTGGATCGGCGGCTCCGAGCGCCGCACCGGCGCCGCGGGCACCGGCGCCGCCGGGCGGGCGCCACGGGCCAGACGCGCCGCGACCGCCGCCAGCACCGAGGCAGGCGTGGCGGGCGCCGGTGCCGGCTGCGGCGCGTAATGCTGCGGCGCGGAATACGGTGCCGGCTCGGCCTGGCGCGGCGTCGCGCGCAGTTCGGGCATTGCCACCGGCGCGGGCTCCATCGCCTCCCAGTCCTCGGGCTCGGCATGGACCATCGGCGCCACGGCGCGGGTCTTCACCGCCTGCGCGATGCGGGCGCGGATGCGGTCCTCGGAGGGGGCCTCGACGGCCGGCGCCGGCCAGCCGCGTTCGACCAGCTCGGAGTCGTACTCGAGGAGCCCGTCTTCCTGCGCGTAATCCGGTTCGGGCGCGCGGCGGATGCGCGACAGCAGCGAGGACTTCGCCGCCGCGCTCATCGCCGGCGGCGCCGCTGCGGGGGCATAGCCGCCCTGGCTCTGCTCCCAGGCAGCCTGCTGTGCCTCCCAGGCGGCCAGATCGGCCGCACGTTCGGCCGCTTCGGCCCGACGCTGACGTGCCCGTTCGGCCGCCTGCTGCGCCGCGCCCTGCGCCATCCGCACCGAGGCGGCGGCACCACGGCCAAAGGCGGTCAGCGCCGCATCATAGGCGGCCACCGAGCCGAGCAGCAGGAAGCGGGTGATGGTCTGGATCTCGGCCCGGTCGAAGCCCAGCACGAAGGCGCTCATCGCGATCGTCGCCAGCGCCAGCACCAGCGACATCAGCTTGAGCCCGATCGAGCCCGAGACCGGCGACATGCCCAGCAGCGAGCCGGCGATCATGTCGCCGAAATGGCCGCCCAGACCGAAGGCCTGGCCCCAGTCGGCGCCGGGCACCAGCAGCGCGGCATAGACCGAAGCGAGCGCCACGCCGATCGGCAGGAAGACGGCACGGGTGCCGAGCCGTTCCTCGCCGCGGTGCAGGATGTGGCGCACGCCCCAGGCGATCAGCCCAAGCGGCAGCAGCCAGGCGCCGCGCCCGACGATGACGTAAAGCGGCGAGGCGATCCCCGCCCCGATCCGGCCGAGCCAGTTCTGCACCGGCGCATCCGACACCGCCATCCAGCTCGGATCGTCGGGCGAATAGCTGGCAAGCAGCATCCCCACCAGAACGCCCGCAAAGACCAGAACCCCGCCCAGCAATTCCTTGCCGCGCCGTTCAAGCGCTGCCTGGGTGTTCTGGTCCAGAAGCGGATCGCGTTGCCGTGCCTGATAGGATGCCATGCTCTACCGTCCTCACGTATACAGGCAGTCGCGGAGCCGGATCAGCCCGCGCTGCGTTTCTTCTCTTGGGGCGACCAGGGCCACCCGGATATATCCCTTGCCGGGGTTCTCGCCGTCCACCGCGCGCGCGAGATAGGCGCCGGGCAGCACCCGCACCCCGGTCTCGCGCCACAGCTTCAGCGCCGCTTCCTCGCCGTCGGGCACCGGCAGCCAAAGGAAGAAGCCGCCGTCGGGCAGGCGGAAGCTGTTGACGCCGGCGAAGATCTCGGCGGCATCGGCGTATTTCTCGGCATAGAGCGCGCGGTTTGCCACCACATGCGCCTCGTCCGCCCAGACCCGTTCGGAAACCCGCTGGATCGGCAGCGGCAGCGGCGCGCCGGCATAGGCGCGCAACCGGCGGATATGGCGGATGTTCTCGGCCCCGCTCGCGACGAAGCCCGAGCGCAGGCCGGGCAGATTCGAGCGTTTCGACAGCGAATGGAACACCGCCACCCGCTCGGGGTCGATGCCCTCGGCCGCGGCGACCTCGAGCGCGCCCGGAGGCGGCGCCTCGCGCCACAGCTCGGAATAGCATTCGTCGGCAAAGACGCGGAAATCGTGTTTTTCGGCCAGATGCAGCAGCTGCGCGAGATAGTCGCGCGAAGCGACCGCACCCTGCGGGTTCGCGGGCGAGCACAGATAGGCGATCGTCACCCGGTCGAGCACCTCGGCCGGCAGGCTCGCGTAATCGGGCAGAAAGCCGGTCTCCTCGGTCGCCGGCACGAAGACCGGCTCGGCGCCGACCTCGACCGCGGCCACGGCATAGACTTGATAGAACGGGTTCGGGATCAGCACGACGGGCTTCTTGCCGCGCTTCGTCTCGGGGCTCAGCGCAAGGGCTGCATTGAACAGCCCCTCGCGCGTGCCGTTGAGCGCCATGATCCGGTTTTCCGCGACCTCGACGTGAAAGCGCCGCTTCAGCCAGGCGGAGATCGCCGCCAGCAGTTCGGGCGTGCCGTCGTTCGCCGGGTATTTGCCAAATTCCGCAAGGCTTTGCGCCAGAACCTCACCGACGAAGGCGGGCATCGGATGGCGCGGTTCCCCGATGGTGAACGCCACCGCTTCGCCGCCGGGAGCGTGCGAATCGAGAAGCGCCCGCAAACGCGGGAATGCGTATTCGGGCAGGTTCGCAAACCGCTCGGGATAATCCATCTGTGCCTCGTTCATCGGGGTCGTGTCGCCCCGTATGATCGCAGGTTACCGAAGCCGGGCGCCCGCGTCCAGAAAAAGCACGCCCGCACCATGGCTTGCCGGGCGTGCCTGTGGCATTTCAGTGCAGCGCCGCCTCGGCCGCGATCCCCAGTCGCAGCAGGCGTTCCTCTGCCATCGGCGCAGCCATGAGCGAAATTCCGCACATCGGCTCGCCGGTCGGCAGGGTCAGGGCGCACAGCCCGAAGATGTTGCCGATCCGGGTGTTGCGCAGGGCGAGCAGATTCTCGGCGGCGAAATAGGCGGGGTCGGTCTGCAGCCGCTGCGCGTCGGGCGGCAGGATCGGCGCCGTGGGCACCAAAACCGCGTCATAGCCCGCCGTCGCCGCGTGCCAGCGCGCGCGATGTGCGTCAAGCGCCGCCCAGCCCGCGACGTAATCGGCGGCGGACGCCCCTGCCCCGCCGCGGAAGCGCTCAAGAATCGGCGGATACATCTTCTCGGGCGCCGCCTCGATCTCGGCCTGCCACAGCCCATAGGCCTCGGGCGCGAACAGAAGCCCCGACAGCGCCATCGCCGGCGCCACCATCGGCAGCGCGCGCCGCTCGATCAGCGCTCCCGCGCGCCCCAGCCGCTCGACCGCCGCCTCGAAGCCGCGCAGGGGCTCGGTCCGCGCGCCCTCGAGCGGCAGGCCCTCGAGCACCAGAAGCCGGGCGCCGTCCAGCGTCGCGCCGCGCAGATCGGGGGCGCGGCGCCCCTCGAGCGCCGCCAACACCAGCGCGCAATCCTCGACGCTGCGGGCGAGCGGCCCGACCGTGTCGAAGCGCCGGCACAGCGGCACCACGCCCCGCGTCGAGACCCGGCCATGCGTGGTCTTCAGCCCGACGATGTCGTTCCAGGCGGCCGGAATTCGCACCGAGCCGCCGGTGTCCGAGCCCACCGCCGCCGCGGCCAGCCCCAGCTTCACCGACACCGCCGCGCCCGAGCTCGACCCGCCCGGGGCGAGATGCGGGGTCACGGCATTCGGCGGCGTCGCGGTCATCGGGTTGATGCCAAGCCCGGAAAACGCCAGTTCCGTCATGTGCGTCTTGCCAAGGCAGACCGTGCCCGCCAGCGTCGCCTGCGCCAGCACCTCGGCGTCGTCCTCGGGCACCCGGCCCTCGAGCAGGCGCGAGCCCGCCTCGGTTTCCGTGCCCGCGCTGTCGAAAAGGTCCTTCCAGCTCAGCGCCACGCCGTCGAGCGGCCCGCGCCCGAGGCCAAGCCGCAGCCGCGCCCGCGCCGCCATCGCCTCGCCCCGCGCCCGTTCGGGGGTGAGGCGGGCATAGACGTCGGGCACCGCCGCCGCGGCCTCAAGATAGGCCTCGGCCATCTCCACCGGGTCAAGCCGGCCCTCGGCCATCGCCCGCCCCTGCTCTGCCGCCGACCAGAACCGTTCGTCCATCGCGCCCTCCGCTCGTTTGCGCCACGCTAGCCATTGCCCGCCCCCCGGACAATCCCGCGCATGGACAATCGCGCGCGCCGCGCCATACTCCGCGCCATGACACATGATTCAGACATCCTCATCGCCGGCGGCGGGCTGAACGGCCCCGCGCTCGCCCTCGCCCTCGCGCAATCGGGGCTGACCGTCACCGTCGTCGACGCCGCCCCCGCGCGGGCGCGCACCGAGGATGACTTCGACGGCCGCGCCTATGCGCTGGCGCTTGCCTCGCAAAAGCTGCTTTCCGCAATCGGGCTCTGGCCGATGCTGGCGACGAACGCCCAGCCGATGCTCGAGGTGAAGGCCTCGGACGGGCGGCCGGGCGAGGGCGCCGCGCCGTTCTTTTTGCATTTCGACAGCCGCGAGCTGGATCAGACGCCGGTCGGCTACATGCTCGAGGACCGCTTCCTCTACCGCGCCTTCCTGCACGCGATGGAGGTCGACCCGAAGATCACCCTGCTCCCCCAGACCGCGGTCACCGCGCAGGAGGTGGTGCCGGGCGGCATCAAGGTGACGCTGTCGGATGGCAGCACGCGGCTGGTGAAGCTGCTGGTGGGCGCCGACGGCCGCCGCTCGGGCGTGGCCGAGCGCGCCGGCATCACCCGCGAGGGCTGGGGCTATGGCCAGACCGCGCTGGTCGCCGCGATCAAGCACGACCTGCCGCATCAGGGCATCGCGCAGCAGTTCTTCATGCCGAACGGGCCGCTTGCCATCCTGCCGCTGCCGGGCAACCGCTCGTCGATCGTCTGGTCGGAGACGGACGCGAACGCCAAGGTGATCTCGGCGCTGTCGGACGAGGATTTCCTCGCCATCCTGCGGCCGCGCTTCGGCGATTTCCTCGGCCAGATCCGGCTGGCCGGGCCGCGCTTCAGCTATCCGCTGAACCTGACGCTGGCGAAAAGCTATGTCGCGCCGCGGGTGGCGCTCATTGGCGATGCGGCTCATGGCGTGCACCCGATCGCCGGACAGGGGCTGAACCTTGGCCTGCGCGATGTGGCGGCGCTCGCCGAGGTGCTGGTCGAGGCAACACGCCGCGGCGAGGATCTCGGCGCCTCCGATGTGCTCGAGCGCTATCAGGGCTGGCGGCGCTTCGATTCCGTCTCGCTCGCGCTTGGCATGGACACGGTGAACAAGCTGTTCTCGAACGACAACCCGATCCTGCGGGCCGGGCGCGACATCGGGCTGGGCATCGTGCAGGCGGCGGGGCCGTTGCGGCGCGCCTTCATGCGGCAGGCGGCGGGGCTGTCGGGCCCGTTGCCACGGCTGTTGCAGGGCCGCGCGATCTGACCGGAAAGGCCGCCCCGAGGGGCGGCCTTTTCAGTCCAGCGGGCGGGCCTCGTCGGGCACCATGATCGGAATGCCCGCGCGGATCGGATAGGCCAGATGCGCGGGCTTCGAGATCAGCTCCTGCCGCGCCGCGTCATAATGCAGCGGCGCCTGCGTCAGCGGGCAGACCAGCGCCTCGAGCATGCGCCGGTCAAAGGCGGCGCGGTCTTCTTCCCCGGGCGTGTCGCTCATTGCTGGCGCTCCTCGCAGCCACCGTGCAGATGAAATTCCAGCAGCGTCACCAGCGTCTCGCGCCGCGTCGTCAGGCTCGGCGCCTCGAGCAGTGCCTGCTTGTCCTCGGGTTCGAGCGGCAACAGCATCGAGAGCGAGTTGATCAGCAG
>Ga0172378_10007588_pt1 | contig 10089 bp, 6 predicted proteins | sample GrowelOW332metaG_FD_119755 | JGI IMG/M metagenome (GOLD analysis project Ga0172378, IMG submission 119755) | Groundwater microbial communities from an aquifer near a municipal landfill in Southern Ontario, Canada - Pumphouse #3_1 metaG | ecosystem: Environmental > Aquatic > Deep subsurface >... | reverse complement strand
CTGTTTTCTTAATTCAGGAATTGTAATATCTTTTCCAACTTCCACTCCAGTCTTGAATTTAACGCCTAATTGTTTGATGACATCAATTTCAGCCTCAACTACATCCTTCTGAAGACGGAAGGCTGGAATTCCTAAAGTCATCATACCGCCTAATTTCTTATTCTTTTCAAAGACTGTGATATCATAGCCATCCTGGGCTAGATAATAGGCACAGCTTAGACCGGCAGGACCAGCACCGATAATTGCAATTTTCTTATCGGAATAATCATATCGTTTTGCTGGAATAAAACGGGTTTCTGGTTTCAGCTCTTGCTCAGCAATAAATTTCTTGACATCGTCAATTGCTACGGCGTTGTCAACGCAGGAACGTGAGCAATGGGTTTCGCAGTTGTGAGGGCAGATTCGGCCACAGACAGCTGGGAAAGGATTCTCGTGTTTAATTAGCTCTAAGGCTTCTTTGTATTTTCCTTGGGCTGCTAAACGGATATAGCCTTGAACACCAATATGGGCAGGGCACCAGGTTTTGCATGGAGCCGTTCCGGTTTCTTCAATTACTTCAGTTCGTTTATAACGGTAATCCGGATTGAGGCTTCCACAGGCTTTCATGGTATGATTTGATAAACTCTTTGCTAAATTTACTTTGATTTCGTTTATCATCGGAAGCTTAGTTCCAAGCTTAATGGCATTAACTGGGCAGTTTTCTACACATTTTCCGCAGGCAACACAATTATCACCATTGATTTCGCAACGGTAATTTGAAGCGACGGCATCATTGATATGGAATTCTTCAGCTGGTCTTAATCCAAAGCAGGCACATCCGCAGCAGTTACAGATTGCAGTCGTGTTTCCCTTATCCAAACCTTCAATATTAGGAATGGAATGCATTAAACCGACATCTTCGGAATGGCGAAGAATAGCTTCGCATTCTTCACGGCTTATTTGACGGTCTTTGCCAGTTCTGACAAAGAATTTGGCTGCATTACCTAATTTAATACAACGGTCTTCGGGCATATGTCCGCAGCCTTCACCCATCTCAGTACGGCAAGTACGGCATGAACAGGCACCGACTGAATAATAGTCGAATTTGTCCAGATAATACTTCAAAGTATCTCTTTCATCAACCGGTTCTCCCTTTGGCAAAGCACGTTCGATTGGGATGACTCTCATTAAGCCATATCCCTGAGGAATCATTGTTGCCATGGACTGAAGACGATCATGTGTGTACTGATTAAAGGCACGTCTGATTTCGGGATGATTCTTGGCATTTGGTGAAACAACCATGATTTCCAAAAGTCCTGGAGCAAAGATCGGTAACTTAAAATCACGGGTTCCGTCTTCGTGATAATTTACAGAAATAACGCCCAATTCTCCAAGATGATCAGTAACTTCATTTACTTTTTCAATAGTCCAATTTAGTTTTTTGGCCAAGTATTCGTTTGTACGAAGACGTCTTAGTCCCATAGCTAAGAGGAGATCACATTCCTCATCTGAGACACTGCCGGCTAATGAATAATACTCTGGGGCATTTGCATCAATTTTGTTAATTATTCCGGTTGGACCACCAATCATTTTTGCGACTTTTACAATCTTTTTTCTTAATGGTTTTGTTCCGTCTCTTACGGGTTTTCCTTCCCAAAGGATTTCATTGTCTTGTTTTTCCATTTTTTGCTTACTTCCTTTATTACTTTATAGACAAAATCATCTTAGTTCCAGATATGGTGAGAAATAAGGAAATATCTTTCCCACCATTAGTTCCAAAGTAAGCATTTGACCGGAATACCTTTCCATCCTTTCCAATGAGCTCGGCCTGAATGACCTCTTCGCTCTTGGTAATCTCAAAGTCTTTTTGCTCTTCTTCAGCCTTCATAATCCCGAGGAGGAAAGAATTGGAGATGATACGAACCTCAACTTTACCACCCAGGAAGCCATCCCTTCTTGCAATGTGTAGTTTTCTCATATTTTAATTATATCATTATTTCGCTATGTAAACGCTTTTAATTTTTAAAATACACTTAAACGCGACAAATTTGGTAAATTTAATATCTTTTTAACTATTGTAATATTAAATTTTGTAATTCTTAAAATAAAACAAATATCTGTATATTTGTTTCATTCTTTAAAAAAATTCTTTTTTTCAGAAAAGGGTGACTAAAATTATCTTTTTTGTTATATAGTAAAGCGGAGGAAAAAGAGAATGAAGAAAAACAAAGAACAACTTGTTGTTATTGAAGAAAAAAATAATTTGCCTACTGAAATACCTCAGACATCAAAAAAATCAAAAAATCTTTTATTTGATTCTAATAATTCAGAAGAAAATGTACTTAAACGAAAATCCCATAAAGGATTAGTTGCTTTAGCCATTGCTTCCATTATTATCATCCTGATTATTCTGGTTGCCGCCCTTTTAGAAATCTATCAGGCTTGTGAATCAGTCAATCTTTACCTGGCAATCACTGTCATTGTTGCCATCTGTGTCTTATTATTTATTTTCGTTGTCTGGCCAATCATAGTTGCTATGTCAACTCCATGTTTTACCTTAGATATAATCGATAGTGATGCTCAAACCGTGTCAAGAAAGAACTACCGAAAACTACAACGTGTAGCAAAAAACATCATCAAGACTAATGACAATGTTTCTCTGGAATCAAAACTTAAAATTAAAGAAGCAATGAATGACCGGAAAAAACTTAATGATACTTTAAAAGATATCTACGACCATGAGATCAATAAGGATATCAACAAACTTATCCGAAGAACTTCGACTGAAGTCTTAGTTGCAACCGCCATTTCTCAAAATAATAAATTTGATGCCGCCACAACTATTATTCTTAATATTCGTTTGATTATGAAGATAGTCGTCAGATGTGGTTATCATCCTTCTTATCCTCAGCTTTCAAGGCTGATAATTAAAGTAATGAGAAACGCCCTTATTGCCTACACAATCCAAAGTCTCAACCTCGAAGATATCATTGTCTTCGGATTGAATAAGCTGGTAAAGGGAGCACTGACCGCAATTCCGGGGCTGAATGAGATTACTAAGTCTGTAACCCAAGGAGCTGCAAATGCCTTACTGACCCTTCGAATTGGTATCCTAACTAGAAAATACCTTTATGAAGAATATAATATTCAGGCTTTGATAACTGATCCTGATGAAGAAAATTCTCAGATTCTTACTTCCGCAGTCAAGGAAGCCAATGATAATATTGACGGAATTATTGATGATGTTAAAAAGAATCGGAAAAGCAAAGCTACCGTTTAAATCAAGAGGGGTGATTTATGAGTTCATTGTTTGATTATCTGACTTGGAGAGGTGACCTCTCTTTTTCACAGAGTCGGTTCAATGCCGTTGATAATCTGATACTTTCGGAGTTGGTCTATTTTGAATTGGATGAAGTTCTTCCTAAATATCCCTCACTGTCTGGTGTTGCTTTTTCCGAAGCTATAAATAGTTTCTTCGAAAAGCATCCTATCTCAAATGTTGATTGTGGATTGTTTTTAGGGAAGGACCCAGCTAAACTGGCTGAACAAATGGCAAAGACCAAACGTTTTGGAAACATTCAGTTATTCGCTTTTGTCAATGAAGTTGATATGGAGGCTCAGGAGCAATTCTCGGTACTGTCCTTCAGGCTGAAAAAGAATTTGATCTATGTCGCCTTTAAAGGAACTGATGATTCCCTAATAGGCTGGCAGGAAGACCTGAATATGGTGGTCCAGTTTCCAATTAAAGCCCAAGTTAAAGCTTCCGAATATCTGAAAAAGGTGATGGATTCCTTTCCTGAAGCAAAGTTTATTGTCGGTGGACATTCTAAGGGTGGAAACTTAGCTTATTATTCAGCCTGTAGTCTTGAAGAGAGCTATCAGAATTGTTTGTTAAAAGTATATAGTAATGACGGACCGGGTTTTCTTAAAGAAAATCTGCTTGGCCTGAATAAACCTGCGGTTCTAAAAAAATCCATCCAGATTGTCCCATATGATTGTATTGTCGGTAATCTGTTTGAAAACCCAATACCAAAGCGGATAGTTGTGAAAACCTCTACTAAAGGAATTCTAGAACACAGCGGTTTTTTTTGGCGGGTTGAAGGAAACTCTTTCCAAACTGAAGAAAAAGTCAGTCAAAAAAGCTGCAATGTCAGGAAAGAGATAAATAAACTCTTAGAAGGCTTGTCCGAAGAAGACCGATTTGTTTTAGTTAAAGGTCTGTACCAACTTCTGATTTCAACCAAAAAAAATACCCTTCTTCAACTGAAACAAGAAGGGATATTTGCTTTGAAAGCATTTGGTAATGTCAACGCTCAGATGAGAAAGGTGATGTTTGCCATGCTGGGAATCTTTATTCGAAATCAGGCTTTATGATTGTTCTTCAGTACTGATTTTATCGCGGGTGTCAACAACCAGTGTTATCGAGTCAGAAATGAAGGATGGTCCTCCATCGTTAGCCTCACAAATAATGGTGGTGACAATAATGCTTCCGGTTTTCTTAATTACCAAAGCTCCGCCAAAAGCACTTGGAAAAGTGACATTTTCGTTACCACAGCGGTATTTGATGTTGTGGGTTGTTGCGTTTTCCGGAAGAATAGCCGTATTGAAATAATACTGCATAATAGGTTTATCATCTTCATCGCGGAAGTTTTCCTCAAATGGAAGAACCAGGGTACGTTTTCCGGAAGCGTCTTTGGGAACATCATCGTTATTCATATCCTTAATAGTAACACTTTCAATATAAATAACCGGATCAATACCAACTGCCCGGGTACCGAAGAAACCAACAAAAACAATTGCTAAAGCACAGATGCAGGCAATTATTAGACCAACGCCTTTTTTCATGGTTACTTTCCTCCCTGGTAAATGAGTTTAATTCGATAATGATAGTAGAGAGCATTGAGAATGAAATAAATAATTCCAAAAACCAAAACGACAAAATAGCTGGAGTTAATATTTTCAATGACAAACAAGTAATAAAGAAGAGATAGGAAGATTGCAATGACGAAAGCAAATACTGTTGATGATTTTTCAGCTTTGCTCTTATCATTCTTATTCCCAAAATCACTTGTAACTTTGCAGAAATCCAGCTGTGCTGAATAGATAGCATGACCATAATAAATAAGAAGCAATCCTAAGATTTCAAAAATCATGAAATAACCATTAACATTATATTGCGACAATTTCGGTACAGAAAAGGCATTAACGATTATGCAGGAAATAATGATGGAGATGGTTCCTAAACATAATGGAAAGATAATTCGGCTAGTTAAAAGAAATCCCGGCTTTTTAGGATAAACCTTCGTATATTTAAAGGAACTTCCTTCGGCAGAATATAACCTGGCAATGGTAGAATTGGTGTTAAGACTGATTAAGAGGATGACTAGCAGATTAACGACCATTACATATCTATCGCCATTGATGTTTGTCATCATGGCACCGAAAACTTTATTCAGAAGTGAAATAATGATTGGAAGAACCACAAACGTTCCAAAAACTCCGACAAAAAGATTGGGGTTCTTTATGAAATTTGTAATATCCTGCATGAGTTGGCTGTTAACATATCGGCGATGTTTATTCTTTTCTTTAACATATGATAAAGCGTCTTCAAATTCAAATGATTTGGATGATAGCTTGAAATAAATTGGATTTACTAAGAAAATGTCAATTAGGAAAAAGACAACAGCTACAGCCAGGACAATTAACAAAACATAAATGCTTTCAAGAGGGAAAAGGGTAATTTTACTGTAATCGTTATTTCCAATAAAGAAAATTGTGACTGCAAAAACTGCGGACCAATTATTCTTAAAACTATAAAGGAACTTCTGGATGGCCGCGAAATAAGGTCCCCAATTTGAGAAGATGTCTAATTGATTTGGAATAAAAGAAAGAAGAACGATAACTCCGGCAATTAACAAAACAAAAAGCAGACCATAAACAATGAACTTAACCGTAGTATTCTTTTTCAAAAGCAGCTGAATAAAATAATCCGGAATAGAGATAAGTGCGGCAACTAATACTTCGGCAATTGTGAAGAATACTAAAGCCAATATGGACCAGAGAATCATATAGACTGGCATTCCTGAAATCAACATATAGCCTAAGAACAAAGGAATCTGAATCGTGAAATTACGGATAAATTCAAAGATGGCATAGACTATTAGCCTAGCTAAGAAAATCGTGCTTCCGTTGCAGGGAAGGGTAACAATCACCTTATTATCCCTGCTGAAATAGAGAGACTTGGTAAGTCCGTCAATCAATGTCAGGAAAGAAAAAGCAAAGACTATGGTTGAAATGATGGAAGGAACCATTTCCGGTATGAAGCTTACGGCCGAAAAAATATTGAGAAGCTTGCAAAGGGTGTATAGGCCATAGCTTGCGGCAGTGATGACAACAAATAGTAGAACGGAAGTCACCACCTTGATCAAAGCGTCTTTGAAATTGGCCCGGAAAGAAATTTTTAGTTTATCCTGAAGGAGTAATTTGATTAATATGAAAAGCTTTCTGAAATCAATGTTCAGTAAATTGAGCTGATGAGTATGGCGGATTTCGGTCTTATTCATTTTTTAAGATTTCTTCCTTTTTTTCTTCGTTTTCCAGAAGATTGAGTTCTTCCTGACTGTCCGCGGTTTTCTCTAAGAACAGTTTTTCAAGAGAAATACCTTCTTCTCTCAAAGAGGAAAGAACACAATGTTGGACGAATTGTCCATGTTTGATGATTATTATTTCATCGCAGAGATTTGAAACTACATCGATAAGATGGGAAGAGAAGAAAACAATATTTCCTTTTTTGGCATGTTCTCTCATACATTCCTTGATTTGGAAAATAGAATTTGGGTCAAGACCGGTCATCGGCTCATCCAGAATCCAGATCTTCGGTTCATGAATCAAGGCACCGATTATGGTAATTTTTTGCTTCATACCATGAGAATAGGTTTTCATCTGATGGTCGATGTGGTCAACCATATCCAGCTTTTTACAAAGAGAATCAAGAATCTCAGTTCTTTTGGCTAAAGAAACATTGTAGAGATCAGCAATATAGTTGATATATTGTCTTCCGGTGAGGTTTTCATACAAAGCATAATGATCAGGAACAAAACCGATACATTCCTTTGCTTCGATTGGCTGATGTTCCACATCAAAGCCACAGACAGCAATGGAGCCTTCATTAAATGAATGCATTCCGACAATTGATTTGATGATTGTTGATTTTCCAGCACCATTTTTACCTAAGAATCCATAGATATGGCCCTTTTCGAGTTTCAGGCTGAAGTCAGTGACAGCATTTTTCTCATTGTTGCCATAACGTTTAGTCAAATGGGTGATTTCAACACTTGCTGGTAATGATTCGAAATTGATTTTCTCTTTTTTCATTTTCATGCCTTTCTCTTTCTGCTTCATAATGAATGTCAGCTGACTATCTTTGAATGCCTTATTCTTTTCATAGAGGGTAGTAAGATTATCGACTCCCTTGAATAAAGCCTCATAGACATACCACATTCCTAAGGCTAAAAGAACATAGATGATAAAGAAAGCTACCTGATAACCCGGTCTGAATGACAGGGAAAGACCGTTTATTTCTAAATTGAGGGAAACATTGAAAATATTCTGAGCCCATTGGCCTAATTTGTCAGCAACAAATGAGGAGTTGATAAAGAAGAAATCAATAACCCGGTTAGATCCGATTGAAGCAAAATAGGCGGTGTAATAGACATCAACAAATAAAACCAAAATATAATAAGCTAAGAAACCTATCATTGAATAAATGAAATATTTCAGTTTCGGTCGTTCATAAATACCTAAAAGCACAATAAGGATTGGCATAAAGAAGGCATAAAGATGGTTGATATAGAAGACCATTACCGAAGGAGAGAAGATATTCAGGCTTGTCGTATAATTAGGCATCATTAAAGCAATGAATGCTCCTATGACATTGATAAACATGGTGAAATAGAAGACAAAGTGGTTTTTGAAAATTAAAGTCAGTGGAACTATGTACATTGCTGTGTTGCAAAGATGGAGTGGAAGTGAGCCAACATCGGTAAAGATTTCAAAACGGTAGATGGAAGAATATGAGAATAAAGCCATAAAGGAAATGAAGGCCAAAAGGGCTCGGCGGTGAGTGTTATCAAAACGATAGAGAAGAATGAAATATAGTATCGGAAGCAGGAAGGCTAAAAGAATAAAGACACGATGGCTGGAATTAAGGTCGTGAGGATTGGTGACATGGCGAATCTGACCAAAAAGGGTATTTGGAAGATAGGCATTTATTCCGGTAATCAATAAAAGCAAAAGAACAATCAGGATAACTTTGATATCGGAGGAATCCATTCGGAAGGATGAATCATTGAACCAAGCCTGAACAATGAAGAAATAGGAAAGACCTAGCTCAATTACCATGAATATTGATCTAATATCGAATTTTTCAGTGAATTGTCCAACTACACCATTTAATACAAAAACAAAGAAGACGGTAGAAAGTAGAATAATAGGTGTTGAAATAAATTTAACAATTTGGTTAAAAACTTTAGAATTGACAAATTGGCTGATAACAATTAATAAGATTGCTCCGATAAAGAGGGGATTAAGAACGGCACTGACTGTCACTTCAAAAGGATTCATAAGCTCGGATTGTAATCCGGTTATTCCTTCTAAGTAGTCATGAGCCCACATATAACGGACAATCAGCAAAAGATTAAGAATGACAGCAAGCACCTGATTGGAAAGGAGGACCTGATTATCTTTCAGTGAGAGATAGTTCTGAATCTTGGCTAAATACTTATTTTTGCTTAATCTAAAATTCCGGTCTTTAGCTTTAGTCCTGAAAAGATAGGCAAGCCAATAAAAAGCTGAGCAGAGAATAACCGGGATAAGGAATAGATAAAAATTATTGGTAAAAACGGAAATATTGGCAATTGCAAAAATTGCCAATATAGTTAATCCGATGAAATAAATATTATGCTTTCTTAAAAAAACCATGAAAATTATTCGGCAAACTTCGGTACCATACCGAAGGCATCACTTCCTTTGAACTGCTTGTAGGTTTCAGCACCGGGGACAAGATTCTGACCATTCTGAGTGAAATATAAGCCGAAATAGTCACCGCTGAACTGATCAGCTGTCGGAGCTACATAACTGCCAGTTTGAGAAGTAACCGCACTTTCGGCAGTATAGATACCGGTCTTGGCATCAGTGAAAAGGAAATTCTTCTTGGATGTCTTGGCATCATAAGTGACAAAAACCGGAGCAGGAACGCTTCCTGAAGTCAATGAGAAGAGTGAACCATAATGAGTGGAATAGAGATCTTGGATAAAGGAAGCCTGAGAAGCGGTATCACCAGTCATCATCGAAGCAAAATGAGAATCCATATCAGTTTTTCCGCCATCATAATTGATGTAGTCAATACCATCGATACTGGTTTCTCCCATTAAACCAAACTGTTGATCGGTTCCTTCGTTCTGGGACATGGAAACAGTCAGGAAATTGAGTTTAGAATCGGAATTAGTCAGTTTTCTGGAATTAAGAACGAAAAGTGGGTCAAGGGTCTTGATGGTAGCTGCATAATTGCTAGCTCCATATAAATCAAACCATCCACCGCTTCCGGAGACATAATTCTCTAAGAAGGAATCTTTGCTGACAGTCAAGTCACAGCCAATGCGTGTGAATTCTGTATCAGTTGTTGGCTTAGAATTTCCTTGGTTGATGACTAAAGGTCCGCCACAATTCATTAATTCACTATTATTGATATATGAATGGGCACGTGACCAGTTGAAGATAATGGCGGAATAGCTGTCTCTTAAACGGCTGTCATTAACATACAAATTGGTCTGATAGTCATTGTTAGTGGTTCCGTTATTGATGAATTCAGTGAAATAACTATTGATTAAGCAATTATTAATGTAGGAGTCAGAATGATTCTTGAAGAAGAGAATGCCACCGCTGGCATTACCAACTGAATCAGTTGAGACACCGGCATTTCCGCTTGATGATAAAGAATCAATGGTGAATTTCTGGGTCTTGGCAAGATCTAAAGAAACGTTACTATCGACCTGGGAACCGAAAAGCTGGGTATGAGCGGAAACAACAGTTCCCTCACTGACAGCCTCACCG
>Ga0172378_10007587_pt1 | contig 10090 bp, 7 predicted proteins | sample GrowelOW332metaG_FD_119755 | JGI IMG/M metagenome (GOLD analysis project Ga0172378, IMG submission 119755) | Groundwater microbial communities from an aquifer near a municipal landfill in Southern Ontario, Canada - Pumphouse #3_1 metaG | ecosystem: Environmental > Aquatic > Deep subsurface >... | reverse complement strand
GGATGGCCTGCACAAGCTGGGAAGCTTCCTGGTCCGTAAAACCCATCTCGCTGTAACGCTCAATCTGTATCTTGTTGACTTCGTGAAGCATGACCATATCGGCTGCTATGAGCACATTCTTATAATACAAAAAGCTGCTCATGTCCGCGTACACCGAAACCGTAGCTTTCTGCAAACGATTGATTTTGGCGCCGAAGTCTTTTGGAAAGTGGAATATGCCGTTTACCTTTCTTTCCTTCATAAGTTTTTCCGCCTCGGGCATATTGGTGCAATAATATGCTATCGAACACTCTCTTGTGGCATCCACTTCCCTAATGAATCTCCTGCTTTCCATGCAACCGGCATCATCCACTACGGCTACAGGGGTATCCGCAAGCACTCCATTGAGATATATGAGATTATATAGAAGAGGATATAGAAGGCCTGCAAGAAAAAAGATTATCATTACGCCCCCATCGGAAAAGATAAGACGTATCTCATTCATGAAAATTCCCAAGAAATCCTTGATCCACAACCCCGTATATGAATTCTTTTTCATAAATGTCAATCTTTAGGAAAGTTCTGAAGAACGTATGCCTTCTTCAGCCTGGCCATTACAGTCAACGGAAGGAACAGGAAAACAAGCATATGGATGACTTCCTGCCACCATCCGGCAAATCCGGCCCCGAATATCACTTCCTGGCAATAGAAAAGGTAATAATGCCTGATCGGGAATGCCACGGCCAATCCCTGGATGTAAGGGGGCATGGCTTCTATGGGCAAGGTGAATCCGGAAAAGGAAAAACCGAGAATGCTGTACAAAGCCCCAATGCTGAGCGCCAGCCTTGGAATGGGCAAAAGCCCGATTATCAATATTGCCACTCCTTCACTAGAAAGCACCAAGAGCAATATCGCAATGAACATGTTCCAGATGGACCCGTTAATCAGGAAATGCATCCAGTCATACAAGAGCAATATCAGGATCAGTCCCAATGCGGAAAACAGGATCGTATAGACCAGAAGCTTGCCCAGAAGTGCGGTAAGCATCGAATTTCCGGATGTCCTGAGCAAATGACGTGAAGTGCCATATTTGAGTTCTGCACCAAGGGAATAAATCAAAACGATGATGATGATCATTTCCAATACGGCAGGAAGCAATATGTTCGTCAGATAATAACCGTAATTCGTATATTGGTTGCCAATCTGATGGATATCCACGTCCACAGGCTGGATGCGGTCCATAATCATTTTTTCATTCAGGCCCTTCGCCCTGAGAACCTCCCTTTGGACAGCCCCGTTGGCCATATTGATCATTGTCAGGATATCCTTGTATGCCAAGGCCCCGCCTACGAAATAGACACTGTTCACATAAAAGGTCAGAGTCGGCCTGCGATTGGCTGAAACATTTGCGTACATTCCTTTGGGGATGACACATACAGAAGTGATTGTACCGCTCTGCATATCCTCCCTGGCCGTTTTGAAAGATGAATATTTAACGACCCTGCCAAGTTGCGTAGCGTCCAGCTGCTGTGAGAAATTCCTCGACAGTGATGAATTATCGTAATCTACGACTCCGATTGGAAGATCGTGAGGTATGCCGTCCCTGAAAAATGTCAGATAAAATACCGAACAGAAAGCGACAGTGACAACGGAACCGAGAAGATAAATAGGCCTTTGCCTGAATATTCTCAGTTCGCGGCGCACCACCGCTCGCACATTATTCCAAGAAACAGCCATTATTTCTTAAGGTTCTTGCCATCCTTGACTATGGCAGTCATTCCAGGGCGGAGACCCTCGATCGGAGACAACGGTTTTGCCCTTACCTCGAACGTCTTTGCATCGTATTCGCCTGTCTCCTTGGTAGCTTTCCAAGTGGCGTAGGATTCACGTACTGCCATATAATACACTGTGGCCTCATATTCCTTATTGTCCAAAGCGGGCACTGTGACGACAACTTTGTCACCGGTCTTGAGTCCGTGCAGATAATCCTCGCGGACATTGAATGTGAACCATTGGTCTTTGAGATCAGTAACTGTCATTATCGGGGAGCCGGTCCCTACAAGCTCTCCAACTTCGGGAAATGAAGCGGAAACGATTCCGTCTGCAGGAGAAGTAAGGTACAGCTCATTGAGATAGGCGCCAACCTCTTCAACTGCGCCGTTGGCCCTCTCGACAAGAGCGGCTGCGGCATCCTTGTCTTCTATCCTGGCACCGTTCACAGCCATGTCATACTGACTTTTGGCCGCTTTCGTGGTCGCGATGGAAGCATTGTATTGAGCCTCCATTTCATCAAACTTCTGAGCTGAAATGACATTCTGGTCATAAAGCTTCTTCATCCTGTCATAGGATTTTTTCATGACATCCTCTCCTACGATCGCTTTCTGCCAAAGTTCGTACGCTCCGGCTATCTGCTCCTTTCTGGCCCCGTTGATCGCCTTACGATTCTGTGCGACGGCCGCCGCCTTCGCGGCATTTGCCTGATCAAGTTTGGCCCGGACTTCAGGAGAATCTATATATACCAACGTATCTCCCTTATGTACCATATCCCCCTCTTTTACTTTCAATTCAAGGATTCTTCCAGGGACCTTCCCTGAGACCCTGTATTCGGTCGCATCTGCTTCCCCTTGGATGACAAGAGGTCTCGGTCTAGAAACGAAATAGCCGATGACCGCGATTATCAGGATTACCGCCAACAATGCTACGATTCCTATTACAAGGTTGTAGCTTCTATTCTCTCTTTCCATAAGTATGTTATTTATTATTATCCAAATCAGACCTGAAATCGCCCTCGGCCTTCTGCAGATTGGCATTTGTCATTTGAAGTTCTATTCCCGCGTCTATGCATTCGGAATGTGCCGACAGCCAGGCGGTATGTGCGGCAAGTGCGGTATTCGTGGTGATCACGCCGGCCTCATAACCGATATTGGCAGTCCTGAGATTCTCCTCCGCGCTTTTGACATTGGCATTGGCCATGTTCAATTTTTCCAGGGCCTCGGTCTTCTGGAGACGCAACTGGGACACTTGGAGATTGATGAGATTCCTGGCATTGTCATATTTGCTTTGGTAAAGCGTAGCTTCGGCCTTCGCCTTGCGCGTCTTGTTCAAAGCCTCGAACCCGTGGAAGACCGGTATGTTGACGACTACGCCGGCATTGTACATCCCTCCCCATTTTGTCTGGAACCCATTATAGGCATTCGGATTGCTTACCAGATAATTCGCAGTCACTGCAACCTTGGGAAGCATATCGGCCCTCGCAATATCGGCCTTTTTCAAATATATCTTCGAAGCCAGGTCGAGGCTTCTAGTCTCAGGACGATCGGCATATACCATATCCATATCTTTTTCCGAGGACATTTGAGGAAGCGGGATTTCCTCGAGATTCTCATCGGAAAGGGTTATTTCCGAATTAAGGTCCAACCCTATTTCCTTGCAAAGGAACATTTTGGCGAGCACTAGACCGTTTGTGGCCTTTGTCTTAAGCATATCGGCTTCATTCGCCTTGACCTTGACCGAAAGCACATCAGATTCCGTATAAACGCCTTCTTTCTGTGCTATTTGCGCATCTTTCAAAAGATTGTGAAGCAAATCGCAATATGTTTCGGAAAGCTTTTTCTTGTTCGCTATGGATACGATCTGCCAATATGCCTGATCCACATCCACGATTATCTGCTGATATTGCATATCGTATTGGCTTTTGGCCAAATCTTCCGCCAACTTGGCAGCCTGGTTCGAGGCTATGATTTTTCCTCCCATGAATACCGGCTGCTGAAGCGAAACGGCACCTGCGAATACATTATGGACATCAAGATGGAAAGCATCGTCTATTTCAGACCCCAACGCGTTGAGGGATGAAGCGACATCGGTCTTCTGCAGCGCCCCTACGACAGTCTGCCACATCGGGCTGCTGCCATATTCGGCGACGGCAAGAGGATTGGACATGATGGCCTGCATAAGCTGTTGCATCACAGCCGTCATCTTTTCCTGGGTAGAAGTTCCCATATTTTGCAGATTGGCAGACATTTCATCGCTTATCAGGGAAATGTTCTTTTCATTATATTGATAAGTGCCGGTAGCCGTAATGTTCGGAAAGTAATATGCCATCGCCGTCTTCCTGTCATATCCGGCCATCTTCACTTGCGTGCGCGCCTGGTCAAGATCTTTATTGTTCAGGATTGCCATCTGACGGCATTCGTCCAATGTCAGTGTTTGCTGCGCAAAAACAGGCGTTGGCGCCAAGGCCAAAGCGAACGCAGCTGCAAACTCAACCTTCAAAAGTCCCATAAATCGTTATTGTTTATATTGCAAATATATCATATTTTTAAAAAAAGACTTTAAGCGTACTACAAAAAAGTTGCCCATATTAGGCAAATATCATCATAATATGGACACTTTGTTTGTCAGATGGTCGAAAAATATGACAAATTGAAGAAGAAGGACATTTCTTTTCTATATTTGCGCATCAAAGAAAACATTTTTATGGAAGAAGCATTGCAAAACATAAGCATCAAACAGCTACGCTCTATGATGATGGGGAATATCGGCGCCGACATGGGTGACGATTTCTTCATTATGAACATTGAAAGATACGACAACCAGCTGTCCATCTTGAGATATCCCTGTCGGGTTGACGGGTATCTTGCGATGTTCTGCATTTCAGGCAAGATAAAACTGGACATAGACCTCAACACTTTCGAGATAAAAGCCAATTCCTTGGTGATAAGCATACCGGGGAACATAATAAGGATATCCGAATTCGACAACGAAGAACGCATCATGGCACATTTCATCGTTGTTGCGATGTCTGCGGATTTCATGAGCAGCATAAAACTGGATTTCAGCAGGCTGTTCAATGAAAGCATCACTTTTCTTGACAATCCCTGCATTTCGCTTTCTCATTCGGAAGCCGCTCTTTCCTACCGCTATCTTGATCTGGTGAATACAATATTGGTAGACAATGGCATCAAGTCCAAGAAGGAAATAGTTTCAGGCCTTGTCTCCTCGGTCTTCTATTTCCTGGGCTCAATCTGGTCTGAAAGGATAAGCGAGGCCTCCAAGCTATTGGCCTCCAAAGCTTCCACAAGGGCCAAGATCACATTCGACCAATTCATCAAACTTGTCACGGAATACCATTCGTCCGAAAGGAACATGACCTTCTATGCCGGCAAACTGTTCCTTACGCCGAAATATCTGTCAAAACTGGTAAAATCGATAAGTGGACGTTCAGCCCCGGACTGGATAAATTCATTTATTATCCTGGAGGCGAAAAACATGTTGAAATACTCGGATATGACAATAAAAGGAATCGTTTACAAACTCCATTTCGCGAATCAGTCCGTTTTCTACAAGTTTTTCAAATCCCATACGGGGATGACTCCAAGCGAATACCGCGACAGTTAGGCGGCATGGACGTCATTTGTCTTCGGTATTGGGGAACAATCCGAAAAGTTCTGCATCTATCTTGTCCGTGATCTCCTGGAAATCCTCAGGATTGTTCTCGAACTTCACCCTGTCCACATCTACTATGAGCAAATGATTCCTGTAATCCCTGATCCAATCCTCATAACGCTTGTTAAGGCCGGTAAGATAGTCTATCCTTATGCTTTTTTCATATTCCCTTCCCCTTTTCTGTATCTGTGAAACAAGGTTGGGGATGGAAGACCTGAGATAGATAAGCAGGTCGGGAGCCTTCACCAGCGACATCATCAGATTGAAGAGATCTGAGTAATTGTCGAAATCCCTGGAACTCATAAGACCCATCGCATGAAGGTTAGGGGCGAATATCCTGGCATCCTCATAGATCGTCCTGTCCTGGATGATCACATCGCCGCACTTGGAAATGTCGACGACATCCTTGAACCTCTTGTTCAAGAAATAAATCTGAAGATTGAAAGACCACCTCTCCATATCTTCATAGAAATCGGAAAGATATGGATTGTAATCGACTGATTCGAATTTCGGAGTCCAATTGTAATGGGCTGCCAGCATCTTGGTAAGGGTGGTCTTGCCACTTCCGATATTACCTGCTATCGCTATATGCATATTATTTGGGATATCAATTGTTGTTATGACAAATTTACTATTCTTTTCCGGATAAAATCAAAATTATTTGAAAGGCAAATCCGGGAAAAGGCCATAAAGTTCAGCATCTATCTTGTCTGTTATGGAAGCGAAGTCCTCCGGACGATTTTGGAAATCGAGATTGTCCGCATCTATTTCCAAAACCCTGCCCTGATAGCTTTCTATCCAGGAAGCATACCTGTCGTTCAGACCCTTCAGGTAATCTATGCTTATGCTCTTCTCATATTCCCTTCCCCTTTTCTGTATCTGTGAGACAAGATGCGGTACGGAAGATTTCAGATATATGAGCAGATCGGGAGCCTTCACCAGCGACATCATCAAGTTGAAAAGATCCATATAATTCCCGAAATCCCTTTCGCTGAGATTCCCCATTGCCTTGTTGTTCGCAACAAATATGTAGACTCCTTCGAAAATGGTCCTGTCCTGTATCACAACCCCGTCGGTCTTGGCAATGTCCAAGACATCCTTGAATCGTTGCGTAAGAAAATAAATCTCAAGATTGAAAGACCACCTGGGAATGTCCTTGTAATAATCTTCCAGATACGGATTGTATTTGACAGCTTCGAATTTCGGCGTCCAACCGTAATGTTCCGCCAATAATCCGGTAAGTGTGGTCTTGCCGCTGCCTATGTTGCCTGCGATTCCTATGTGCATTGTAAAAATGTTCTATCGATTATCTAACAAAATTAATACAGATTTTTTAATTTTGTAAGTCAATATGCGATTCTATGCTGAAAATAAAAAATCTGTATTTCAACCCGTTCCAAGAATGCTGCAGCATAGCTTGGTCGGAAACGGCCGATAATCAACATAAAGAAGGTGTCATAATCGATCCTGGATTTTACGATGAAGACGAAAAGAACGAATTGTTCGGCTTCATCAGGCAAAATGCCATATCTCCCATCTCAATCCTGCTGACCCACGGACACTTCGACCACATATTCGGAGTGAAGGAATGTTCCGAGGAATATGGCATTCCCACATATATGGATCCGGCCGACAAAGTGATTGTGGAAAACGACCACCTTTTCACCAAGGCTTTCGGGCTCAAGGCTCCTGACATATCTTTCGAGACCAGGGCCCTCCGCGACGGGGACGAAATAGTATTCGGAGCGGAGACCCTGATAACGATTTCAACGCCAGGCCATACTCCAGGCGGCGTATGCTTTCTTGACCGCAAAGAAAATGTGCTTTTCAGCGGTGACACACTTTTTGCAGGAAGCATCGGACGTACGGATAACAAATGGGGGAATTACGACCTTCTCATCAAATCGGTGATGGACAGGATAATGGGCCTGGACGGATCGACAAAGGTGATTCCAGGACACGGACCGAAGACAACGATTGCAAATGAAGTTTCGGAAAACCCTTTCCTCATCCCGTTCAATGAGCCCGAATTCGATTGGGAGTCCGAGGAAGGGATAGAACTTGACGGTGGAGAAAGAAAATGATGGAGAAAAAAGAATATATGGAAATACGTGGGGGGAAAGCCCACAACCTGAAAAGTGTTAACGTGGACATACCGCGAAACGAATTCGTAGTCGTCACCGGACTGAGCGGCAGCGGCAAGTCTTCGCTGGCGTTCGACACCATCTATGCGGAAGGCCAAAGACGCTATATGGATACGATATCACCTTACGCCAAGCACTTTATGGGGATTCTGGAAAAACCGGAAGTCGAAAGCATAACGGGGCTCAGCCCAATAATTGCGATAGAACAAAAGACCACAGGCAACAATCCCCGCTCCACCGTAGGGACAATCACGGAAATATTCGATTTCCTGAGACTTTTGTTTGCAAGGGCATCTAGGGCTTATTCCCCGACTTCCGGGAAAGAAATGGTACGATATAATGATTCCCAGATAGTCGATCTGATAATGACAAATTACCAAGACCGGAAATGCCTCCTCCTTGCGCCTCTTGTGAATGGAAGGAAAGGGCATTACAAAGAATTGTTCGACCAGATGAGACGCCGGGGATACTTGCAGATAAGGGTGGATGGCGAGATAATGGAATTGAATCAGGTAAATGCCCTGGACAGATACAAGGCGCATTTCATCGAACTCGTAGTCGACAAGATGAAGCCTGGTGCGAATGATGAAAAAAGAGTCAGGGATTCGGTGATGTCGGCACTGAACATAGGAAAAGGCTCGGTAGCGATACTCGATATCGAAACAGGCGGACTCCGCCACTATTCAAAGCACCTCATAGATCCCGAAACCGGGCTGTCCTTGGCGGAACCGGCTCCCCATTCTTTCTCTTTCAATTCCCCGCAAGGATATTGTCCCCATTGCAAAGGCCTTGGGATGATAGTGGACATAAATATGGATTCCATAATCCCCGACAGGTCGGCATCAATCGCAGATGGCGGGATAATACCTCTCGGAAAGGTGCGCGAGACCCGCAAATTCGACATAATCCGTTCAATTGCGAGAAAATACAATTTCTCCTTATACGATCCGATAGCCGCTGTGCCGGACGAGGCGATTTCACTGATGATATTCGGCTCGGACGAATTGTTCAGAATAGGGGAAGGCGCTTTGTCTGAAATGGTGTCGTTCCCCGGAATTGTAGACGACATCGATGAAAAAATCACCTGTCCGGTCTGCCACGGGTCTCGTCTGAACGAGCAGGCGTCATATTTCAAGATTGACGGGAAAACCATCTCGGAAGTCGCCGCAATGGAAATATCCGAACTCAGGCAATGGCTTATCGGGCTCCCTGAGAGGATGAATTCAAGGGAAAAGATCATAGCAAACGACATACTTAAGGAACTTGGGGAACGGGTGGGGTTCATGCTAAGCGTAGGCCTTGACTATCTGACATTGGACAGGCCGACCAGTTCCCTTTCCGGCGGCGAAAGCCAAAGGATCAGGCTTGCCACCCAAATAGGTTCAAAACTTGTCAACGTCCTCTACATACTTGACGAACCGAGCATCGGACTGCACCAGAAAGACAACAGGAAACTCATCGCATCGCTAAAGCAGTTGCGTGATGAAGGGAATTCCGTGATGGTGGTGGAACACGATGCGGAGACGATGCTGTCCGCCGACTGGCTTGTAGACGTAGGGCCCGGGGCGGGTGAAAACGGGGGCAGGATATGCCTCAATGCACCTGTAGGAGCTTTGCTGAAGAACGAGAAAATCGATCCGGAGACATTGAAACATTGCATTTTCGGAGATTCGATCACTTTGGATTACCTCAAGGGGGCCAAGACCATTCCGGTTCCTAGGCATCGCAGGCCTGGCAATGGCACTTACTTGAGCATAAAAGGAGCCTGCGGCAACAATCTGAAGAATGTCTCCGCTGATTTTCCTCTCGGAATGCTGATAGGCGTAAGCGGGCTGAGCGGGAGCGGCAAATCCTCTTTGATAAATGAGACCCTGATGCCCATCCTGAAGAACAAATTCTACAATTCGAAAATGAAGCCGCTTCCTTACGGGTCATTGGAGGGGATCCGGAATATCGACAAATTGATAGAAATAGACCAAAGTCCCATAGGACGCTCACCAAGAAGCAATCCGGCCACTTTCACCGGAGCCTTCAACGACATCCGCCAGCTTTTCGAAGATACTCCGGACGCAAAGGTGCGCGGCTTCAAGGCGGGCAGATTCTCATTCAACATCCCAGGAGGCCGTTGCGAAGAATGCAAAGGCGCCGGAATAAAGGTGATCGAGATGAATTTCCTTCCGTCCGTCAATGTAGTATGCGAAGAATGCCGCGGCAAACGCTATAAGGAAGACACCCTGGCCGTCAAGTACAAAGGAAAAAACATAAATGACGTCTTGGAAATGCCGATAAGCGAAGCTTACAACTTTTTCAGGACCATTCCCAAAATCGCACAGAAACTGAAAGCATTGGTAGAAGTCGGCCTCGGATATGTTCACTTGGGCCAATCCGCAGTAACACTATCCGGAGGGGAAAGCCAAAGAATGAAACTTGCCGCCGAACTCTCCAGAAACGGCACCGGGAATACGTTGTATATCCTGGACGAACCTACGACAGGATTGCACTTCGAAGACATAAAGGTGCTT
>Ga0172378_10007584_pt1 | contig 10092 bp, 8 predicted proteins | sample GrowelOW332metaG_FD_119755 | JGI IMG/M metagenome (GOLD analysis project Ga0172378, IMG submission 119755) | Groundwater microbial communities from an aquifer near a municipal landfill in Southern Ontario, Canada - Pumphouse #3_1 metaG | ecosystem: Environmental > Aquatic > Deep subsurface >... | reverse complement strand
GTGATTTCCGATATGAAGTCTCCCTCTTTTTTTATTTCTTCTGCCGCTGCCATCGCGCAATTAACAACCAGCGATTCATTTTTTGTCTGTAAGTCCTCACCACCAAGACCATGCTCAAACCGGTTTTTCAAGACCGGTTCCTTTAAGCCGTACTTGTCTCCATGGTAGATTTCTTTGATTAATATTTGTGCCATCTCAGCACCTCCTTGTAGCACAAGATAATATCACAAGGTTCGCAGAAAGTCCATACAAAACAGCAAGATTGTAAACATAATGCACAGTTGATCAATAAACCAGAATTTGTTAGCTTCGGATTATGCAATAATCTCACAGAATGTTCAAAATGGTCATAGTTGCGACGATAGCTGCCGTGTTTTCTTCACTAGAACTGGTATCTTTAAGATCAGCACCATCCAATTGGTCCTTGTATATCCAGCAATAGCCGCCAGAATGCTTTTGCACACCGTTCGCAGCGTCTCTGATGCTTTTTGAACTGGTACCGGTTGCATTTACGGCTGCTGCAATAGATTCGTACTCATAACCCGAAGGTCGTAGGTTCAAATCCTGCTCCCGCAACCAAAATGAACTCTCACAAATGGCTATATAGGCTGTTTGTGGGGTTTTTTTCTTTTATTTATATCTAATATATCGCTACAAATAGGCTTGTGTTCTAACATTATTGTTTTTCTAACAAGATTTAGCGTTATATTAGATAATAACAGCACTAATTTCAAAATCAATTTTAAATTAAAATAATGTTTTCAAACACATGTTCTAACACATTAAGCATTTAGAACAAATAAATTCTCTACACTGTTAATCATTTTGATTTTATTTTTATAATCTGAATGTGTATAGGTGTTAGCCGTAATCATGAAATCCGAATGTCCCAACCATTCCTGCTCATTAAAGAAACTAAACCATCGCAAAGCCTATCGCCGACGGGCTTTTTGGCACCGCCATAAGACGATTTTAACTTTGTTACTTTTTCTTGTTCATACCCACCAGATTTGGGGGTAAACCATACAAATTACAATGTTTCCATCAATTCTCCTGCAATATCAAAGCTTTCAAGCCGCATGATGCTTTCTTCGTTTGCGCCAAAGCTGAGGAAATTAACGCTGCCATACCAAATAACATTTCCGTCAATAACCGTGAATTTTTGATGAAAATTGGATTTATATACAACTTTTATATTTGCGTCTGTAAGGTAAGAAGTGTTTTCAATAACCGCATTCTTGTCACTTTCTTTGAAATCTTCAGGCGGGCGTGTGATTATTTTGACAACAACATTATTAATAAGCGCTTTTGATAAACAACAAATCATCTGCACCAATCTGCTTTTTCGCATATATGGGCTGACAATCACAATCTCTTTTCTTGCAAATTCAATATCCTGTTGATAGATTGTCCAAAAACTCCTGCCGTCATAAATAATGCTTGTCTTATCAATTTCTTGTTCCAACGCTTTCGTTTTATAGCCAATACTTGAGTAGCTTTTCACGCGTTTATGATACATGCGCTCAAGCACGGGGATATGAATGTCAATATAATCGAAAATCTGCACCTCGGTTTTGCCATCGTAATTTCTGTGAAGGCGTCCGGCATACTGAACAACCTTGCCTTTCCACGCAATCGGCAAAGCTAGAAAAAGTGTATCAAGTCGCGGTAGATCAAAGCCCTCTCCCACATATTTTCCGGTCGCAATAACTGCAAGTGATTCATCTGGCGGAAGGGTGTTCAAAGTCGACATTGCCTTACTCTTTTCCTTTGCCGTCATTGTTCCGGTCAGCGTTATAATGTTATTACATTTTCCATCGAGCATTGCCGCAAGACGGGAAACATGTTCCGTCCGCTCGGTCAAAACAATTGGATTTCTTCCGTTTTGCAGAGCAAAAGCAATATCTTCGATGATCATACGATTACGTAGTTCGTTTTCAGCAAGGTCACTGTATACCTGTGAAATATTTTTTTCATCCTTCAGAGATACACTTTTAAATGATGTGAAACGTGGAATGATATAATGCTCAAACGCCCGTTTTTCAGCTTGTTCTTTGGCGTCGACCTTGTAGCAAATCTCACCGCACTGCATAAAAATTATCGGGTGGTGTCCATCTTGCCTAGTCGGAGTCGCCGAAAGCCCATATACATACTTTGCATTGGCATATTTCAATATTTTTTCAAAATTCACCGCTGAAACATGATGGCATTCATCCACAATGATCATGCCGTAATTACGCACAAGCTCTTTGACCTCATCACCACTGATAAGGGATTGCATAACAGCAATATCAACAATTCCGCTCAGATTGTTTTTACCTGCACCAAGCTGACCAACCGCACTCCAGATTTTCTTTATGCCACGACCTTTTGACTGCTCTGGCGGAACATAATCTAAAGCAAGAAATTGATCAAGTGACTTTTTCCACTGGGCAAACAGTGCCTGTGTATGCACTAAAATAAGCGTATTTACTTTTCGTTCGGCAATAACATTTGCGCCAATTACCGTTTTACCAAACGCTGTCGTTGCCGATAATACGCCGATATTGTTTTCAAGCAATGCCTTTACGGCAGGAATCTGTTCTTCTCGCAGCTCGCCATTAAAATTAACTTTAATCGGTTTCCCGACATTTGTTTTATCTTCAATTTTGTATGACACGCTACAATTATCAAGTAGCTCAAGAAGCCTTGCTTCACATCCTCGCGGAACACCAATATACTTTTCACTGTCGTCGGCTGTTGAAATGATTCTGGGTTTATCATATGTTGGTAAACGCATACCCTGAGACTTATAAAAATCCGGATTTCTAAACGCTGCAAGCCGTTTTATCCGGTTGATTGCTGCATGCGACAAGCCTACCTTTTCAATATACAGCATATTGGCACGAACGATGTTAACATTTGATTGAAAATCAAGTGCACCAAGAGATACTGTTTTCTGAATTTCCCATGGTTTATAGGCATTATCATGAGCAAGTACACCAAGCTCACCGCTCTTGCACAAATCATCAACTGCATATTGAACTTCGTTTTCAGACAACTTGATTATTTGTGCTAAATATGCCCATTGGTCTGGCACATGCTCGAAATTCTCATCAACAAACACGCTGTTTTCGCTTTTTCGAGCCGCTCCCTGAAGAGGCAATGCAATTAGATTGCCAAAGCCGCCAGACGGCATGGTATCCTGATTAGGAAAGAATCGGTCATAAGAATCGAATTTGATTCCGCTACATCGATCCATAGCATATGTCAAAAGACCACTTCCCAGCCTTCGTGCCAAGACTGCGGGTATATTTTCACTGAAAAACATCCACACATGAGCGCCATTTCCAGAACGTGATCGTTCTATATACGCATGAATATTTTTCTCAGTGCACACCCTATAAAATGCTGTTGCATCATCTTGATAATGATCATCGTCAAAATCCACAGCCAAAAATCGGCATGTCTCGTCGGCGAGCATAGGATATATGCCCACGACATCTCTGCCATATTTGTCGTTTCCACGCAAGTGTGAATCGATTGCTTTTTTATCAAGTTGGAGCAAGCGACGGTTCGGGCAGGTGTTACACTTAAACTTACGTTTGTCGCAAATCCTGTCGTCCCATTCGTTTGCGCATGCTGGTTGATAGCCGCTCTTTCCCGTTTTAAGGCTGTGCCACCTTTTTGCATAAACATCATCACGCCCACAGAAAAGTGACATGAATAGCTTGATCTTTTCGTCTGGTGGGCTTTGGTTGTGAACTGTGGCTGTGAATATTTCTGATGATTCATTTACAGCTACGGGCGAAATTGGCAACTGATTATGCAAATATTCATTTTCCTGCTTTAGTTTGGCATTTTCAAGAAGCAATTGATTGTATTTGCTCAATAATTCCTGATAATCCATAATATATTCCTTTGCATGTTTATTCGCTCATTTTTTCAATCTGTAAATTCTCTGTTTGGTTTCTCCCTCTGAATATAAAATGTCTTGCTCACACATTTTCTTCAAAATTCTTTTCGTAGTAGATTCGGCCAAATCAAGTGATTCGCGTGCAACTTTGTTACTTATAAATTCATTTGCAAGCAAATATTCTATTATAATCTGCTGATTTTTATCGGCTTTTATCGGCTTTTTATCGGCTTTTATCGGCTTTTCTTTAATTTTTATAATTGTTTTGAACACATCGCCCTCTATAAATTCAGGAATTGAATTCGAATATATTTTTGCATAGTGCTTAATATTTCTGATTCCTGAACCGAGTTCGTCAGCCCAGCCTATTTCCTTGAAAACACCTGCAATAATCGGATTTTTGGGATATGGCGTAAAATCATCCATATTTATAATTCCGTGACCGTGCGCCTTGTTCCCATTTTCGGTTATTACCTCGTTGTTGCCAATAATCAGCTTCGCCGGATAAGCGCTGGAAAACTCACGGTGAATCAAGATATTTGCCACAATTTCACGGAATAGCTTATTACGGACATTAACGCGTACATCGCCTTCAAGATAGAATTTGTCGTCCAAATGCTTTTCAACAAAACTCATAAGCCGGTCATAGCTTTCAATCAAATTACAGCGAATATCATCTCTGTCATCATATCTATCAAGATTGACACGGCGCATAATGGCATCTGTTTTATGGTGTGGAAGAGCGGAAAGAACGGCTTCATCTTTTCCAAATAGTAGAATACATGCAAGCGTGTATCCAGATTTACCTGTTTGCATATTTCTTTGATATAAACCTGCACTTCTAAGCAACTCGTCATTTACCATGTTTTCCCACGGATGATGCGGCTCACGATTTACTGCCATTTTACGAACACGTTCTATCAGGTCAGTTTTAAGGTCGTCAGCAGTTGCATATGGGAATACGGTGTTTTCAGTATATTCTCTCTGCTTTCTGATATACATTTGTGCAACTGCATCAGTGTTTCCGGTAACATCAAAATCTCCATCTTCGTTTCGATCATAGATTTTCCCGTTTGTATTGTGAACCTGTGAGCTTTCGGGAACATATATATGCAGAATGGTTTTGTCGTCAATGACAACTTGATTGATACTCAGATAAACCGTAGGTGCAATCTTTTGCGGATTGTTGAGTGCAGTTACAAGATTGTTTTTGATTTTTTGAATCTCAGACGGTTCGATCCCAGTTATCGTTCTGTCATCCCCAACGCCAAGAAAAATATTTCCACCACATCTGTTCAAAAAAGAGCATATGGTTTCAAAAACGCTCTTTGGTAAATCCGTTTTACATTTTTTGAATTCGACTGAAATTCCTTCGCCGCTGTTTATAATTGATTCCAATTTATCAATCATTTCCGTCCTCCGCTATTGATCTGCATATTTTTAATAAACTTCACAGTAAATTTATGGGCTTATCCATATCTGTCAAATTAGTTATAAATAGTATATGCCATTTATAACTATATTTCAATCATTGGGATGAAAATAACGGATGTTTTTACAATAGCATTTTTACTATATAGTGGATTGTGCCTCCAGAGGATCACCCTTATGACTTATACTATTATGCCAGTATCCTAACCCTGCGACAAATAACCCGGTTGGTAACCCTATAAATAAATTATCTTTAATGCAAGCCTCTTTTTGCGGGAAAAGTGTTTCGTTAGAATCGAGATAGTCTTGATTTATTCTGAAATCACACATATTTGTTATAATTGCTTTCAGCTGTATTAAATCATCATTTAAAAATGATATATGGTAAAATTCCGAATAAACATCATCTGTAAAAACATCACGCATACTTATACAAGGATAAAATTTTGACAAATCAATTGTTGCATAATATACATTAGTGCCTTTAAAAGTATTCCAATATTGATTATCCCAATATTTAATTTTCATCGTATCAGGAGCGTAAGTATTGTACTCTCGTTCTTCATTATCTTCTTCTGCAGAAAATTTCCCGTGTTTGTTCATTTTTTTAGCAGTAATGTAAACAGCCTTTCTAAACAACGGCCAACTGCTAGACCAATTCCTATATAGCTTTCGTGAAGATGGACGATATGTACCAAACTTTATAAAACTTATTTCTTTGTCTTCTCCTTCTTTCAACATTGACATATAAAGCCTGTTTCCAAAGCTCCAAAATGGCATCTTATTGTCAAGAATTGGTCCAATAATATTGATTATAGAAATCCAAACAATTTGATCACTGTGAGATATATAAAAGTTTTGTCGACTTTGCGGAGAGTTCGTGTCATCGTCTTTTGGCATTTTGGGCAAAGGCATCAGAATTATCGAGGTCAAGCTATACGTGCCTTCTTTTATCTCATTTGATATTTTCAATATATTGTTAGTCAAATTCGCCTCGAAAATAGCCAATTCATCTTTATGAATACTGAATCACTACCGGCTGAAAGCCGGTAGGTTCGATAGCGGCTAAAGCCGCCTAAAGATTGCCAATCTCAAAATTATCGCTTCTCATGTTCTCTTCTAAGTCTTGATTTTTAATGTACTCTGCAATTATTTCATCTGTCACATTTCCGCTACTTGCAACGAAATAGCCTCTTGCCCAAAGATGTTGACCCCAATATTCTTTGTTTAATTCTTTATACTCCATCTGCAATTTTCGTGATGTATTTCCTTTGATATACTGAACCAACTTACTTGCAGATAGATGTGGGGGTACTGACACCAGAAGATGGATATGGTCTTTCCCTACATTTCCCGCTAATATTTCTACTTCATTGCTCGCACATGTTATCCTTATTATTTCTCTCGTCCTTTGCGCTATCTTCCCTACTAACACTGGTTTGCGATATTTTGTTATCCATACCACATGATATTTTATATCATACGTACTATGTGAACTTTTTCTATAGTTTTCCACTTGTGTCACCTCTTTATTAGTGTTTCACAAGTGACCTACATTAATCATTAGCAGGTTGACCTAAAGGTTTCGCCTAAAGGCGAGGGTTTTAACCCCATTATACAGACAATAAAATCGCTTTCATTTTCATAGATATATTGAGATTTTTGCCAAGCATGGTATATATTTTCGGGATTATAAATTCTTGAAAACAAATTCATTTGATGATAATTATTCATTGTTGCTCCTTTCGGCTATTAGCATTTCGTTCACATCATGATACTTTCCAGGAGTCATAATATGCGCACTTATTCCGTGTTCAACAAGTCTGTTTTTTAATATCTTTGAGTTATGCTGCCCAGATTTATCATTATCACAAGACAATACCACAAGGTTTGCAGGAAGCCAGAGAAAACATCAAGATTATAAACATAGAAAGTTCTATAGCCCATAGTTGCAGAACAGTTATATGTGCTACTTGCGCTATTTTATGAGTTGCCAATTTGTTGTGTTCTTAATAGATTTCTATTATCCTTCATACAGTTCAAATGTTCCTTTAAAGCCATAGTTTCTTAGTTTTATTTTCTTAACTCTTAGGCTTTCTTTATCTTGAGCGTCAAACTCAGTAAAATACCAAGTTGTTTCTGGAGAGGTTCGCTTGATTAATTCTTTGGTATAAATACTATCGACTTTTGAATAACTAAACCCATATGAATATATTTTATCAACAGATGAATTTAATTTTAATTTTTTGAAAAATTTATTATATTTTTTCATTGGAGTTGTAGTATCTTTTTTAAACGACATCACCATGTCGTCGAGGAACGAAGAACATATTTGCGAATCACCACCAAGCCCTCCGTACATAATATCCTTTGCACCATGCCCGAAAATCAATTTTTGACCACTTCGATTATGAATATGTATTACCTTTTTTACACCATATAGTATCTGTAAGGTTTTTGTATAATTGAATGTAAAAAACTGAGTATCCGGTCGTGAAAAAAGCTCTTTTAATGCCGGTACTGTATCATATTTTCTCGTTTCTACTTCTTGTTCAATACCTTTAACCCATACTCTAAAAGACTCCTGCCACAAATTTGTGCACTTAATAAAGGCACTTGTAAGCATATCCATATATAGAAGATAGTACTGCATCTTATAGCAGTCTTCTTCGTCTGTTTCATCAACTTCATGTACAGGCGGGGGAAATTTGTTACTAAAATCAATTTGTGCTAATGCTTCTTCAAAATTGCTCCAATTTTCACCGCATATTTTATCCATAGTACTAAGCAATATTTCTACTGCAAATTCATCTACATAAATATCTACGCAGTCTTTTATATACACAACTTCGTCGCGGCGCTCTAAAGCATCAGGAAATTCGGCTATAATAAATTTCCTAAAATCACTATATTTTGTTGGTATTCCGTGAGCGATATCAAAACCATTTCCAATTATAAAGAGAGCGCTCATAATAGTACCTCCGGTTAGCATTTTCAACTTTACATTATTGTTACCAACTGCATCTTATTGCTATAATGTGAAATTATTTAAACCACAATCCCGTTGCAGTGGTCTATCTCGTGCTGAATAATTTGTGCTATCCATTCTGTGAACGTTTTGATCCTTATCTGAAAATCTGCGTTTTGGTATTGCACTTTTATCGACTTGTATCGCTTTGTTTTTCTTGTGCCAATGAGCGATAGGCAGCCTTCCTCGGTTTTATAAGCACCGGAATATTTGATGATTTCAGGGTTGAACATAACCATATATTCACCGCCATTATCAAATGCAATAATCCGTTTTTTCACGCCTATCATATTTGCCGCCATACCGACACATACGCCTGCATTGGCTTTTAGTGTATCGAGTAAATCTTCTGCAATCTGCAAATCATCTTTTGTCGCAAACTCGGCTTTATGCCCAAGAAATATAATGTCTTTCATAATTGACTTAATCATTTTCCGTTTCCTCGTATCTATCACTCACTATTTAAGTTTGGAATAATATACATCTAATTTGCTATCAGAGGTAGCTTTGCTGACTGTTTTGAATCCTTGATAATCAAACCATACTCAAAAAGTTGAATCCTGTTCTTTGATTATCTGAATAGCACTGCCCTTTGACTGCATTTCCAGCGCTTTCTTTACCTTCGTGCCATAATTACCCGCACACCATACTGCATTTCAATTTCCACGAGCGATTACATAATTCGTCTTTTTGGTGACTCTATTGACGGGAACACCACCTTTTTGAGAAAGAACAGATTCAACGTTTGATTTCTCTCCAAATTCAAACTCTCTGGAAAGGCAAGAGGTCTTGCTGGCAATGTCAAATAAATTTATTGCCGACATCTACGGTTATGTCTAGTTCTTCCTGGCATTCACGGACAAGTGCCTGCTGCTTCGTTTCGCCGGGCCCAACCTTGCCTCCGACAAACTCCCATAGCATACCGCGAAATTTACTTGCAGGTCATTGATAGATTAGGGACTTACCTTTATCTCTTTTATTTTACTCATTAATTGAGATGAGTTTGAAATCCTCTAAATCTTCGCGCAGTTGGTTTTCTGCTGATTCCCATAATTTCAACTATGTTCCATATTATACTATGTTTTTAGACAACTTACAACAAACTTTCGTGTGTTTACAGCTGATCAATATGAACCTATTTCAACATTTTTCAGATTGCGCCTTACATTGTGGAACATCATGATGTTTAATATCTATACGATATATGCTATAATAATCTATAAAATAAATGCAAAAACGTTATCGGTGGTGGGCAGGTTGGTCTGGTACAGGAGATCTGAAGTGAATTTTATTATCATTTACAATGAAGCGTGGTGTAAATATTGATTCACGAAAGATTCACTGTGTTCGAAACAGACATCAGCGGTAATATAAAACAATTTGCCGCAGGAGAAGTCAGCAATTACGGTTGGATATTTTATGTGTACCGTTATTGGATTTTTCTTAGGTGAATGATTACAAAACACAGTGAATTTGGGGATTAATTATTATGAAATGTAATGACAGAAGATATATTTATAAACGACTTTTTTATCTCACAATATTTCTTGGCTTAGTCGCTGTTGAGGTATTAATTGCTTTATTTGTACATGATGGATTTGTACGCCCCTATCTTGGCGATGTAATAGTAATTGCGGTTATTTATTGCTTTGGACGGATGATTATTACTAATGGGGTTAAGCTGCTTCCACTATACATATTTGTGTTTGCGGCGTCGATTGAAATTGGACAATATTTC
>Ga0172378_10007583_pt1 | contig 10094 bp, 11 predicted proteins | sample GrowelOW332metaG_FD_119755 | JGI IMG/M metagenome (GOLD analysis project Ga0172378, IMG submission 119755) | Groundwater microbial communities from an aquifer near a municipal landfill in Southern Ontario, Canada - Pumphouse #3_1 metaG | ecosystem: Environmental > Aquatic > Deep subsurface >... | reverse complement strand
GTTTGTTCTGCTTTAATTCTTATTGCAGACCAAGTGAGCAAATATTTAATAGTTGCAAATTTTCAATATGGAGAGTCCAAAACAATAATAGACGGACTTTTGAACTTTGATTATATTCATAACAGAGGTGCCGCGTTTGGAATTCTACAAAGCCAAACATGGATTTTGTTGGGGATTACAGTGCTTGTTATGATTATTTGCATTGGTATGTTGATTAAAAAAACATTTGATAGCAAACTGATGTTTTGGGCTATTCTTTTTGTTTTAGCAGGTGGAACGGGAAACATGATTGACCGAATTTTCAGAGGAGGAAATGTTGTCGATTTTCTTGAGTTTGGTTTCATCAGGTTCCCTATATTTAATATTGCTGATTGCTCTGTTGTGATTGGTGCAAGTTTAATAATTTTATATTTTATTATAGACTTTATTGCTGATGTAAAAGGTAAAAAATCACCTAAAATCAATTTAATTGATTCTGAAGAATCGGAAGTAAATGAATGATTACACATCAGCTCAAAGTGGATGGAAATGCGCAGCGCGCGGATGTATTTGTCGCTGAAATGCTTAGAATTACACGCTCAGCATCTGCTCGATTAATTGAACAAGGCGATGTTACGAGTAATGGACTTGTCATAAAGAAAAAGGACAAGCTGGAAGTTGGCTCAATATTGCTGATCAATGTTCCCGATCCGGTGCCGTTACAGGCGGAAGCGGAGGATATTTCTCTCGATATTGTCTTTGAAGATGCTGATATGTTGGTTGTCAATAAACCAAAAGGAATGGTTGTTCATCCTGCTCCGGGAAACTATAACGGAACACTTGTCAATGCACTTCTTTTTCATTGCGGCAGCAGCTTGTCGGGTATAAATGGGGTGATGCGACCGGGAATTTTGCACAGGATTGATAAAAACACAAGCGGATTGTTAATGGTTGCAAAAAATGACAAGGCTCATAATTTTTTGGCGGCTCAAATAAAGGACCATTCGTTTGCTAGAGAATATGAAGCGATAGTTTATGGAAACTTTCGCGCGAACAGTGGAAAAATAGATGCTCCTATTGGACGCCATCCAACAAAAAGAAAGCAAATGGCAGTAACTGAAATTAATTCAAAAAACGCAGTTACTTATTATGAGGTACTTGAACGTAAAAACGGTTTTACTCATGTCAGGTTTCGTCTTGAAACAGGGCGGACGCATCAAATACGTGTGCATATGCAATATATTGGTCATCCGATTGTAGGGGATGAGGTTTATGGCCCTAAAGAAGTTATACGAGAGACCGAAGGTCAATGCCTGCATGCCAAAAAGATTGGCTTTATTCATCCTACAACCAATGAATATATGGAGTTTGATAGTGAACTTCCGGATTATTTCAAAAACTTTTTATCCAAAATATAGTTGACACGGAATGGCATGAATTTGCTTTGAAACGATAAATATTAATGTAAAGGTGTTTTAATGGGAATTTTTAAAAATCATCTACTTGTGTCCGATATAGACGGAACGCTTTTGGAAAACGGCTTGATTCCAAAACGAAATATAGAAGCAATTGATTATTTCACAAAAGAGTCTGGCAAGTTCTCAATTGCATCGGGTCGATCAATAGAGGCGGTAAGACCTATATACAAAATGTCACATTGTAATGCACCGGGTGTAACTTGCAATGGTGCAATAATATTTGACTTTGATTCTGACAATGCCGTTTGGCAGACTGAATTGACTGAAGCTGCCAAACAAATAATAGAACCAATTATGAACAAATTCCCATCTGTCGGGGTTGAAGTTCATTCAGGTAAAAAGCTTTATATAGTTCGTAATAGTAGAGAAATTGAAGACCATATTGCATATGAAAAAATCACTTCGGAAAATATTGATCTGGCAGATGCAAAAAAACTACTGTGGACAAAGTCGATATTGATGACAAGCGATGCTGAAACCATGAAAGAATTGCAAGAATTTGCTGATTCACTATTGCCAAATAGCGAATATTTTGTGAGAACAGGTAATCCCTACTATGAATTGACTAGCATCAAAGCGAACAAGGCAAAAGGTATAGAACATTTAAAGGATTATTTAGGCAAAGGGTATACCGTGTGCGCTATTGGTGACTATTACAATGATATTGATATGCTCAAGTATGCAGACATTGCATGTTGTGTTGAAGATTCTCCAAGCGAAGTAAAAGCTGTAAGTGATTATGTGTCGTGTAAGTGCTCCGATGCTGCAGTAGCAGATTTTATTGAATATTTAGCAAATAAATTAAAATAAAAGCACTGATTTAAAAAATGTAAAATTTATATTTGATTTTATATTTGAAATATTGTAGAATTAATGGGTGAATAAAGAGTAATAGGAGGACATTTTAATGGATACGGCTAAAAGAGTAAGCCTTGAGAAAAAGGCAACAAAAGTCAGAATGGGTATAATCGAAGGAGTGCACAGTGCAAAATCGGGACATCCTGGTGGTTCATTATCTATTGCTGATATTTTGACATATCTTTATTTTGATAAAATGAATATTGATCCTAAAAATCCCAAGATGGAGGGACGCGATCGCTTTGTCCTTTCAAAAGGTCACGCTGCGCCGGCACTCTATTCAGTTCTTGCAAACCGTGGCTATTTTTCAGTTGATGAGATTAAGGGCCTTCGCCATACGGGCGCATTACTTCAAGGTCACCCAGATATGAAACATATTCCAGGTGTTGATATGTCCACAGGTTCTTTGGGTCAGGGAATTTCGGCAGCTGCGGGAATTGCTTTGTCTGCAAAGAGCTTTAATGAAACCTATAAAGTTTATTGCGCATGTGGCGACGGCGAATGCGAAGAGGGTCAGGTCTGGGAAGCAGCCATGTTTGCAGCTCACAAAAAGCTTAACAATCTTATTGTGTTCATTGACCTTAATCATCTTCAGATAGATGGAACTATTGAAGAAGTCAATTCACCGATGCCTATTGATCAGAAATTTAAAGCATTTAACTGGAATGTCATTTTGATAAACGGACATAATTTTGACGAAATTGAAAAGGCTGTTGAAGAAGCCAACAAATCAACAACCAAACCAACAGCTATTATTGCCGAAACAGTTAAGGGCAAAGGCGTTTCATTTATGGAAAATCAGGTTGGTTGGCATGGCTCTGCTCCCAATGATGAGCAATTTGATATTGCTATGAAAGAGCTTGAGGACAAGCTTGCTTCTCTGTAAAATCAAATTTTTCTAAAACTGTGCCATTTTGGCAGATTGGAGTTTAATATATGGCTGATATCAAAAAAGTAGCTACGCGTGACAGCTATGGCAATGCTCTTGTTGAGCTTGCTAAAAATCATGACGACTTTTTGGTGCTTGATGCAGATCTTGCAGCTGCTACCAAAACAGGAATTTTTAAAAAGGCATTCCCTGAAAGATTTTATGACTGCGGAATTTCCGAACAAAACATGATGGGTGTTGCAGCAGGAATCGCCACAACTGGTAAAAAGGTCTTTGCAAGCTCTTTTGCTATGTTTGCTGCCGGACGTGCTTTCGAGCAGGTTAGGAATTCTATTGGATATCCTCACCTAAATGTGAAAATTTGTGCAACACACGCCGGAATATCTGTTGGTGAAGATGGTGCTACACATCAGTGCTGCGAGGATCTTGCTCTTATGCGCACAATCCCTGGAATGACTGTTATCAACCCGGCCGATGATACAGAGGCAAGAATGGCTGTATTTAAGGCGTATGAGTTGGATGGTCCTGTATATATTCGTTTCGGACGTCTTGCTTTGCCAATCATATTTGACGAGGCTTATGATTTTCAAATTGGCAAAGGTGTTGAATTAAAGTCAGGCAACGATGTTACTATAATTGCTACAGGCCTCATGGTAAACGAAGCAATGCTAGCACATGATTTGTTGCTCGAAGAAGGTATTAATGCTCGTGTCATAAACATGGCAACCATTAAGCCAATTGACAGCAAAATCATTGTTAAAGCGGCTAAGGAAACAGGTGCAATTGTTACTGCTGAAGAACATTCAGTAATTGGAGGACTTGGTTCTGCAGTTTGTGATGTTGTTTGTGCCGAGTGTCCGGTTCCTGTTGTTAAGCTCGGAATTTATGATGCTTTTGGCACATCCGGTCCGGCAAATGAATTACTTGATGTATTCGGTCTTAGAGCTAAAGATATTGTAGAAAAAGTTCGAGATGTCCTAAAACTTAAAAAGTAATTATGCGGAAGCGGAAGTTCTAACTTCTGCTTCCTTTTTGTAATGATTGACTTCACTGTTTTAATGTGTTAATATTTTGTTGTACTAAAGAATAAATTATTAATGCTCATATTTTTCCTAAAGGAGAGTAGTTTATGGACAAACTTCGTAATTCTAATTCAGATCTGATGTTTGAGGCTATTTTAACTCTGAAAAATGCAGATGAGTGCTATGCGTTCTTTGAGGATATTTGCACAATTAAAGAAATTCAATCCATTGCGCAACGTGTTGTGGTTGCAAAAATGCTTACAGAAAAGAAAGTTTACAGTGAAATTGTTGCCAATACTGGTGCGTCAACAGCAACAATAAGCCGCGTTAATCGTTCACTTTATTATGGGAATGACGGTTATGAAATGGTGTTTTCAAGAATGAAGAGCAAATGAGTTACAACGAATTTGCGCGTGTTTATGATTTTTTGACCATCAATGTGGATTATAAGGCAAGGGCAGCTTATTTGCTGTCCCTTTTTGAACAGTACGACAAACGACCTAAGTTACTGCTGGACATGGCGTGTGGCACTGCGGGCTTTTCAATAATGTTTGCAAAGGAAAATATTGAAGTCATTGGCGTTGATCCATCATGTGCAATGCTTTCTGTAGCACAAAAGAAGATTTTAGAAGCTCAGGAAAATGTTCTGTTACTTTGCCAAAAAGCGTCTGAACTTGAACTGTATGGTACTGTTGATGGTGCAATATGTTGTCTCGATAGTCTTAATCATATAACCGATTATGATGAATTGCTTGCTTCTTTTAAACGAATTTCGCTTTTTTTGGAGCCGCAGCGTCTTTTTGTTTTTGATTTAAATACGGTCTATAAGCATGAAAAAATCTTGTCTGGGCAAACTTTTGTTTATGATACAGATGAAGTATATTGTGTTTGGCAAAATTCGGAATGCGACAAAAACGGACTTATTAATATTGACTTAGATTTCTTTGTCTCGGATGAACAAAATTTATTTAGTCGCTCAAGCGAAAGCTTTTGTGAAAGAGCATATACTAAAGAACAGATATCAAGTTGTTTGAAAAAGTCTGGTTTGAAAATTGTTGCAGTTTTGGGAGATATGTCTTATACTCAGCCTTCAGAAATTCAAGAAAGAGTAATTTATGTTACAAGAAAGGTGTAGTTTTTAGTTTATGGGAAAGCTAATTAGATGCATAACATCCGATGGTGCTGTTATGGCAACATCAGTGGATACTACAGATATGGTTAATAAAGCAGTATATTATCAAAGAACATCTGCGGTTGTTTCTACGGCACTTGGGAGACTGCTTACAGCGTCGTCTATGATGGGGAATATGCTCAAAGGCAATGAGGATAGCATTACGCTTAGAATCGCGTCAGACGGCGAAATTGGCTCGCTTATAGCGGTGTCTGATTCGAACGGAGATGCACGCGGCTATGTGACCAATCCAATTGTGGAAATTCCACTTAACGCCAAGGGCAAACTTGATGTTTCTGGTGCTGTTGGAAAAAACGGCGTTTTGTTTGTGCTAAAGGATTTAGGATTGAAGGAACCTTATAATGGCCAAGTACCTCTTGTATCAGGAGAAATAGCGGAGGATATTACTGCATATTATGCAATGAGTGAACAAATACCAACAGTTTGTGCCCTGGGCGTTTTGGTTAACCCGGATTTAACTGTCAAGGCTGCCGGAGGATATTTAATTCAACTTTTGCCTGGAGCCGATGAAGACACAATAAACAAGCTGGAGCAAAGCATTGCCGGAATGGATTCGGTTACAAATATGCTGTCAACTGGTGAAACGCCTGAGAGCATCGTTAAACGTGCTTTAAAAGATTTTGAGGTTGAAGTATTATATGAGCGTGATGTGTCATATAAATGTAATTGCAGCAGGGAAAGAGTTGAAAGGGCTCTTTTGAGCATGGGGACAAAGGAATTGTTGAATATTGCAGATGAGCAAAAGTTCACTGAAGTAAAATGTCATTTTTGTGACAGAAAATACAGGTTCTCAAGTGACTCTTTAAGAAAACTCTCAGCAAGCGAAAAATAAAAATTTATTAGCAATTTGTGTTGACAAACAGCTATAAATATGGTAACATATCATTCGTCGCCGGTGTGAAATAATTATTATTTTGACATATGCGATGCACATTGCATGGGAGCATAGCTCAGCTGGGAGAGCATCTGCCTTACAAGCAGAGGGTCACAGGTTCGAGCCCTGTTGTTCCCACCATGTGGCCTGGTAGTTCAGCTGGTTAGAACGCTAGCCTGTCACGCTAGAGGTCGTGGGTTCGATCCCCATCCAGGTCGCCAGCAATTGCCTCTGTAGCTCAGTCGGTAGAGCAGGGGACTGAAAATCCCCGTGTCGTTGGTTCGATTCCGACCGGAGGCACCAGCTAATTTGCGGATTTAGCTCATCTGGTAGAGCGCCACCTTGCCAAGGTGGAGGTAGCGAGTCCGAGCCTCGTAATCCGCTCCAAGGACGCTTAAATTACAGTTTTAGGTGTCCTTTTTTTACATGGCACCATAGCCAAGCGGTAAGGCAGAGGTCTGCAAAACCTCTATGCCCCAGTTCAAATCTGGGTGGTGCCTCCAAAACAAATACAATAAAAGCCCTGAAAACGTGGATATAACACGCTTTCAGGGCTTTTGTTTATTTACAATAAAATCTTAATAAATCGTCAATTCCCCTTTTTATCACTAATTATATTGCTCCATATTTAAAAAATTACTTTCCAAACTACTTTCTTTTTTCTTGATAATTTATTTGGAACGATTATAATTAAATTGAGGTGGTATCAATGGGTAGAAATGATAACGGTAACGGAAGTATATATAAAATATCTGATAATAAATGGGTTGCTCAAATACAAATAGGTAAAAAGCCAAATGGTAAACCTGAGATTAAGCAGTTTTCAGCAAAAACAGAATCAGAAGTAAAAAGAAAATTAAAATATTTTAAAAAAGAACGAGGAAAATATATATCAGGAAATACTGGAAACAAAACTATTCTATCTGATTATATTATTAATTGGTTAAAAACATATAAAATAAAACAATTGAGTTCACCAAGTTATGACCGGCTAGAAAGTACAATTAAAAATCATATCATACCCGAACTAGGTAATCTGCAGTTTGGTTCTGTAACACAAGATGATATACAAAAACTTATTAATAAAAAAGAGAAAGATGGATTTTCATTCTCTAGTATTAAAAAAATATATCTTGCTATTAATGCTTGTTATAAACATGCTTGTCAATTACCCCCATCAATAAGATTAATAGATTATAATCCTGCTGCGAATGTTATGTTACCACGATCTAATTCTTCTTCTAAAAAAGAAATTAGATTTTACACTGAAGATGAAATTAAAAGAATAAAAGAAGTTATTAACTCTAAGTATAAAAATGGTAATGTCAGGTATCCTTATGGAGGAGCCTATATTTTAATATTAAATACAGGAATGAGATTGGGAGAAGCCTTAGCTCTTACAAGATCAGAAATTGATTTGGATTCAGCGAAAATATATATTAACAAAAATATAATTTTAATTAAAGACAGAGATGAAGATGGCGAAGTAACGCATAAATACAATTTAGAAGTTAAAGATGGCGTAAAAACTTATTCAAGTCAGCGCTGGATTACGTTAAATGATACAGCATTAGAAGCTATTAAAAATTTACGCTCTTATAAAGCAAGTGGCGATTTTTTAATTGCTAATAAATATGGAAATAGAGTAACTCCACAAGCCTTTGAAAGACAATTTGAATATATTTTAAAACAAGCAAAAGTTAATAATGCTGGAGTACACGCTTTAAGACATACTTTCGCTACTCTATTATTTAAAAATGGTGTAGATGTAAAAATTGTTAGCAAAATATTAGGACATTCAAGTGTAAAAATAACTTATGATATTTACATTCATGTCATTGAAGAACAAGAACAAAATGCAGTAAATTTAATTCCAAATATTTAATGTAAACGATATAAAGATATCAAATTTTCCACCCAATAGACTCTGACTCTGTTTGTGAGGGTTCAAATCCTTCTTCCGCAGCCAATCGCTCAAGCCCGATTTTACTGGATTTGAGCGGTTTTTTTATGCCTAAAAACAAGGCAAAAATTAGTTTGAGAATATTGTTGCCCCCGTTTTGCCCCCAACTAATATATAAGATATTAAGGCATAGCACAAACGATGCTATTATTTAATCTCAGACCATAGACACAAAAACAAACAGCAGATCATAAAGCGATTGTGTGGCTTTTATGGTGGAGCGTGTATAATCGAACACCTGATTTGTATTTGTTAGTTGTTTTTACTTTTTAAATATTTTTTTCTACTATCTACTTTAAAGAAAATATTTAAACAATTTTCAATGCGAGACATATCGTTACGAAAGACACGAGCCTATGAATAGCTTTTAAGCTAATTGTGGGCTCGTTTTTTTAATTCAGCATTTTCACACAATTCTATACGAATTTATGTTATTTAATAATGGGAATAGGGCTCTTTGGGCAGTAGCGGTTGGGGAAACTATAATAACCATAATTACAAAAGCATGGCTGGATACGTAATGCAATTATTTTAGTTATTATTTTTGCTTGCTTTTTAAGGAATATTAGGTAAGGATTGTTAGAAAAATAGTCCAAATTGTTGACTTTAGGACTTTTTAAGGAATATAATGGAATTTAAATAAGAAATTTTAAAGTTAACAGTTAAAATTTATTCTTTTGATAGCTTTAATTTAGGAAGAAAGTTTTCAATGAACAAACTTACTGAAAAGGTTACGCTATGCTGTCTGCTGGATGATATAGATATAAGAAAGATATTCTATCGTGCTGATAAAATGTACGGTAGAAGTTATTGTATATCAGAATATGATTTAATTTCAAGCGTCTGAATTAGACAATTTGTAAGATTATACCATATAAAAGAGCTTGTTAACTCATCAATCTTGCCTGTATCACAAGTAGATTTTTTCTGTTACAGATAATATGGTTTTTTAAGTTAGCTTAATGCATATAAAGAAAGACAGCCAAATTATAATGGCTAAAAGCAAAGGAGTTTCATATGATCAAACTTATTATAAAAGATATCATTTTTCTCGGTCAGAAGTCGGGGCCAGCAACAGCGGAGGATTTGCCGGTGGCGGAAAATTTGCTTGACACGCTGAAAGCCAACGCAGACGGTTGCGTCGGTATGGCTGCAAACATGATCGGTGTACTTAAGCAGGTGATTGTATTTGACAATGAAGGCATGTATATGACTATGTTCAACCCTAAGGTCATCAAGCAGTCATGTCCATATGAAACTGAGGAAGACTGTTTATCGCTTACCGGCACGCGGAAAACAAAGCGATACAAGACTATCGAGGTACAATATCAAAGTCGCGATTTTTATGTACATATAAAGACCTTCACCGGCTGGACCGCACAGATTATCCAGCATGAGGTGGATCACTGCAACGGGATTGTTATTTAGATATACCAATAATGGGAAGTTGAAGATAAAATAGAGGTGGGTATTCTTGGAACGGGACTTTCGATATTTAAGAGAACAACATGGTGATGCTGGCGCACGAGAAATATTTGAAAATATATGTACGCAGTTATTACAGGCTATCTATGACAGCGAAGCACATAATATTAAAGTTAGTCAGGGCGATGAAGGCATCGATGTATTGGTTGGAGATTTTTCTCTACCCATTGAAAATTTTCAATGCAAATTTTTCTTAGATGGAATAAGCGATGCACAAAAATCACAAATACGAGGTTCTTTTAAAAGAGCTATTGAGTCTTCAGAATATAAATGAAAAAATGGGTACTCTGCGTTCCATGTTCGCTTACAGCAAAAGAATTCAAGTGGTGGAGCGAATGGAGTTCTCAACAACAT
>Ga0172378_10007581_pt1 | contig 10094 bp, 8 predicted proteins | sample GrowelOW332metaG_FD_119755 | JGI IMG/M metagenome (GOLD analysis project Ga0172378, IMG submission 119755) | Groundwater microbial communities from an aquifer near a municipal landfill in Southern Ontario, Canada - Pumphouse #3_1 metaG | ecosystem: Environmental > Aquatic > Deep subsurface >... | reverse complement strand
TTTCATTATTGCCTTCCTTTTGTGACTCGTCAAATATTATTTGCATTCCAAAATGTAAATGCGTAGTTTCTATATTATTGGTGTCTTCGGTTGTGCTGTAACCCGTTCTTCCCATATATCCGATTACATCACCTGCCTGAACTAAATCACCCTCTTTTAGATTCAGTTTATATGGATAGCCTTTTCTCAAGTGTGCGTAATAATAATATCGCTTTGAATCAAGAGAGCGAATTCCTATTCGCCAGCCTCCATATCTATTCCATCCCAATGCTTCCACAACTCCGGTTTCCACCGCAACAATGGGTGTTCCAACCTGACCCAATAAATCATTTCCCAAATGCTTTCTGGTAAATCCAAATGTGCGGCTGTTCCCAAAGTCATCATAATGGCTGTAAGGAAAAGTTTTGGCTATTGGCGAAAACACCTTAACTCCGTATTTTGATTCCATATGAGTACCTTCGGTTCCGTCGGTGTTCTTTACTTCAATTTCATAATCTCCGACAAATCCCCCAAGCACTGCACTGTAGGCATCATAGTAATAGTTGTAATATTTTTCACAGCCAAGCACCAATTCCGATATTTGTTCACCACTATTCAGTTTATCGACTATTTGGTCAATTGCTGAAGTTTTAGTGCATTTAAAATCGCCGCCATTCTTAACAGCTTCAATTGAAAGCAACTCAATGAAATTCAGCTTTAAATCCTCCGTTTGGGAATTGATATCTAATTTTATTGTATATTTTAATATTTCTGATGTAATCTTAAAGTCCACCCACTTAATATAATCTTCACTTTCAGATGTATCAGGCTCGCTCTTTTCTTCGCCGGCGGCTTTTAAAGGAACAACAAATCCAAAAGTAACACATGCAATTAATAAAATTGGTATTGCGACAACAAAAAAGCGACGCACAATCACTCTTAATGATAAAATCATATTATCTCCCCTTTTGCCAATAATCATTCTGATATTAAAGATATATGCAAGCTATTAATAATATTTAACAGATTAGTAAAAATAAAAAGTTGTTCAGTATAAAAGCAACATAATCGATTGAATATGCAATCAATTTTATGTGTCGGATTACGTTGACTTTTGCGCTGAATAATAGTAAAATTGCAATATTATAGAAGCATAAGAGTGGGGGCTTTAATTTATGCAAAACTATTTATCTATGTTACCACCTGAATATTTTAAGAATCTTAGCATTGATTACGAAAAATACAATTATATATCACCTGAGCATTATCAGAAGCACAATGTAAAACGTGGTCTCCGTAATGCTGACGGTACCGGAGTTGTTGCTGGAATCACAAGAATTTGTAATGTTCATGGTTATCTTCTCAACGAGGGCGAACGTATGCCCATTGACGGAGAACTCACTTATCGTGGATATTCAGTTAATGATATCGTCAATAGTTGTATGTCTGAAAATCGTTTTGGATTTGAAGAAACATCCTTTCTTTTGATGTTGGGCCATTTGCCTAAAAAAGAAGAATTTGACAAGTTCAACTACACAATCGGCTTGATGCGTTCATTGCCAAATTATTTTACTGAGGATATGATTTTGCGTGTCCCCAGCAAAAATGTAATGAACAATTTAGCTCGTGCTGTTTTGGGACTTTATTCATATGATGATCAAGCTGAAGTTCAAACAATGGAAAATAATTTGAGACAAAGTCTGGAACTGTTTGCAAGGTTTCCTGCTATCGTAGTCTATGCTTATCAAGCCAAAAAGCATTTTTATGACAAAGAAAGCTTGGTTATTCATTTTCCAAAACCTGAACTTTCAACAGCAGAAAACATTCTTCACATGATCAGAAAAGACAGTACCTACACTTCTGAAGAGGCACACCTGCTTGATATTGCACTTATTTTACATACAGAGCATGGTGGCGGTAACAACTCAACATTTGCAACACGTGTTTTAACATCATCCGGAACTGATATCTATTCTGCCATTGCCGCAGCAGTAGGTGCGCTAAAAGGGCCAAAGCACGGGGGTGCCAACATAAAAGTCGTGGAAATGTTGGCTGAAATAAAATCAAACGTTAAGAAATGGAACGATGACGATGAACTCCTTGAATATCTGAAAAAGATATTAAATAAGCAGGCCGGCGATGGATCGGGACTGATTTACGGAATGGGACACGCAATTTATACTCTTTCTGATCCTCGTGCCGTAATATTAAGAGAAACTGCAGAGCCAATAGCTATTGAAAAAGGTCGTATGAACGAACTTATTCTGATGGACAGGATTGCAAAACTTTCTTCTATAGCTTTTTCAGAAGTTAAAAACGAAAATAAAGTCATTTGCCCAAATGTCGATTTTTACTCAGGATTTATATATTCTTTGCTTGATATTCCTGTTGAGCTATATACATCGCTCTTTGCAATTGCAAGAATCAGCGGTTGGTGTGCTCATAGAATTGAAGAATTGGTTACAGGTGGAAGAATCATGAGACCTGCTTACAAGAGCATCGTTCCTCGCCACGAATATATTGAAATTGATAAGCGATAAACCATTATCCTCCAGTAGCTTTGCAGTTGCTGGAGGAATTTTTATATTGTTTGATTGAAATAAGCATTAACCTAATACTAACTTTAACCAAAGAAACAGACAACCATGATGTGGAACCTTATTTCACATCATGGTTGTCTGTTTTTGTTTGTTTATTGCAACAATTAGTATTAATTTCTTAATCCCTTTTACTATATCCAAGTGAAAGGGAAATGTCTGATTTTGTTTTTATAACCAACGGAGCTATTTTTTCCACCCTTTGGTCATCCATTCTGGAAACAGGCGCCGAAACACTAAAAGCATACTTTGTTTTCCCCGAATAATCAAAGCAACTTGCTGCAACGCAACGCACACCCAACTCATTTTCTTCATTATCCACTGCATACCCAAGATTTCGCACATTTTCAAGTTCTTCCATAAACTTATTAAAGTTTATGATTGTCTTTTCTGTTTTTCTTTCAATCTGACTGCTATCCCAAATATTTTTAATTTCATCATTTGACATCTCTGCCAAAATTGCTTTGCCAACCCCTGTGCAATACATTTCGTGGCGCATTCCAATCCGAGATACCATTCGAACAGAGTTTTGAAGTGATTCGACTTTATCAATATAGACTATTTTATTACCTTCTCTTTGCACAAAATGTACAGTCTCAGTACAATCCTTTGCAAGGTTTTCCAATTCATGCCTCACTATTGATCTAACATCGATAGAATCAAGGATTCTTGCTGAAATGCTAAGTATTTTTAAGGTTAATTTGTATTTTTCGTTGTTATCATCTTTGCAAACATATCCAAGGTTACCTGCTGTTGACAGCATCCTGAAAACAGTTGTTTTGTTTAAACTGGTAGCTTTCGCGATTTCTGTTACACCCATTGAGCCGTTTTCGCTGAGAAGTTCTATTATCTCAAAAAAGCGTTCGATTGACTGTATAGAACCATTTTCAGCCATATCTGCATTACCTCCATTAGAATCATTATTTAATATATTATCATTTAAACTTAAATTTTTCAATAATTTTAAATTTATATATTGACTTCATCTGATAAAAGAGTACAATAATAGCATAAATAAAAACATCGTTTCATAATACGAAACAAGGAGGCTACAAAATGTTAGAGGTTTTAAATCAAATTTCCGATATTGGAATTGTTCCAGTAATTAAAATTGACCGTGTCGAGGACGCCGTTCCACTTGCAAAAGCACTTATTGAGGGTGGCTTGCCCTGTGCAGAAATCACATTTCGCACATCTGCAGCAAAGGATTCTATCAAGGCTATTTCAGAAAAATATCCACAGATGTTGGTCGGCGCAGGCACAGTTTTAACCAAACAACAAGCAGATGAGGCAATGGCTGCTGGTGCTAAGTTTATTGTCAGCCCAGGGCTCAACCCAGAAATTGTAAAACATTGTAGCGAAAAAGGATATCCAATCGCACCTGGTGTTTCCAATGCAAGCGACGTTGAGGTTGCTCTGTCTTTAGGACTTGAGGTTGTCAAGTTTTTCCCGGCAGAAGCAGCTGGTGGTCTGCCAATGATTAAAGCTCTGGCAGCACCATACACAAGCATGAAATTTATGCCAACAGGCGGAATAAATGCTAAAAACTTAAATACTTATCTTGATTTTCCTAAAATCATTGCTTGCGGCGGAAGCTGGATGGTCAATGCTGACATGATTAATGCAGGTGATTTTGATGGAATCAAACAGCTCACCAAAGAAGCAGTCACTCAAATGCTTGGTTTCGAGCTTGCACATATTGGAATCAATCAAGCGAACGAAGATACTGCATTGGCTACCGCAAAATTGTTTGAAACAGCATTTGGTTTTACTAATAAAATCGGAAATTCAAGTATTTTTGCAGCAACAAGCATAGAAATTATGAAAATGCAAGGACGTGGCAAAAACGGCCATATTGCAATTCGCACAAACTATATTAATCGTGCTGTCCGCTACCTTGCAATGAACGGCATAAAATTTGACGAAAGCAGCAAGAAATATAATGATAAGGGTCAGTTGACCTTAATTTATCTTGATCAGGATTTTGGCGGATTTGATCTTCATTTAATTCAGAAATAAGGAGGAAATTTTAATATGTCTAAAGTAATTACATTCGGAGAAATTATGTTAAGGCTTGCGCCTGAAGGATATTATAGATTTACTCAGGCAGAAAAATTCGGCGCGACATACGGCGGCGGCGAAGCAAATGTTGCAGTTTCCCTTGCAAACTATGGTGTTGATGCTTCTTTTGTGTCAAAACTTCCAAAACATGACATTGGTCAATCTGCAGTTAATTCTCTTCGCCGCTTTGGTGTTGGCACTGATATGATCGTTCGCGGCGGAGACCGTGTGGGAATTTATTTTCTTGAAAAGGGTGCCAGCCAACGTGCCTCAAAAGTCATTTATGACCGTGCAAATTCAGCAATAGCCACTGCCACAACTGCTGATTTCGATTGGGATAAAATATTCGACGGCGCAACTTGGTTCCATTTTACCGGAATCACTCCCGCGCTTGGCGATAATGTTGCAAATATTTGTCTGCAAGCTGTTAAAGCCGCAAAAGACAAGGGAATTACAGTAAGTTGCGACCTTAACTACCGCAAAAATTTGTGGAGCCGTGAAAAAGCCGGAGAAGTAATGGCAACTCTTATGCCTTATGTTGATGTTTGCATTGCAAATGAAGAAGATGCCTCCGATGTTTTTGGAATAAAAGCTGACAATACAGATATCACTTCAGGCAAAGTAAATCACGAGGGCTACAAAGACGTTGCAAAAAAACTTGCAGGCAGATTTGGTTTCAAAAAGGTTGCAATCACTCTGCGCGGTTCAATTTCTGCCAACGACAATGATTGGGCTGCCATGCTGTATGAAGATTCTAATTATTACTTCAGCAAAACCTATCGTGTCCATATTGTTGATAGAGTTGGCGGCGGCGACAGCTTTGGTGCAGGACTTATCTATTCGCAACTTAAAGGGTTTGCCCCACAGGAAAGCGTTGAATTTGCTGTTGCAGCAAGCTGTTTGAAGCATACTATTGAGGGTGACTTCAACCTTGTTAGTGTTGATGAAGTTAATAAGCTCGCAACCGGTGACGGTTCAGGACGCGTCCAGAGATAATTTAGCATTACATTATATATATGCAAAAAAGCAACCCTCAACCGACTTTGTACGGTTGAGGGTTGCTTTGCTTATACGAATATTTATGGTTTTTATACTAATTTGAAATTAGTATTATATAGTATACACCTGGTCGCTTTTCATGATTTGGATACCACCATCCTGCAAAGAAGCAATTGCTTTTTCGTTGTCTTCCACACGCAAAATTACGCAGGCTGTTTGTGATTTTGGGTTCAGAAAAGCATACATATATTCTATAGCAATTCCTTTTGAGGAAAGCACCTTAACGGCTTTGTTAAGACCTCCCGTAACATCCGGGATAGCAATTGCTATTACATGAGTGAGGGAAACAGTTATTTTTTCTTCCTTCAGTGCCTTTAAAGCTTCCTCCGGCTTGTTCACAATCAATCTCAAAATACCATAATCTGTGGTGTCGGCAATTGAAAGTGCACGGATGTCAATTTTATGCTTGCAAAGTGTTTCCGTAATCTCCGACAGCCTGCCAGGCTTGTTTTCAATGAAAATGGAAAGCTGATTAATCAACATATAATTACCTCCCGACAAATTTTATATTTTACGGTTATCAACAACTCTTTTAGCTTTGCCTTCTGATCTTCCCAATGTTTTGGGTTCAACCAAAACAACCTTTGCCCCAATATTAAGTGTTGTTTTAAGTGCGGCTGCAAGTTTGCTCTCAAGTTTACAAATATCTTTCACTGAATCCGAGAAGGTATTTGAAGTCATTTCAACCTGAACTTCAAGTGTATCATGGTTGTTGACTCTATCAACAACAAGCAGATAATTTGGTTCCATTCCAAGCTTTGTAAGAACATACTCAATTTGTGACGGGAACACATTTACGCCTCTGATAACCAACATATCGTCTGTTCTGCCCTGTGGTTTCATCATCTTGACAAGAGTTCTTCCACAACTGCATTTTTCATGACTGATAGAACAAATATCTTTTGTGCGATAGCGAACAAGTGGCAGTGCTTCCTTTGCGATACAAGTGAATACAAGTTCTCCCTGTTGGCCGTCCGGCAACACCTTGCCCGTATCAGGGTCGATGATTTCAGGATAGAAATAATCTTCACAGACATGCATTCCGTTTTGTTCGCTGCATTCATAAGACACGCCCGGGCCTGCAATTTCAGACAAGCCATAAATATCATAAGCTTTTATATTCAACAGCTTTTCGATGTTTTCACGCATGCCTTCACTCCATGCTTCTGCCCCGAAAATGCCTGCTCTGACAGGCAACTCTTTAGTATCTATTCCCATATCACGGCAAGTTTCTCCAATATATGCAGCATATGAAGGGGTGCAGCAAATTATGTCAGGCTCGTAGTCTTGCAGAATCTGAATTTGACGAACTGTATTTCCTGATGAAACAGGAAGTGTGGCAGCGCCTAAACGCTCTGCACCATAATGAATTCCAAGTCCGCCTGTAAACAATCCGTAACCATATGCAATATGAACCAGATCTTTCTTTGTGCCACCCGCTGCCGCAATTGCACGAGCCACCGAATCCGACCATATTTCAATATCATGCCTAGTATATCCGACAACTGTCTGTTTACCTGTTGTTCCCGAAGATGCGTGAATTCGGACAATATCTTCTTTTGGGACAGCAAAAAGTCCGAAAGGATAGTTGTCTCGCAAATCGGTCTTATACGTAAACGGAAGTTTTGACAAATCGTCGATCGATTTAATATCGTCCGGCTTAATTCCCATTTCATCAAATTTTCGTGTGTAAAATGGCACGTTCTCATAGCAACGCTTTACCATTGAAACCAATCTTTCAGACTGAATTTTGCGAATAGTTTCTCTGTCTGCACACTCTATCTCAGGCTGATAATAATTATTTTCCACTCATATTCACCTCAAAAAAATTAAAAATCATTATTTTAAATTATAACCTAACATAAAGGCTTTTTTGTTCATCTCTATGAATTTTGCCGGAACAGTGCTTTCAATTGCAGTCATCCATTCTTGTTCGGTTATTTGGAGATGTTTGGCCATAATCCCAATCAGCACAACATTGACAGCTTTAGCAGAACCTGCTTCAACCGCAAGCGATAATGCATCGGCAGCAGTTACGGATACACCTGTTGCTTTAATGCTGTCAATTATATCCTGAGGATATTCAGCAACACCGTTAATAACAGGCATTGGAGCAATGACCTGAGTGTTGACAATCAACTGTCCATCAGGTTTGAGACGAGGCAGCCAACGAGCTGCTTCAAGCTGCTCAAAAGCCAAAAGCAAATCTGCTTCCCCCTCATCCACAATCGGAGACGCAACCTTTTCGCCAAATCTAACATAGGTAACAACCGAGCCGCCACGCTGTGACATTCCATGAACTTCGCTTATCTTGACATCATAGCCCTTATTAACCATTACAGTTCCAAGCAGACGACTGGCAAGCAGTGTTCCCTGCCCACCAACGCCGACTATCATAATATTTTTTGTCATTTTTTCTCCATTCTGCCGCTCTGCACCGGCACAAACTAAATAATAACATATCACTCTTATCAAGCAGAAAAAATGATGGTAAGAGCATTGTTTTATTAAATTTTAGGAAATTGCGCCGAATTTACACATTTGCTCACAAACTCTGCATCCGACACACTGGGTAAAATCAATAACAGCTTTCTTATCTTTCATGCTGATTGCAGGGCAACCGATTTTCATGCAGGATTTGCATCCCACACATTTATCAGCATCAACCTTTAATGAAGGTTTACGCTTAACGGTTTTAAGCAATGCGCATGGTCTGCGTGAAATAATCATTGAAGGTTCTGACTTTTCTAATTCTTCCTTGACAACAGTTTTCACTTCATCCAGATTATCTGGATCAATAACCCTGACATTTTTAAATCCACACGCTCTTGCCAACGCTTCCAAATCAACCGCAATTGTTGGGTCGCCTTTAATTGTAAGTCCGTTAGCCGGATTGTTCTGATGACCTGTCATACCTGTGATTGAATTGTCAAGCACAATAACGGTTGAAACACCTTTATTGTAAGCAATATCAATTATACCGGTTATTCCTGAATGAATGAATGTTGAGTCACCGATAACGGCAACGGATTTTTTGGAAAACTCGTTTCCTCTGGCCTTGCTCATTCCGTGCAAAGCAGAAACGGATGCACCCATGCAAATGCAAGTGTCAATGCTTGAAAGCGGAGCCAATGCTCCAAGAGTATAGCAGCCGATATCACCGCTGACATTACAGCCGAGAGATTTCAGCCCGTAAAACAATCCACGGTGAGGGCAGCCTGCGCATAAAACAGGGGGACGAGGAACAATATTAACATCTGATTTCAGCAAATCAGATTTCTGTCCCAACAATTTTTGACGGATTGTTGACTGCGAAAACTCTCCCAAAAGTCCGAAAATTTCTTTGCCAACAACATCAACGCCAATTATCTTGCAATGGTTTTCAATAATCGGATCAAGCTCTTCAAAAACAACAACCTTGTCGCATTTTGCCGCAAAGTTTTTAATCAAATCAATTGGCAATGGATTTACCATACCAAGTTTTAAAAAGTTTGCTGTGCATCCTAGTGCCTCTTTAGCATATTGATAACAATCACCAGCACAAATTATTCCCATTTTTGCGCCGTCATTATATTCGACGGTGTTAATTTTGCAATTCTCTGCCCACCCTGCAAGATCCAGCATACGTTGTTCAACAATGACATGACGTTTGATAGCCATTGCCGGCATCATAACATATTTTTGAGGGTCTTTGGGAAAATCCTTCATTTCTTTTTCTTCACGCTGTCCCAATTCTACAAGAGAGCTGGAGTGAGAGATTCGGGTTGTTAATCTGACAATAACAGGTGTATCAAATTTTTCAGATAATTCAAAGCCGAGCTTTGTGAATTCGATACATTCGGCAGAATCTGAAGGCTCGAGCATAGCAAGCTTTGCAGCAATTGCATGATGCCTTGAATCTTGCTCGTTTTGTGATGAATGCATTCCAGGATCGTCAGAAACTGCAAGCACCATACCGCCATTGACTCCTGTGTAAGATGCGGTATATATTGGATCTGCTGCCACGTTTAATCCAACGTGTTTCATTGCGCAAAATGAACGAACTCCTCCAATAGAGGCGCCGATAGCAACCTCCGTTGCGACCTTTTCATTTGGTGCCCATTCACAATACATTTCATCATATTTTGTAGCAGTTTCGGTAATCTCAGTACTCGGTGTTCCCGGGTAACTTGAAATAACCTTTACGCCTGCCTCATAAAGTCCACGTGCAACCGCTTCGTTGCCTAGCATAAGCTCTTTCATTTAATAGATACATCCTTTCAAATTTCTATGTTCTATAAATCTAGAACTATATAACTAAATAATGAAATGTAGGTATATCTGCTTAATTATTTTCGGACTGCACCACGGAGGCTCTGACATACAATAAGCATTGTCAAAAACTTGGCACGACAGTTG
>Ga0172378_10007580_pt1 | contig 10095 bp, 11 predicted proteins | sample GrowelOW332metaG_FD_119755 | JGI IMG/M metagenome (GOLD analysis project Ga0172378, IMG submission 119755) | Groundwater microbial communities from an aquifer near a municipal landfill in Southern Ontario, Canada - Pumphouse #3_1 metaG | ecosystem: Environmental > Aquatic > Deep subsurface >... | reverse complement strand
GGTGCAATCATAGCACTGCATATTTTAAAACAAGAATATTGGAAAGATGAAAAATATAACAGTGATATTTTTGAAGTTTTTGGTGCTATTGGCAGTCATGAAGATAAAAATATGCAGCCGCCTACAGAAATAGCTGCTTCTGTGGTTTTAGGTGATAAGACTGATGTTCATCATGAAAGATTAAGGTCTGAAGAACAAAGGTTGAACGATACACATTCTAAGGTTATTGCTGCTTGTGAACAAACTGAAATAGAAGTCTCAAGAAGAAGAAAAGAAATTATTTTAAAACTTGATATTGATACAAATATTTGTTCTATTATGGAATATTTTGAAATTTTTACTTCAAGAACAATTTTCTGTAGAAAAGCTTGTAATGTTCTTGGTTGTGAATTTGGACTTTATATAAATGGAGATAAGTTTCTATAATGCAATGTGGTTCTTTTGAATTATTAAAAAAATCTACCCAATGTAGTGCAAGATTAGGAAAATTACATACAACCAGAGGTGTTATTGATACTCCTGTGTTTATGCCTGTTGGTACACAAGGGTCAGTTAAATCAGTTTCAACAGAACAAATCAAAGAAACAAAAGCTCAAATAATATTAGCAAATTCATATCATTTATATTTAAGACCTGGAATTGAAATAATCAAAAAAGCAGGCGGAATACAAAAGTTTAATTCTTGGAATGGTCCAATGCTTACAGATTCCGGCGGATTCCAAATATTTAGTTTAAATAATTTTAGAAAAATTAAATCCGATGGAGTTGAATTTAGATCTCACATCGATGGTTCAAAACATTTCCTTTCTCCTGAAATATCAATGCAGATACAAAAAACAATAGGTGCAGATATCATCATGTGTTTTGATGAATGTACTCCATATCCGTCTACTTTTGAATATGCAAAAAATTCCATGCTTTTAAGTATTGATTGGGCTAAAAGGTGTAAGGATGAATTTTATAAAGATGATTCAAAAGACACGCAAGCACTTTTTGGTATTATACAAGGTTCTGTTTTTAAAGATTTAAGGAAAGAAAGTGCTTTGAGAATGCAAGATATAGATTTTATCGGCTATGCCATAGGCGGAGTTTCTGTTGGCGAATCAAAAGAAGAAATGGTAGAAGTTATAGATTCAACTGTACCATATCTTCCGGAAGATAAAGCAAGATATTTAATGGGTGTAGGTATGCCGGAAGATATATGGAATGCTGTAGAACGCGGAATAGATATGTTTGATTGTGTTATTCCAACAAGAAACGGCAGAAATGGGCAGGCATTTACAAGTCATGGAAAAATTAATATTAAAAATGGTGAATATAAAGAAAAATTTGAGCCTTTAGATCCTGAATGTGATTGCCAGGCTTGTAAAGGGTATACAAAAGCATATTTGAATCATTTATTCCGTTCGCAAGAAATTTTGGCATTGACATTGTTATCTTTACATAATATTCATTTTATGATAAAATTGACGGACAAAATTAAAAAAGCATTGGAAAGTAATACATTTTTCGAAGCAAAGAAAGAATTTTTTGAAAAGTATTATTCTAATAAAAAGTCCAAAAGCTAGAGGTGAGGTTATTATGAGTAAAATGTTATTAAAATTTATGTTTTTGTTTATGGTTGTTACACTTTTAAGTTCAAATGTTTTTGCAGATGCAGCAACAGCAGGCAGCGCATTCGGTGGTTTGATGCCATTAATAATCATATTTGTCTTCTTTTATTTGTTTCTTATCAGACCACAACAAAAACAAAGAAAACAACATCAAAAAATGTTAGAAGCTCTTCAAAAAGATGATAAAATAATAACTTCAGGCGGGTTATATGCAACAGTTGTTTCTGTTAAAGGTGATGTTGTAGAAGCTAAAATTGCAGATAATGTTAAAGTTCAGATTGTAAAATCAACTATAACAACTGTAATAGTTCCAACAAGTGAAGTTGCAGTTACACCTGAAATTATAAAATAAAATGAATATAAAAGAACTTGAATTATCAAATGTAATGCTTGAAGATGTAAAGTCAAATGAAATAGTTGACAGTTTTATTCAAGCTGCAAATGATTATTTAGGTGCTATCGGATATACTGAACACGGGTTCAGACATGTTAGTCTTGTGTCTTCAGTTGCAGAAAATATTCTTGCAACTCTGGAATATCCAAAAAGACTGCAAGAACTTGCTGCAATAGCAGGTTATTTGCATGATATAGGAAATGTTGTAAACAGACAAGACCATGGGCAGTCAGCTAGTTTAATAGCTATGGATATTTTAAAACACATTGGTGTTACGCCGGACGAAATAGCTTTAATTATTTCTGCAATAGGTAATCATGAAGAAGAAGTAGGAGACCCTGTAAATCCTGTTGCAGCCGCCTTAATTTTAGCAGATAAATCAGATGTGCACAAAACAAGAGTTAGAAATCCCAGTATGATTTCTGTTGATATTCATGACAGAGTTAATTATGCAGTAGACAGAGCTTTTTTAAATGTAAATAAAACTGGTAGGTTGATATCTTTAAATTTGAATGTTGACACAAAAATATCGCAGGTTATAGAATATTTTGAAATATTTATGTCAAGAATGACAATGTGCAGACGAGCATCAAAATTTTTAGATTGTAAGTTTGAATTAATAATAAATGAAAGGAAGTTACTCTAATGAACAAACTAGGTTTTAGAACAGTTGTGACAGCATTATTGGTCATACTTTCAGGATATTTTTTATATCCTACATTTGAATGGTCAAGAATGACTGAAGATGAAAAGGCATTAGCAGAGAAAACAAAGGACCCAATTTTAGGGAAAGCTTTAAAATTAGGACTGGATCTTAAAGGTGGAACTCATCTTCTATTAGAAGTTGATGCCAGCAAGCTGGATGAAAAAGTTAGTATAAAAGATGCTGTTGACAGAGCAGTTGAAGTTATGAGAAATCGTATAGATCAATTTGGAGTTTCAGAACCATTGATTACAAAACAAGGTGATAAATGGATAGTTATTCAACTTCCTGGTATAAAAGATCCAGCAAGGGCAAAAGAACTTATCGGTAAAACAGCATTATTAGAGTTTTGCTTAGTTGATAGTAATAACGAAAATTTGGTTGCTATATCTGAAAAAATCAGAGAGAAAAATTTAACACCTGTACAAGCTATGCAGGATCCGGAAATATCAAAATTAGTTCCGGAAGATTGTTTTATAGCTGAAAGTAAAGAAGATGGTAATTACTATATATTAAAAAATGCATCTTTAACCGGTGCATATTTGGTTAATGCTAAAGTTGAACTTACAACCGGACAATTTGGCTATCCGCATGTATCATTAGAATTTAATAAAGAGGGTGCTAAATTATTTGCAGATATTACCGGTTCAAATATAGATAGAAATTTAGCTATTGTTTTAGATGGTGTTGTTCAGTCAGCACCTGTTATTCGTTCAAGAATACCGGATGGCAAAGCAATTATTGAAGGTAACTTTAATGCAGATGATGCAAAATTACTAGCAACAGTTTTAAGAGCCGGTGCTTTACCTGCCCCGGTAAGAATTATAGAAGAAAGAACTGTAGGTCCAAGTCTTGGTGATGATTCTATAAAAAAAGGTTTTACATCTGCTGTTGTAGGTGTTGGTTTAGTAGTTTTATTTATGTTTATATATTATGGTTTTTCTGGTTTTATTGCAGATATAGCATTGCTACTTAATTTTCTAATACTTGCTGCAATAATGTCTTATTTCCAATTTACTTTAACTTTACCTGGTATTGCAGGTATAGCACTTACACTTGCTATGGCTGTTGATGCTAATGTACTTATACTTGAAAGAATAAGGGAAGAACTTGCTATTGGTAAAACTGCAAGGGTGGCAGTTGACGCAGGCTATCAAAAGGCTTTTTCTGCAATTCTTGATTCAAACTTAACAACACTTATAGCAGCATTATTCTTGTTCCAGTTTGGAACAGGACCTATTAAGGGTTTTGCTGTAACTTTGACTATAGGTTTATGTATTAGCATGTTTACTGCAATAGTAGTTACAAAGTTAATTTACGATTTTCTTTTTAAAGAAAATTTTATTAGTAAAATTAAAATATAGAAATTCGAGGGGGATAATGTGAAGCTTTTTAAAACACCAAACATAGATTTCATTAGCAGGAGATATTTATCTTTTGCATTTTCAATAATATTGATGACAGTCAGTATAATAGCAATTGCAGTTAAGGGTCCAAATTACGGTATAGATTTTACCGGTGGTATCTTGATGCAAGTTTCTTTTGCTCAAGAAGTTAAACTTGATGATGTTAGAAAAGGACTTAATGATGCAGGTAATTTATCTTTTGAACTTCAGTCTATAGGGAATCAGGGTATTATTATAAGAGTTAAAAAAACTGAGCAGTCTCAAGATGAAATGTCTCAAAGTATTTTATCATTATTGCAATCTAAATTTCCAGGCAACAGTATAGTTGTTGATAGGACGGAATATGTAGGACCGTCAGTAGGTAAACATTTGGCAAAACAAGCAACTTATGCATTTATATTTGTATTTTTGGGTATTATTGTTTATGTTGCATTCAGATTTAAATCCGGTCTATGGGGATTTACAGGTGTTTTAGCTCTAATACATGATGTTTTTGGAACATTTGGCTTAATGGTTATTCTTGGTAAGGAAATTGACTTGACAATGGTAGCTGCTTTTTTAACAATTGCAGGTTTTTCTATCAATGATACAATTGTTTTATATGACAGAATAAGAGAAAATATAAGGCTTCTTGTAAAGGATACATTCGGTGCAGTAATAAATAGAAGTATTAATGAAGTTTTATCAAGAACAATTATAACTTCTTTAACTGTTTTTTCAGTTTCAATGATAATGTTCTTTTTAGGCGGAGAAGTGATTCATGATTTTGCATTATCAATGGTAATAGGAACAACTCTTGGAGTATATTCCAGTGTATTTATTTGTGCTCCTCTAACTTTTGAATGGGAACAGAAAAAGAGAGATAGATTTAAAAAAAGTCTTAAGAAATAATAACTTTAATATGCCTGAATGAATTTTAAATCAATTCTTCAGGCATATGTCTTCTATAAAATAATATGAGAAAAATTAAAAATTTTAAAATTAATATTAGACCTAGAGAAATCTCAAGGATATTAAGAAAACTTTTGAATGTTCCTGATCTCAGTATTGATATAGAAGAATCTGTTCAAAGAGCTTGTTTTTTTTATGGTAAATGTATAAAACCTGCCGTTGTTTATGAAACCTTTTCAAAAGAATCAATGATATGTTCGTTTGATATAGATACACCAAATAAATGGATAGCAGTTAGTCCTTATGTCCTTACAATAGGAAATTCTTTACAAGAAGAGTTTGATAATAAACAGGATATTGTTGGAGAATACACAACTCAAATAGTGGCTGCTATTTCAGCAGATACACTTGAACAATCTAAAAACTTTGTACAAAAACTTATTACATCTGAAGCTAGCAATGAAAATTGTGAGTTATCAAGACATGTTGATCTGCCAAATAATTTATATCAGGATATATGTAAAGTTCTTCCAATAGAAAAGATAAATGTTATATTATCTGAAGACGGGAAATTTGAGCCTGCTTATTCTACAGCCGGTTTATTTTATTGGATTCCTCTCAAAAAAAGATCAAAAAAATAATTTCTATATATTTCTCTGTAATTATAATAATTTTGGGGATGATTAATATAATTTTAAGTAATTCATATTGCCTAAGAAGTATAAACTTGCTATAATTGAAAAAATTGATATATATATGTAATTCATATTGGAGATATAATGGAAAATCTAAGAGAAACACTAATGTTACTGAGTGATTTACAAGAAAAAGATATTAAAATTGAAGAATTAAAAAATAAGATTGAGGAATTGCCAAAAGCTATTGAACAAAAAAAACAAGAACTTTCAAATGTGAAAATTGAATTTGGGAATAAAAAAGCAGAATATGTGAGGCTTAATTCTTTAAAAAATGAAAAGGAAACCTTATTATCTGCTAAAGAATCTATAATTGTAAAACATACCGGTGATTTGAATAATGTTAAATCGAATGACGTTTACAAAACTTGTCTTTTAGAAATTGAAAAGGCGAAAGCTGATAAGAGTGTAATAGAAGATGAAATTCTACAATTAATGGAAGACATAGATAAAGAAGTTGTTATTTTAAAACAACATGAAATTACTTTGAAAAACTCAGAAGTTGATATAAATAATGATATAAAAAATATGGAATCTTCTATTGGAAAAATGAAAGAAGAACTTTCTAATATGAAAAATGACAGAGAATCTTTTTCAAAGAATATAAATGCAAATATTCTATCGCAATATGAAAGAATCAGAGAAAATAGAAAAGGGTTGGGTTTATCTTTAGTTGATGGAGATAGCTGCGGTGGATGTAATATGGTTATTAGACCACAATTAATTAATCAAGCTACAAAATGCCAAGAATTAGTATATTGTGATAATTGTTCTAGAATATTGTTTAATAAAAAAGATGTTATATAAATATGTAGATGTTGTACGGTCGCTTTACATTTTTTTGTAAAGAGGAAAGTCCGAACTTTATTCTCTTAATTGAGAAAACGGTAGTGGGTAATCCCCATCGTCCGCAAGGATAGAGGTGCGAACAGTGACGCTTTCTTTTGAAAAGAAGAAAGGTTCCTTGAAAAAGGAATAAATCTTACTATAAGTTTAACAAAGGTAAGATGTGAAACGGCTAAATCCTTACTGGAAAGCAAGATAGAAGTTTTATCGCTTGACTGTATAAAGTAATTTATACAGCAGAGAAATGACCGTAGTGTTTGTTATGCAAACATACAGAATTCGGTGTATAGACATCTATATATTTATTAGGAAGTTGAAAATGTATATTAATTCTATAGTTTACTGTATTTTTATAGGTTTATGTACATACTCATTAAGTGATTTAGTTGGTATCGGTGGAGGGATTGTTATGGTTCTGCTGATGCTTCTTTTATTTCCTAGTATAAAACTCAATACCGAAGCCATAACATTAGCTGTGTAGTGTTCCTGTTTATGTTTTAAGAATTTTTTTACAATATGTATATGTTTTTAATATCTATAAAATTATTTTTTTAAAATAATTGGTAAGAGTATATAATGGATAATGTTTTTTATCATCAACCTGTTATGGTAAATGAAGTTTCTAATTACTTAATAACAGAAAAAGACGGTTATTACATAGATTGTACATTCGGTGGTGGCGGGCATAGTCTTTATTTGTTAGAAAAATATAAAAATATTAAAATCATTGCTTTTGATCAAGATGGTGATTCATTTAATCGTTTCAATTCAAATAAAAATTTACAAAAGTTTAAAGATAGAATAATATTTTGTAAAGATAATTTCCGAAACATTTTAAAAATTTTATCCAATATAAAAATAGATAAAGTAAATGGCTTATTTGCTGATTTGGGAGTATCTTCAAAACAATTAGATGATATGGCAAGAGGCTTTTCTTTTAAGTCTGATGAAATATTAGATATGAGAATGGACCAATCACAAAAAATAACAGCTTATGATATCGTAAATACTTTCAGTAAGGAAAAACTACAAGATATATTTTTTAAATATGGGGAAGAGCCTTTTGCAAGACAAATAGCAGATAAAATTGTTGATTATAGAATAAAAGGGAGTATAAAGACTTGTAATCAATTAAGTGATATTGTTTGCAGTGTTAAATGGGTAAAAGGGAAAATAAATCCATCTACAAAAATTTTTCAAGCATTAAGAATTTATGTTAATGATGAATTGGCAAGTTTACAAGAAATGTTAGATTCTATTCCTAAAATTTTGTCAAAGAACGCTAGAGCTGTAATTTTAACATATCATTCTTTAGAAGATAGAATCGTTAAACAAAGTTTTAAATCGTTTCAAATTCAAGGTTTTAAAATTATAAACAAAAAGATTATTACTGCAGGTGAAGATGAAATAAAAAATAACCCAAGAAGCAGAAGTGCAAAAATGAGGGTTGTGGAACAACAAAAATGAGTAAAAATTCTGGTGAATTTTTTGTCAAAAAACTTATTGTAACAGTATTGCTTGCTATATTGGGTTTTTCAATAGCAGCATTAGAAAGAAATAGGCTTGTTATAATGGATGCAAAAATCAGTAATTTGAAAATAGAATATGATAGAATTAAAAGTGAAAATGATTCTATCATGTATAAAATTAATTCTATACTAGCTTTAGAAAAATTAGATAAAATTGCACAAGAAAAAAATTTTTCTGTACCAACAGAAGATGCAATTATAAATATTAAAGAATGAAAACAAAGAAGAGAAGTGTCTATCTAAGGCAAAATTTTGTTGTAGGTTTTTTATTTTTATTATTTTTATTAATAGTGATAAAACTTTTTTATCTTCAATTTATAAAACATTCCGATACAGATAAATATGTAGATAATATTGTTAATAAAGAACTTACAGAAAAACCAAAAAGAGCATCAATTTTGGATAGAAATGGCAATATTTTGGCAATGAGTGTTAAAAAATATACATTATTTTTAGATGCTAAAATGATTAAAAATTTATCTGAGATTGAACAAGTTTTAAAATCATTCAATATAGAAATATCACAAAAACAATACAAATCCATAGAAGAAAAAAGATCATATATTCCTATAGCATATAATATAGATGAATATATCACATTACAAATAAAATCAAAAAAATTAGCAGGTTTGGGATTAGAAAGTAAATATATACGACAATACCCGGAAGGAAGAATGGCAGCTCAAACAATAGGTATTGTTGGCTCTCATGGTAATGGATTAGAAGGAATTGAAAAATTTTGTAATAAACATTTAATAGGTGAAGAAATTAAATATAAACAATATCAAATCGGTTCAAAAAAAATATTTGCTGATAAAATTATAGAGGATAAAAAATTTGAAGGAAGTGATGTTTATTTGACTATAGATAGAAGACTTCAATTTATAGCAGAACAAGCTTTAGAGGAAGGCTTTATATCAAGTAAATCTAAAAAAGCCGTAGCCATTATTCAAAATCCATATACCGGAGAGATTTTAGCTATGGCATCTCTTCCAAATTATAATCCCGAAGAAAAAATATCTGATATATCTTTGTTGAGAAATGGAGCAATAAGTTCCGTAGCAGAACCCGGTTCAACATTTAAAGTTGTAGTTCTTGCAGGAATACTAGAAGAAAAAATATTTAAATCAACAGATAAAATAAATTGTGAAAATGGTAAATTAGAAGTAGCCGGTCAAATTATTAAGGACCATGAAAAACAGAAAATAATTACTGTTAGTCAAGTGATAGAATATTCTTCAAATATAGGGACCGCAAAACTTGCATTAGCTTTAGGAGCTGATAACTTTTACAAATATATAAAAATGTTTGGGTTTAATAGTATGACAGGTATAGATTTAAATGGTGAAGAAAAGGGTCTTTTAAAACCTACATCACAATGGAGCAAAAGAAGTTTACACACAATATCATTTGGACAAGAAATAGCTACTACACCGTTACAAACAATCAATGCATTTTCTGCTATTGCAAACGGTGGTGTTTTACTAAAACCTAAAATTATTAAATCTATTGGTGATAAAGATTATCAATCTAAAGAGGTTATCAGAAGAGTTATATCTGAAGATACTGCATATAAAGTAAGAGGAATTCTAAAAAATGTTGTAGAAAATGGAACTGGTAAAATAGCTAAAATAATTAAATGCTTTATAGCTTTATAATCTTTTTTATAAGTAATTAATAAAAAACCATAAACTGCAATAATACAAAAACTAACCCCTGATATAGCAACAGCACATAATGCCCAAACAGTTAGCAAAAGTAAAATAAAAGTTTTTTTACTATAATCACTAACATACTTATAAATAAAATAAACAAGATAAGCAGTAACTAATCCACGATAGGTATTACCAAAAAAAGCATAGATATTATTCCAATAAAGACTACCTAAATAGATTCCTACAAAAAGATAAATTAATACAATCAATGTTATTTTCTTTATATTAAACTTATCTATAAAATTAACAATTGTCATTGCAAAAAAACTAAAAAACAGCATAGACATCGTCCACATATATCCC
>Ga0172378_10007579_pt1 | contig 10096 bp, 5 predicted proteins | sample GrowelOW332metaG_FD_119755 | JGI IMG/M metagenome (GOLD analysis project Ga0172378, IMG submission 119755) | Groundwater microbial communities from an aquifer near a municipal landfill in Southern Ontario, Canada - Pumphouse #3_1 metaG | ecosystem: Environmental > Aquatic > Deep subsurface >... | reverse complement strand
GATATAGGCACTTACAAAGATAGGCCTAGACATGCTGTAAGTTTCGAAGGATATAATTTATATAAGCCTAAAACAGTAGAAGAAGGCAGAAATCTTCATAAATTTTTAAAAAGCATAAATGATATGAGTTTTAATAGCGGATATAAAGATGTTATTGATGATATATTAGCCGGTAAAGTTGATGATGAATATATTGATAATTTGATTAGTGAAAAATTCCCTTATATTAGCGATTTTGATTTGAATGTTGATTTGTCAAAAGAGTTTGAAGGTAAGGATATTGATGATATTGAAGAAATGCTAAAACAAATTGATAAGAAAATATCTGAAACCAATATTCCACCAGAAGTTGAAGAAAGAAAAAGAAACATTGAACGTTATCAAAGCTCTTTAAACAAATTGATTAACAATATTGAAAATGTTAAACAGGGATTGAAAAATGAGTTTAAATTTTCTAATGATAAAATAATTAACACAATAAAAGAATTATATAAATACGGAACAGAAAATTTAAGTTCAAAGAAAAAAATAGACAGTCCTTCAACAGCGTTTATGAAAAGCTTAGGATATGAGGGTGTGGATGTTAGAGGGTTAAAAGGATTAGATGATACTGAATTTGGAAGCGTAATTTATGACATTAACAAAGATAGCGTGAAGTATTCATTGAAGGATAGCGATGGTAGAGAATTAACCACAGAACAACAAACATTTTTCAAAAACTCGAAGGTTAGAGATGCAAAAGGAAATTTACTTGTAATGTATCACGGAACTCCAAATGCAAGTTTTACAAAATTTAGAACAGGTACTTACTTTACTCAAAATAAAGAATATGCAGACAATTATCAAAATCCGAATGCAAGCAGTATTTCAATAAAACAAGGTGTCAATAATCCTGGAATTTATGAAGTCTATTTGAATATTAAAAAACCGTTTGATACTAGAAAGGCAAAGGAAAGAAAAATATTCAATAACGAATATTACAATAAATACGGTATGGGTACTCCATTAATGGAAAGTGGTCTGCCTGATTGGTTTGATGGAATGGATCTTCAAGATTTTATTGAAGAAAAGGGATATGACTATGACGGCCTAATTTTAGATGAAGGCGGCACGGGTGGTTATGGTGATGAAGTAAAGAGCAGAGGTTTTTCGTATGTGGTATTCAATAGCAATCAGGTTAAAAATGTTACTAATATAAAGCCAACTAGTAATCCTGATATCAGATACCAGCTAAAAGATAATCAAGATAGTAAAGAAGTTGAAAGACTACAAAAGGTTAATGCCAACCTTAAAGAGCAATTTAAACTGACAAAAGGTATTAAGCTTGACGAGAAATCAATCAAGAAACTTGCAAGAACAATGCTCAAAGATTATAGCAGCAAATATAGTAAAACAGACTTAGAAACTAAAATGTTTGAACTTTACAATGATATTGCTAATAACGATATTGAGTATGAAGAAATGACACAAGAAACACAAGCCATAGCAAGGGATATAATAGAGAACGCATCAGTTTTAAATGACAGCATGAGCAAACAATATAATGAATTAAGAAGCACTTTGAGAAATACTGATATAACTATAGCCGACAGATTCAAGGATGATTTTAACGGTGGATATGATGCTTTCAGAAAGAAAAATTATGGAAGGATTAATCTTACTAAAGATGGCATGAATGTTGATGTACTTTATCAAGAGCTTGCAGAAACTTATCCTGAACTATTCAGCAAAGAAATATCGAATCAAGCAGATCAATTGATGCTTATATCAGATGTACTGGATGGACTTGTACCAATATATGAGAATCCATTCAATCGAGATATGAACGAAGCTACAGAACTTCTTGCGCTAGAAATATTCGAGGATTTTACAAATGTTCCGGAGGCTAAGCCTACTTTTGCAGATAAACAGAAATCAAAACTTGATAATGCTAAAACTGAAAACAAGGAAAAAATCAAGGCGCTTAAAGCTGAAAACAAAGATAATATTGATTGGATCAAGCAGCAAAACAAAGAAAAAATCAATAATTTTGTTGAAAAAGAAAAAACTAAGCGTGATAAAGCAGTTGAAAAGGTTAAAAAGCAATACAGCAATGCAGAATATAAAACCTGGTGGACAAATAAGCTCAAAGAGAATGATATAAGATCTCACTATCAAGAAATGGTTAAGGATTTGCGGTCTGAAAAGAATATGAAAATTGAGCAGACAGCTTCTAAGTACAGAGAGCGTATAGGCGATATATATGAGGATCGTAAAGTAAAGGAAACAAAATCAAGCATAGAGCGTAAAGTCAAAAGACTTGGTGCAATGCTAAAGAAGCCTACGCAAAAACAGCATATACCTAAAATAATGACTAAGAGCATAGCTGATTTACTGGCACAGATTGACTTTACAACGGACAGACAGCAAGAAGCAACAGTATTAAAATTAAGAGATTTAGCGGCTGAATATAAGAAAATGGCAGAGGTTACGGACGACCAGGGATTACAGGCAACAGCAGATCCATATACTCTACAAGCACTTGAAACATTAAATGGTGTAAGGTTAGCAGATATGAGTTTGAAAGAACTTGAAATACTAAAAACTATCGTTGCACATTTTGAGCATCTTGTTAAGACTTATAACAAGGCATTTGTGAATGGTAAATGGGTTGATATTAGAAGTAAGGCAATTGCTATTTCATCAGATCTTGCAACAGATAAGCCGGTAAATGAATCAGCTTATGGAGTTATAAACAATTTCAAAGATATGCTTCAGTGGGGCATGGTAACGCCTCAGATGTTCTTTGAACGCATGGGTAATACTTTTGGAGATATGTTTAAGGATTTCAGAGCTGCATTAGATGTTAAAATTAATAATACTAAAATAACACAAGATTATATGTCAAAATTGTTAGAAAATTCAAGAGATAATATTAAGGAATGGACTGGCAAAAAAACAAAGCCAACAACATTTAGGCTTGAAGGTGGTAATACAATTGAGCTTACTCCAGCACAAGTAATGAGTTTATACTTGTTATTCAAGCGCGAGCAAGCAAGAGGGCATATTCTAGGTTTAGGCATTAAGGCGGCGCCAATTGTAGAAGTAGACAATAAAGGAATAAAACATCTTAAAAAGCAATTTGAGCCTGCCAAAGTAACGCTTAATGACATTACCAAGATATTAGGTAGCATGACAAAAGAGCAAAAAAAGATAGCCGACGGCATAGGTGTGTTTATGAACACTACATCTAAGCAATGGGTTAATGAGGCTACTCTGAAAATGTATGGTTATGAATTAGCTCAGGAAGAGAATTACTTCCCTATAAAATCAGACAGTGACTTCTTAAAATCAGATTTTGATAATACTAATTTAGATCCTACATTTACAAGCATGGGATTCTTAAAGGCTACGATAAAGGGTGCCGGAAATGCTATTATCGTTGATGATATATTTAATGTATTTACTGAACATGCAGACAAAGCAGCGACATACAATGCTTTTGCTGGCGTAGCAGAAAGCACAAAGAAAATAATCAATTATAAGACTGAAACCGACAGCATAAAGCAGAGCATGAGTAGAAAATATGGCACTCAGGCATTTAATTATTTGAAAAAATTTATGGTTGATCTGCAAGGCGGTGTTAGAGTTGAGGGTGGTCCTCCAATAGTCAATGCATTAATCAGGAACACAAAAAGAACAGTGTTAGGCTTGAACATGAGAACAGTTATTCAACAACCTACGGCCATAGTAAGAGCTTCAGCAATGATAGATGTAAAATACTTAATTAAAGGTATTGCCATGAAAGGCAATTTACAAGAAGTGCTGGAACATTCACCTATAGCAATGTGGAAAAGCTGGGGTTATTTTAATTTAGATACAGGGCGTTCAATGAAAGATATCATATTAAATACTACGCCAATATTAGACAAACAATACGATATGATTCAGAAGGCAGATGATATTACCTGGGCGAAACTTTGGAACGCTTGCAAACTTGAAATAAATGATACAATGCCTAGTTTAAAAGAAGGCAGTAAAGAGTATTTCGAGGCGGTAAATGCAAGATTCGACGATATAATTGATAGAACTCAGGTTGTTGATACTGTAATGCATAGATCTGATATCATGAGGCAGAAAGATTCAGGATGGAAGATACTGACTGCATTCATGGCAGAGCCGACAAAGAGTTATAATATGCTTCTAAATGCTAAAGAAAAATATGATAGCCATAAGACAGAAGAAAATAAAAAGGCCATGTTAAGAACTACGTCAGCTTGGATTGCAACAACACTAATCAATACCTTTATAATTTCCCTAGTCGATATGTATAGAGATGATAAAAAAGAGTTAAAAGATACATGGCTAGGTAACATCCTTAATGATGTTACTGGCATGGTGCCACTTGTGAGGGATATATACAGTCTGCTGCAAGGATATAGCATAAAGCGAATGGAATATAACGGTATTGAAAAAATAGCGAGATCAGTCAATAGAACTTCAAAATATGTACAGGAAATGGCTAGCGATGAGAAACATGCATATCCAATTCGACTAATCACAAAGGATTGGATTGAATCAGTAGCTTATGTGTTTGGCGTTGGCGCTGGCAATGTATCAAGAGAAATTGAAGCTTTGCTAATGAATTACATCAAAGTTACCGGCAACGAGAAAGGCGCTGCTAATGATGTATATAATTTCATGTTTGTAAAATAAGAAAAGAGGTAGGTGTATGATATGATTGTACAAATGCATAAAAACAAAGGAGTATCGCAAGATACTCCTTTTCTCTGCAATCAATATGAAAATCAAGTTGCAGAAATAACGGTTAATTTACCGGATGAATATGTCAATGTTGCATATTTCTATTATATGGTATGTAAGTCTCCTGATCCGGCGGTTGCACAGTTTGCAACACCGTTGTTGTTAGAAACAGATGCCGTTACATTATTACCACTTAACAAGGTAAAATATATCGTTGGCAGTAATGTTTCATGGACAGCCGGAAATTGGGAGTTTTGCCTATTGATTAAATCGGTTGCAATGGTTGATGGTGCAATTGGAGCGGATGGTATTGTTGCAGTATCAGAATATTTTGCTGGAAAGATTAAAAGTGGAATAATTGATACAGATGCGCTTACTGAACAGCCAGTTGATGCAAATTTGCAGATCGCTTATGATGCAGCTCTAGCAGCTGAAGCAGCAAGGGATGCAAACGAGGATGCCAGGATAATAGCAGAACAGAACAGAATATCAGCTGAAGGTTTAAGAGCTGATGCAGAACTATTAAGGGTAGTAGCTGAAAGTAGCAGAGTAACCGTTGAAGGAAACAGGGTTACTGCCGAAAGTGGCAGATCCGATGCTGAAGCAGCGAGGGTATTGGCTGAGCAAGGAAGAAATACTGCCGAGAATGCCAGATTAGATGCCGAGACTTCAAGGGCAACGGCTGAAAATGCAAGATCTGTTTATGAGGCATATGATCCTTTAAAACCGTATATTGTGGGAAATAAAGTTGCTTATAATGGAAGCTCTTACGTAAACAAGTTACCTTGTACTGGAGTTTTGCCAACAGTTACAGGTAATTGGTTACTTATAGCCGCAAAGGGCGCTGACGGTATAGGCACAGGTGATATGCTTGCCGCAACATATGATTCCACAAACAAGAGAGCTGATGCTTTCAATATGGATAATATGGCTGATGGCGTAACAAATAAAGCATTTACCTCTACAGAAAGAGATAAATTAAGTGATATATCTGCAAATGCAAAAAAAGTTGAAGATTCTTCTACAAACGGAAATATAAAGATAGATGGTGCCGAGGTAACTGTTTATGATGATTCAGAAGTTGCGGCACAAATTAACGATTTGGATGCCTTAGCAGATGGACATATAGCTGATTTAGTAACAGATTCTGACGGAGTGCATGGCTTGAAAGTCGAAGAAGGAACTTTCACCCCAGTAATTGCAGGTAGCACAACAGCTGGAGCTCACACGTATGGGAGTCAATACGGTTACTATAAAAAAATAGGCAAACAAGTAAATATACAAATTTATATTTTTATATCTGCTAAAGATACTGCTATGGCTGGCAATGCTACAATAATAGGTTTACCTTTTGCAGCACAAAATAATAATTACCATTATAACACAATGAACTTAGGAAAGATTCACAAAGTAAGTTATGGTACGGCTAAAGCATTAGCAGCTTATATTACGAATAATCAAACAAAAATAGATTTGGTAAAAATAAATGATAATGCAGATGCAACAAATTTATTATCGAGTGATTTAGTCACAACAACATTAATACAAGTAAGTGGCACATATTACACTAATTAGGAGGGGCTTAAATGACAGAAAAAATAACTATAGACATGCTTACCACTGATAGCGTAAGCGTGAAAAAGCAAAATTACGCAGTAGTAAATGATACAGAATACGCAATAGGAGAGCCATGGAGAAGGGCTTATGTAAACTCTACAAGCGGAAGAATACAATTACAATCAGAAGTTGCAGAACCTTATTTAACATCAATTTTTGGTGTTTGGGGAGATACTGCAACAGTTGAAGAAACAGAAAGTTAGGACACAAAAGAATAATTTCGTGTACTAAAGGATCATAGAAGTATGGTCTTTTTTTAATACAAAAGGGTGGTGACGGTATGAAAAAATATTTTGTATTGAAGAACTTCTGGAGGTGGTCTTAATTATCTATAAAGGTGAAGATGCCTTTAAGTAAATAAAATATGAATAATAAGGAGTAAAACATGGAGAACATAAACACAATCAAGTTAACAGTATTAAGTATTACAGGAGTAATAGGAGCATTTGTAGCTAATTTATTTGGGGGGTGGGATTCAGCCTTGACAACATTATTGATTTTTATGGCAGCAGATTATATCACTGGACTTATAGTTGCAGGCGTATTCCACACTTCGCCAAAAACTGATAGTGGAACTTTAAGTAGTAAAGTTGGTTGGAAAGGCTTATGTAAAAAAGGTGGAACTTTACTAATAATATTAATCGCAGTAAGGCTTGATATGACTTTAAATACAGATTATATAAAAGATTTTGCGGTTATAGGGTATTTGGTAAACGAGGGAATTTCTATATTGGAAAACCTTGAATTAATGGGTGTATGGATACCTCCTATAATGTCAAAAGCATTAGACATATTACAGAGTAAAACAGAGAGTGAAGCAAAATGAGAAATTTAGTTATCTTGGATGCAGGGCATGGATCAGAAACAGAGGGGAAACGAACCCCTCTGTTTCCTGATAATACATTTATGCATGAAAATGAATTCAATCGTTCAGTGATTAGAAAGATAGACTTATTGTTAGAAAAGTATGAAAATATAGATGTAATATTTACAGCTACAGAAAAATATGATATAAGCTTAGCAGAAAGGGTACAAAGAGCAAATAACTATTACGAGAGTAATAAATATTTATACGATAAAATAGTTCTAATATCAGTACATGCTAACGCTCTAAATGGCGTATGGGGAACGCAAAACGGTACTACAACTTATTATTATCAAACAAATGAAATTGATAAAGCTTTTGCGACAGTTATTAATAAGAATTTAGTTGCTAAAATAGGTTTAAATAATCGTGGTGTTTTAGGTGGAGATTTTCAGATTATCAGAGAATCTAAAATGACAGCATGCCTTTGCGAATGTGCTTTTATGGATAATCTTAATGAAGCTAAGCTATTAATGACGGACGAATTCAGGCAAGCATGTGCAGAGGGCATAGTTTGCGGTTTAAAGGAGTATTTTAATATGAACGAGTTAATAGTTGATTATAAGAAATATAACGAAAATATACACGAATTAAGGGGCGAGGTTAAAGACTTTGGAGCTAAGATTGTAAATAAATCCAATAGAAGTATAGAAGAACCATTCTGTACAAACGGGACATTCTTTTGGTGGGAAGATGCTAAGAGAACTAAATCATATCCTACTTCTATATTAATAGACAACGGAAATATTCATAGAAACGAAGCAAATCACTTATCTGACTTTGGTACACCTCAGTCTGTTTTTACTGTTAATAATAAAGGCATAGTTGAGATGAAACGTGTTAAACGTGCTACAGAACTTGACTATAAGAATATTATAACAGGATTAGGAGGCGTTGGACTTAGAAATACTTTAGATCCTACATTTAGATATAGTCCCGTTACCGAAGGATTCAAAAATAAATTTGCAGACGTACTGCGTGTTTCCAATAAAACGGTTGTTGGATATAATCATGCAAAACGTAAAATTTATGTGTTAGTATGTAAGAATGTAACTATGGCTCAATTATTAGCTATTATATCAGATAACTCTACAGGCGAAGCTTATGATATAGCTATAATGTTAGATGGTGGAGGAAGTACATTTTTTAATAATCTTACTGCGATGTTAGTTTATGGTGATGGAAGAATAATAAATAATATTGTTGGATTTGGCTTATAAAAATAGGACCAGGCATAACGCCTGGCTCTTTTTTATTGGGGCAAATCTGGGGCAAATCTTTTTAAAATATTTGAAAAATTTATTATTTTACAATATTACAAATAGATTATAATTTGTAAAATTCAGTATATATTTTTCATTAAGTTCATATAATTTAATTAAATACTATTGAGAAAATAGTAATACTACATTTAAAAATCGTTCAAAATTTAATGTGTGTATTGTTTTTAAAAATACTTCGGGGCAAATCTAGGGCAAATCTTATAAATTTTTGACGTATTCTTCAAAATTATAAGTAGCTTTTTGTTGCTCTTCTTCGATTCCATGAGTATAATTTTTCAATACTGTTTCGACGGTATCTCCCATTGTTTTAGCAACAGCCACCACATTTGTTCCGGCATTTATGGCCATAGTCGCGTAAAGATGGCGCATATCATGAAATCTTATATGAGGTATGCTATTCTCGGCAAGCATGTTACCGAATTTCTCAGTAAACCATTCTCTACCATAAATTTTTTTCCATTTTACATTATAGAATAGTGTACCATCTGTTGGTATAACTTTCATCGAATTAATGTATTCTTTGATGATCTCAGCGAGGAAATCAGGTATATATATAATCCTTACCGAATTATCTGTTTTCGTGTCCGTACTTTCTCTTATCATCTTTCCATCTTTCATTACTCTGCCATGCTGCTTTGATACATTAATTGTTTTTTCTGCAAGGTTAATGTCTGATATTTTAAGTCCTAGAATTTCGCCCTGCCTCATGCCTGAGTAAATGGCTATTGAAAAAACAGCTTTATACATTATAGGCTGATTGTTTATAGTTACTACAAGTTTGCTTATGTCCTCGCTCGATAAAAGCTCTCTGTAGTTTACTTTTTTAGTTTTAGGCAGCTTAATGTTCTTGCATGGATTCTCTTTTAGCAATCCCCATTGTATGGCCTTATTGAATGTCTTATTAAGCTCTCTATAAATTGTAGCAACAGTATTAGGCTTCAAAGTCTTTGATTTTTTGTTTATCATCTTCTGAATATGTAAAGTTTTTATTTTGCTTATTTTCATATCGCCAAATTCAGTTAAAATATGATTATTTGTCATGGTTATATAGCTTGCTTGTGAACTTGCCCTGAGATTAGGTTTTATATAATCATCCAGTACAGATTGAGCGAGCTCTGAATACTTCATGTTTTCGTTGCTGCCGATATTGCCACGCATCACATCAACTTCAAATTTTTTATGTTCGTCTTTTGCTTCTTTTTCAGTTCCGTAAAATGTTTGGGTATAACTTATTCCATCCTTCCGTACTCTGAATCTCCATTTATTTTCTCCTCTGTTTTCAACACTCAATTTTGTTCCTCCTTAATTATTAAATAAATGTTTCCTTTTTTTAAAATAAATCAAATTTGGTATGCAAATAGGCAAAGCAATTATTGCCATTGACGTTATTTGCGGTGTGTTTCCGGTGTTTAAGCTCAGAGCTGCTGCAAGATATGCAAAAGGATATAATAGTTTAATTATAAAATATGCCATTAAATATTTGTAATCTTTAATTTGATAATATTTTGTACGGTAAGATAAAATTAATAGAATTGTTAGCACCAATTCAGCAGCAAAAATCATTAAATCATTTGTAATAAAAATTATT
>Ga0172378_10007576_pt1 | contig 10098 bp, 17 predicted proteins | sample GrowelOW332metaG_FD_119755 | JGI IMG/M metagenome (GOLD analysis project Ga0172378, IMG submission 119755) | Groundwater microbial communities from an aquifer near a municipal landfill in Southern Ontario, Canada - Pumphouse #3_1 metaG | ecosystem: Environmental > Aquatic > Deep subsurface >... | reverse complement strand
CCGACGCTTTTAACAGTGCAAAAAAAGCGCTTGACGCTTGGAAGGAGTGAATCATGAAAGTTTTTGAAGTTTTTTTATATGACGGCGCGTGTTGTATGTGTTCGTGTGTGTCAAAAAGCGTTGGTGACACAATCGTTTTTCTTGAATCAGAACTTAATAATTATGAAGTCGGGTCACAAGTAAAAATAGTCGTTAAAGAAATGAGCGAAAAAGAACTCGCAGAGCTTCCCGAATGGGACGGACCGTAAGGAGTGGTAAAATGGGCAAAATCATGTGTCCGAAAGATTTGATTGAGTGGGTGCAAAAAGAAAAGCTCGATTCAATTTTGTATGACCTTGAACTGCTTCCCGAACAAATTGACAGCCCCTATGGGGTATGCGCTCTTCGTGGCTTCCAATATGGTTGGATGGCGCGAGAAGACCTTTGCTGTAACTGGTGGTATATATTTGCGCAAAGATCGTTTTGGAAAACCGAATGCGGGAATATCGCAGATGACCCTGTTGGTGATTTTTGCCCGCACTGCGGAAAAAAAATAAAGAGGAGTGAATCATGAAAGAAGAACTGACAAATGAAATGCTAGAAGTGATGAAGAAGTGTAGCTTTAATTGTACCCTGTGTGATGCTAATGGGGTTTGTGACAAATACGATTGGCAAGACACTATTCAAACACTCGCCACCGCCCTGCTTGAGGAAAGAGCAAAGCCGAAGGATGATGTTTGGGAGAACGCGCCTGACAACGCCGGGCACGCCTGGATTGCATATTATGAAACTGGCTTTGAAGAAACCCCGATAAAAAGCCTTGGCTTTGTCCGTCAGCTACCGAAAACACGCGCACGGCAGATAGCGGAAAACATTGTACACGGCATAAACGGTAAAACCCACAGCGAGACAAAAGACATTGAATACGTTGAAGGTGTTCTCAAAAGATACGCGGAAGAACTGGAAGGGAAGGAATGAATAAAAACACAATAAAGGATGCACTTGATCTACAACAAAAAATAATAAGTGCTCTCCGTAAAGCTCTTAATAAAATAGAACCAGAACCAATAGAATCTACATTGATATTTGGAATAGTAGAACAAAGATATAATAATGCTTTAATAGAGCTAGGGTACACGGAGGAGAAATAATTGATAAAATCTATACAGATTAAAAACTTTCAATCTCACAAAGATACTTACATAGAATTCGGAGATGGGTTAAATGTCCTCACAGGTTCTTCACGTTCAGGTAAATCAACTGTTCGTAGAGCTTTAATGTGGTGTATGCTTAACCGTCCCACGGGTAACAGTATAGTATCTTGGTGGAATAAAAAGAAAGATAGACTCACTGGAGAAACAAGTGTAACTGTTACCCTTGATAATGGAACTGTAATTACTCGTATTAAGTCTCCTGAACTTAATGGATATATTATCAACGGGAAAACTCTTGAGGCAGTAGGTACTAATGTTCCAGAAGAAATCACAGAAGCATTTAATATATCCGATGTAAACTACTCGGGGCAATTTGATGCTCCATATCTTGTAAGCCAATCCGCTGGATACGTGGCACAATATCTTAATGCTATAGTAAATCTTGAAGATGCTGATTATTATCAGAAAGAAGTTGAATCTCTTAAACGATCTTGTCAAAGAGAAATAGACACCGATACAGAAAATGCCACAAAATATAAAGTATCTCTCACTGAATATGATTGGTTGGATTCTGCTGAAAAAACTATAGAGTTTATCAAGGATAAATCTTCAACACTTTCCAATACAGAAACTGTTCTTCTCAATATCAAGAGAGTGTATGAAGAAAGGGAAAAAGCAAAAAAGACTCACTCTGATCTGGAAGAGGTTGTACCTGTAGCCAATGAACTGATAAAATCTATAGGTCAAAATATCGAGTCGGTGCGACAAATTAAAAGTAAGATTTCTCGTATACAGGAATTGTGTTCTGCAAGAAATGATGCTCTTGAACATATGAACGTACCTGTATCAGATATGGAATCTACGATAAAGAAAATAGAACGATTGAATCGTGCACTAACTATATGTCAAAATGACACATCTTCTATTAAGAAAAAGAAAACTGAATATGATGAAGCTGTTGGTATTTTTGTAGCAACTAATCGAGAGATTAAGGATGCAGAGCGAGAACTTGATCTTGTAGATATATGTCCTTTATGTGGTAATAAGAGGAAGGATACAAAGGTCGTATTTTAGGGGTTTATACTGACCCTTAGAATAAATGTTATACGGATAGTCAACTAAGGAGGGCGTGTGTCAGAGGTTAGGGAATATACAATACAGCGCATTACTGCTTCGATAGCAAGACCATTTGTAGCGGTGTGGCACTACTCAAAGACATTGCCGGGGTGTAGGTATTATTTTGGGCTTTACCATAACGATTCTCTTATAGGTGTAGCTGGTTATGGTGCACCCGCAATGAGACACCAAGCAAAGTGTTATGATTGCGACATAGAATTAAGAAGGTTATGTCTAATTGATGACACCCCTAAAAATGCTGAAAGCCGTTTTATATCTTTGACACTTAAATATCTAAAAAAAGAAGGCGTCAAGGCAGTTTTATCATTAGCCGACCCAGAACACTCACATCAAGGCACGATATACAAGGCATCAAACTTTGAATATCTTGGCGAAGAAAAAGGTGGAGGTAGCAGATTGATATACATCGACGGTATTGAAGTGCATTCAAGAACGTGCTGGGCGATATATGGGACTTCAGGTATTCAATCGTTAAAAAAATTACTGGGGCAGGACCGTGTGGATGGGAGAAATAAGAAACGGAAACATGTGTATAGATATGTGTTGAATGAACACCTAACAACTGCTTCAACATAAAGTAACTATATAAATAAAAGGATGTGCATTGAAAAAGGGACGAATTGTGTGGTCTGTGGACAAATGGTTGCACAAATCTAAAATGTTCATAGAGAAAAAAGAAGATATTTATTATCACGGATATGTATTTAATAAATATGGAAAGGTGTATGTAGAAGTCCCTGTAAAGGACGTGGAGGTACTAAATTGAAGTGTATATTTACTCACTGTTGGCATTTAACGGGTTATGTTCCTACGTGCCGTGTAGAGGATAAACGGGAGTGGCTTGCTTTTCAAGAAGCTACTATGAAACGGGTTGTAGAGATTGCTAACGAACATGATGCACATCTTATTATTGCGGGAGATTTATTCGATCAACCCCGTATAGATGATGAGGTAATTACTCTTTTTATTCGGTGTATGCTTCCTATGCTAAATGATGTTATAGTTATAGGAGGTAATCACAGCCTCCCAGAACACAGAGAAGCTAATATAGATCGTAGTTCACTTGGTATAATTAAAGCTATGTCTTTGAATCCATCCAGTAAAATAAAATACATTACTTGTGATGAATTTCTTATTGACGGACGCTTTGAACATAGTGTACAATTAAATAAGGATATTACTCTCGTTCATACTCTTACAGTAGATGCTGATGAGATTCCTTTCTCATGGAGAGCTATTACAGCACGAGAATTGGCACAGAAGTATACTACTCCGTGGGTATTGGTTGGAGATAATCATAATAGCTTTCATGCTAAATTTAATGGTATCAATGTATTATCTGCTGGATGCCTTATGGCAGAAACAGTATCAGAGAATGAATACGATCTTGGAGTATATTATATTGATACCGGAGAGTCTATTGATGTTACTACTCAAAATGACACCTCCCCTGTTTATAGGACAAGTAATAGTACCGTTAAATGGATATCACTTAACCATGATAAAACAAAGGTGTCACGTTCGCATATTAAAACAAAGTCTACCGATGATGATGCTCTTAGAGCTATCGTAGAGATTCTTGAAAAAGAAGGAGATGGAATTTCTGTAGACTATACACGAAACTTATTGGAGTATATAGCACATTCTTCGGATATATCCGAAGGAGCAATTGCTATCATAGAAGAAATACGAGATTCAAAGGAGAAGGTATGAAAATAATAGGTATTATGCTTGGGGCATTTCTTGCTTTTATTTTGGCATGGACTGTTCTTGTTGGTGGGTTTGGGTGGTGTGTACACACGTATATGTATACAAGAGACGCAATAGAGGAGATGCATAAATGATTGATGTAAACGAGTTTGAACGAATGGTTAAGAAAGTGGAGACACTCAAAGAAAAGCAAGCACGTGCTTCTGGTACTATTGAATCTACTGAAAGGCAACTTGCTGATCTTGGTGTTACTAATATGGACACTATAGACGATTTCATAAAAGAGAAAGAAGCTGAATGTACTTCTCTTGAAGAAGTTATTGCATCTGAATATGAAAAACTCAAAGGAATGTATTCATGGCAATTCGTATAGACCAATTCGAGAAGGAACTTAACCAAAAGAGAGGGGAGTTTGAACATATTAAAAAGAATTTAGCTGAATGTGAACGGAGAATTTCTCTTAATAAAGAAAGACAAAAATACTTGATTGAAGCACAAAAGATAATACAAGATGTAGCTGTTTCTACTCAATCAAGTATTGTGTTCAGAATCAATGAGATTGTAAACAGAGTAATTCAAGCTGTATTTCCCGAATATAGCTTTGAATTAAAATATGAAGTTCATCGTAACAAGTCAGAGGCATCTCTAAAGTTTTATTGCGGGGGAGAGGAAATTGATATTTTATCTGATGCTGGTGGTGTTATGGATATAGCTTCTACTGGTTTACGTTTCGCATTGTGGTCTATGACTAATAAAGCAAATGTAATATTGTTGGATGAGAACCTAAAATTTCTTTCTGCTGATTTACAACATAGGGGTGCTGAAATACTCAAGTCAATATGCGTTACATTGGGTATTCAAATAATATTTGTATCACATATACCTGCGATGACACAATACGCAGATAATGTAATTCATGTTAGTAAATCAGGTAAATATTCTACTGTACAATGGGAGAAAACATGACAACGGTGAATATAAAGGGATTTACTGTTATGGTAGATGACGAAGATGTGGAAATTGTAAATTCACACAAATGGTATCTTGGAAAGGCATCATTCAAAAAATACGGTATGCATTATTTTAATACACATATTCGTGTGAATGGACGTGATTCTGGTATATCTTTACATAGATTGATTATGGGATGTAGTGTAGGAGACGGTATTTTTATAGATCACATAGACCATAACGGATTAAATCTACAAAAAAGTAATTTACGTAGATGTAGTAAAGCAGAAAATACTAGAAACAGCAACGCTCCAATATGTAACACATCTGGATATAAGGGGGTATCTTGGCATAAAAAAGATAAAACATGGAGAGCCAGAATTAAAGTTAATCAAAGAGGTATTTTTTTATGCAACAACGATACTGCAATAGAAGCCGCTAGAATTTATGATATGGCCGCTATATATTTTTTCGGAGAATTTGCATACACAAACTTTCCAAAAGAAGATTATAATAAGGAAGAGTGTAGTATTATGGTCAAAAAGCTACTTACTAAAAATTACTCTTCAAAATATAGAGGAGTTTCATATCATAAAAAAACAAAAAAATATCAAGCTAGTATTACTATTAAAGGTAAACACACATATATAGGTTTATATTCAACACAAGAAGAAGCGGCTCTGGCATATGATGAAAAAGCACGTGAATTCCATAAAAATAAAGCAAAATTAAATTTTCCAAAAGTATAATAAAAAGCCCCAATTAAGGGGCTTTTGTTTTATTTAATTATTGTTACAACCAATCCAGTTAAACCTAGAACACCTATACCAACAGCTCCCCACTTAATTACTAGGTTCTGTCTTTGTATCGTTTTCCTGTGTTCTTCGTCTCGCTCCATCCAGTATTTCTCTCGCTCGTCGAATAGCTTGAAGAGCGTTGTTTGTGTGCTCAATACTGTTCTCGATATGCTCAATGCTCTGTTCGTTGTTACTAATGCTCTCTGCTGTTCCTGTTTGGCTATCTGTAATTCCGTCTCGGATAGTGTCAGCGCTTGTTGTATCTGCTGGAATTCCTCCTCCGTCAGATACACTCCTTCTGCCGATAAAGAAAAACAAGATAACAAGAGGGACAAAAAGCACACAATACTTAATAACTGTCCACGTTTTGTTCCACACACCCTACTCTCCTTTTAACTTTTTCTTTATAATCTGAAGGATGTATGCATATCCTAACTGACTACAAGTGAGGATACCAAGTATATCCCATATAAGATTTACCCCACCACTATAATATCCAACTACTACACATAATACAGCAGAAATAATACTATATATCCATTTGAACTTTGCAGGGATAAATTTAAGAGCATCTTTAATGTACTCAGTAATCCCTACCACCAAAATTGCCCCTGTTATCCAGAGGGTAATATCTATACCTAACATTTATTGCCTCCTATATACCACGAACATTATATCGTTCAAGTTCTTTAATTATATTGTACCCATCGTATCCATCTGTATTCTGTAAATCCAATTTCATACCATGATATCCCAAATCTTCATTTACAATCAATAAATTCTGTGAAGCCCTACTAATAAACATAAGGTCATTTGTAGAATATGCATTTGCACCACATAAACTAGATGAACGACTTACCATATCACCAATAGATGCAGAATGAATATGACCACATATTACAGCATGAATGGGTACACCTTTATATATATAACTTTGTAAAATAGTACCTATTGACTTATCACTTATAGGTGCCTTTTGATAATTACCGTGAATGAGAAGAACATTAAACCCGTTATCTAAAGTTACTACTTGTTGAACTTGATTAAGAGCATCAATAAACTCAATCGGTTTACCATCAAATAGCATTCGTAGATTATTATATATCATTACATCCCAATTATTAGATACAAGTGTATCGGAAGAATCAAAATCATCTATTCCTAATCGAGATTCGTTACCCACTACAGATGCTACACTTACACTAAAATGTTCAGATAATTCAATTATCACTTGTTGTAATAAATATGTTGCAAGTAAAGCCGCTCGAACTTGGGATGTAGCAGAGGCCATCTTTTCAGATAAACGTCTGTCACTATTTATAAGGTCCCCTGTAATTGCTATAAGCACTTGATCTATATTATACAACTTAAATATAGGAATTGCTTCTGATACAAATTTTTTTAACCTTTTAGATGCTATATTGAAATCATAAGAATTCCCATTAGATTCCATAGGATAAATCAATTCATTAAAATGTGTGTCTGATATTTGTAAAATTCCTTGTTTACCTGAATATTTAACCTTATGGGGTTTAACTGTAAAATCAACAAAACCACTTGATTTCAAAGTAGTTATATATTCATCGTAAATTGTTTCTAATGTATTATATAGACGATAGGATTCTCGGTTTGCTTTTCTGAGTAATCTGTTTACATCTGTAGATTTTTGTTTAGATGCTTCTAATTTAACTAAAGCACCCTCATCATCTATTTCGTCTACTGTCGATATTTCATATGCATTAAATGCCCTTCTGTATCTTGTAATTGTTTCAAGTGGAAGCCCAAAAAAACTTTGAGCTTCTTCATCTCCGTGTTCGTTTGCATATAATATAACTTCTGTACATCTATCTTTACTTACTGGCAAATAGACACCTCCAATATTGATGTAGTATCATAACACATATAGGTATATTGTCAACGCACCCGATTATATGTGGGCAAATAAACGCATAGAAATCATTTTACCTTCACGAACGGTAACACTATTTGGAATAGGATCATATATAACAGTTTTGTATTTATTGATAGCAACAAAGTGTGTAAACTTAGTTCTTTCATTATAGAAACATCCAACCGCAATATAACCATTGGGTATCCTGTCTGTTCCTTCGCTATGCTTTCCTATATATTTATAAGGAAGTCCGAGTTCTTTCGCTACACCAGATGGGTTGACCATAATAGCTTCATTATAGTCATCTAAATCTCCATCTCCATTCATATCTCCAGTTATATACCCAAGTGAAATACATCTATTCCAGATTTCATTTAGCTTCGTAGCAGAATATATTTTACCAGAATGAAAATAAAGTGACATATAATAACAGCCGTATTTCTGGATGTATAAATCTAATTTTGGATTATTCTGGTATATTAAAACATATTTATCTCGTATATGTTTCATTATTCAATCACCTCTACATTCTCTATTTTATCATGTAATTCATCTAAAGCGTCTATTAAAATAGGACGTGTAACAGCAAGAAGAATTACAGCAAGAAGCACACCCACACTTATAAGCAACCATTTACCTATTTTTGCAAGGAGAGCATTTACAGAATTTTCAAACATAGACGGAATACTTTTTTCCATATCATCTATCTTTTTATTTACAGATGAGTTCATTTCTTGTATCTTTGTGTCTATGTTTTTTTTGAAAGAGTCGAACTCATTTGCCATGTTGTCCATTCTTGATGTTAGTCCTTGTATCATAGCTTCATGCTCTATGTCACGAGCTTCCTGTATTCCACGTACTTCATTTATTTTAATGTCTTGTTTCTGTATACATAGTTCTAATGAATCAATTTGAAATCTTGTTTTAAGAATTTCTGGGCACTCTTCACATGAATCAACCATATGTAACTCCTTTATATTCTATCTGCCGTCCCGTGTACGTCAGCGCCGCAGTGGTAAGCAATCCAACTGCTGTAAGAATGATTTTAAGTACTATCTGGTGTTCCATAGTGTTACTCCCTTTCATCCGGCCAGACAACATTCTCTGGCCATCCCTTTTGCTTTTTTACATCAAGCAATGCTTTGATTTTCGATTTGTAGGTCTTTTTGAAGTCATCATCAACCTCTGCAAGTGCCTGATTCATTGTTTATTCTCCTTTTTGTTAGAACGACGAAAGTTGAACCCTGCGCCACGTGTTGGGTGCTACGCAGATATACAAATAATCTGCTTCATACGCAAACATTCCCTTCGTTCCGAGTGATGACGCTGTTGTAGGCTTTTGGTACAAAAACAGTCCGGTGGCCTTTGCCGCGTTGCCAGAAATATTTCCGTCTATCGTACTGGTAAACTTCTTTGTTCCAGATATTGACTGATCTCCGCTAGTATTCACATAATAGCTCCCATGCTGTCCGTCGAGGAGATCAGCATCACTACCGGAGCCGGAGCCTTGATTACAAGAACTCCAGAGCTGAAAGTTCGTCGTGATGTTATCCTTCCTTGTCGTCGGATCTTCTGCCCACCCGCTTGGAGTTCCTTCCTCCGCAACACTCAGTGTCCAATCTGACCAGCCGGATTGGTAATTCGGTCTGGTTTGGATACTCATTACCCAAGAGGGGTTGGTACAATAAATCTGGAGTTTTGCGCCACCGTAGATACGATCTGCTGTATTGTAGAGAATCCGTACATGAGAGATAGAAATCGTGTTGTATTTATTTGCATGAACAACTGATATCGTATTTTGCCCAAAAGAAGTTGTTGCGATAATATGTGCAAAATTATTTTTTCCAGCAGAGTTATCAGAAATGATAAACTCTCCAAAAGCCCTGCCGCCGGGTTTAGTCGCAATCGTCCACCAGTTTTCTGAATCAATCGTAACATTTGCAGTCTGTATCTGATTTCCTTCATGCCATACTTCTTTATTCGTCTCGGCTAATATCTTTGATCCACAAGCAACGCTCCCGCCGTTTTTATTAAGATAAAGCGTTGACGCTGTGGTCCCATTCGACTTAGCCTGAATTTCATTATTATCTATCGCTATGTGTTCACCAGCAGGATTACCGATGAGCAGCCGTCCTGTTCCAGGAGAAAGCGAGACATCTCCACCGCCGCTTACTATAGTTGCGCCGGTAGTGTTGTCTACTGTCAGGTGTGTAGCAGTATCAGTGGAGTTCTTTACTTCAAACTTTCCGAGCACTTTTGAGCTAACTGCGTCTACAATAAACGACGCTAACTTCAAAGCCATTTTCCAGATGCCGCCCTCTTTCCAGCGCCGCAGATAGCTCTCGTCGGTTGTGGCACCGAGAAGCAACGTCCCCTCTTCCGCTGACCCACCAGAACCCATAACAAGTTTATAATCATCGGTGTCGCCTTTTATCTCTCCCAGATGCGAGTTTATTGCGGAAAGATTTTTTACCTCAAT
>Ga0172378_10007575_pt1 | contig 10098 bp, 9 predicted proteins | sample GrowelOW332metaG_FD_119755 | JGI IMG/M metagenome (GOLD analysis project Ga0172378, IMG submission 119755) | Groundwater microbial communities from an aquifer near a municipal landfill in Southern Ontario, Canada - Pumphouse #3_1 metaG | ecosystem: Environmental > Aquatic > Deep subsurface >... | reverse complement strand
CATCTTCAAGCAGATGCATATACATCAGACGGTCAGAGAAGGAATGTTTTTTATTCATAAATAAACCCCAAAGTTTTTTGTCCAAACTTTGGGGTTCACTTCACTTATCCTGTTTACGGTGGTTTTTCGTCAATTTAATTTAAAATTAAATTGTTAGAGAGGACCCCAATGACAAGAATCACTTTACAACAAACCTTTCTCTGACAAATATCTTTCAGCCTCTATAGCTGCCTTACAACCACTTCCAGCGGCTGTAATAGCCTGACGATAATGCGGATCAGCAACATCACCAGCGGCAAAAACTCCCGGAACTTTTGTACGGGGAGTATTACCTTCAGTAATAATGTAGCCCGTTTTATCCATGTCAAGAAAAGGCTTGAATATATCAGAATTTGGTTTGTGACCGATAGCTAAAAAGAATCCGTCAATTGGAAGATTATAATGTGTTTCGTCTGTCTCTCCTTTACGCTTCACAAGTTTTACACCCTCAACTCCCTTCTCACCATAAAGACCTTCAACATTATGCTCAAAAAGAACTTCAATCTTTTCATGATTCATCACACGTTCCTGCATAATCTTTGAAGCACGCAAAAAAGACTTGCGTACAAGAATATAAACTTTCGAAGCTAATCCAGCCAAGTACATCGCCTCTTCACAAGCTGTATCACCACCGCCAACCACAGCAACAATTTTCTTTTTATAAAAGAAACCGTCACAAGTAGCGCAAGCACTTACTCCCATACCCGCATATTTCTTTTCGTCATCAAGACCCAAATACTTTGCAGTAGCACCGGTAGCTATAATAATAGACTGAGCTTCTATAATTTTTTCTTCATCAATAGTTACTTGATATGGATCTTTTTTCAAATCGGTTGCAGAAGCAAGACCAAAACGAACATCCGCACCAAAGCGTTTAGCTTGATTACGCAAATCTTCCATCAATTGATTACCATCTATACCTTCTGGATAACCTGGGAAATTTTCCACCTCTGTGGTCGTCGTCAATTGACCACCAGGTTGTAAACCTTCATAAAGTACGGGATTCATATTGGAACGAGCAGCATAAATTGCTGCAGTATAACCGGCGGGACCGGAACCAATAATTAGACATTTTACTTTTTCTATTTCCATGATTCTTTATAATTATTGAACTTCCGTTAGTGCAATAATGCAAAAAACATTTTCACTCTTAACAAAAGACTTATATATGATTTGTATATCTCAAATTTCAATCAACGTAAATCGATAATCTCAGCATTAGGATACTTGGAAGAATAAAAAATGAAGATATCATCTGCATACTTCAAATTAGTTTTGTAACTAACAATCGATATTTCAGTCTGACTTCCATCCACGCTCTGTAATTTAATAAACAGTGGTTGATATGTTTTGTTCATGACATAGAGTACAACTTTTTGATAATTCTGATCAGGTTTGATTGCAGTCAACAAGATTTCCGTCACCGCTTTTCCGGCAAAACTTTTTATGTTACCAAACCGACAAACATAATCTTTTTGATATGCATATAACAAGGCATAAGGATTAATACTCTGAAGTTCTTCTTTAGTAGGTATACTCACATTCACTTCATCATTCTCTTTAGAATAAGTCCATTGTGTTTTACCATTATACCATGTGATCATCCCATTCGAATTAAGAACAAACCGCTTTCCTTTCAGCTGAATAGAACCATTAGAGTGGACTATCCTACGATCTTTACCCTCTATTTTAATCGTAAATTTAGCATTCACACCTCCAGCGCTACGGAATGTTGTCGCTACACGATTAAGCACCTTTTTAGCCTCATTGACTTTATTCGATTGACCGGCCCAAACTACCACAATCAAACAAACAGAAAACACACAAAAAGCAAAAGCTTTTTTAAAAAAATTACTCAACATACAAACAATCTCCTTTTTAAAAAATTCAAAAATTAGATAATCTTGTCTCCAAATCACTTTCGTCGGAACACAAAACATCACGTACTTTACTACCTTGTGTAGGGCCAACTATTCCGGCTTTTTCAAGCTGATCCATAATACGTCCCGCCCGATTATAACCGATAGAGAATTTTCGCTGAATTAGAGAAGTAGAACCTTGTTGATGAATAACCACCAAATGCGCGGCATCACTAAACAAAGGATCAAGCCGTCCCATATCTACATCACCAACTGATAAGCCATCATTATCAACAGGGACTTCGGGCAAATAGAAAGCCGTTGTATAACCTGGTTGTTGTGCAATATATTTTGTAATCGCCTCAATCTCAGGCGTATCTATAAAAGCACACTGTACACGTACCGGATCGGCTCCCTGCAGAAATAACATATCTCCCCGTCCTATCAGCTGATTGGCTCCCGGACGATCAAGAATTGTACGAGAGTCCATCATAGCAGATACGCGAAATGCTACACGCGCCGGAAAATTAGCCTTAATGGTACCGGTAATAATATTTGTTGTAGGCCGCTGCGTAGCTATGATCATATGGATACCTACAGCACGTGCCAACTGCGCTATACGCGCTATAGGAAGTTCAATTTCCTTACCTGCCGTCATAATCAAATCGCCGAACTCATCAATAACCACTACGATATAAGGCATGAATTTATGTCCCTTCTCTGGATTAAGATTCCGAGAAATAAATTTTTTATTATATTCCTTTATATTACGCACGTGCGCCATTTTCAATAAATCATAGCGATGATCCATTTCTATACAAATAGATTTTAAAGTCTGAACAACTTTTGTGACATCTGTAATAATAGGGTCTTCCTCATCGGAAAGTTTAGCTAAATAATGGTGCTCTATTACTGAATAAATACTAAACTCTACTTTCTTCGGATCAATCAATACAAATTTCAATTCTGAAGGATGTTTCTTATAAAGTAAACTGGTAATAATAGTATTCAAGCCAACCGATTTACCTTGGCCAGTGGCTCCGGCAACTAATATATGCGGCATCTTGCACAAATCGACCATAAATACTTCATTCGTAATCGTTTTGCCCAGCGCTATAGGTAATTCATATGTAGATTCTTGAAATTTTTTACTACCTATTATTGACTGTCCGGAAACAATTTTCGGATTAGAATTAGGTACTTCTATACCAATAGTTCCTTTTCCCGGAATAGGAGCGATAATACGTATACCTAGCGCAGAAAGGCTCAAAGCTATATCATCTTCCAATCCTCGAATCTTTGAGATTCTAACACCCTGCTCGGGAGTAATTTCATATAAAGTCACTGTCGGCCCAACAGTAGCCTTAATAGTACTAATTTCTATTCCAAAGCTACGAAGCGTACTGATAATTTTATCCTTGTTGGCGGTTTGCTCTTCCATATCAATGGTTGGATCATTATTCTCATAATGCTTCATTAAATCAAGCGTAGGAAAATGATAATTTTCCAAATCAAGTCTGGGATTATAAGGTTCATTTTCGGGTCCCTTATACTCATCATCTATTGGAGCCTCAACAGCAAATGTTGGATCAGTATTCCCGTTTTCATCCTCATCTTCTTCTGACGTAGATGTCTTGGTTGACTCTGTAACTGGTGATTCAATCGTCATTTCCAAATCCCCCTTGACTGCTTTGACCGGAACAATTGTATTCTTCTTTTCATCCTTCGGGCTTGAATGTTGTGTCCCATTCACACCAAATTCCACACTCTGGGGCTGAGGATCAACTAAATCTTGGTTTTTATTTTTAGAATCATCAAACTCATCATCAACTAGTTCCTTGTTTTTTTTCTCTAAAAATTTAAGGCCCAAAAATTTACGAAACCAAATAATAGTAGAAGCACTAAAATAAACTAATAAACAAATAGCCATTCCTACTAAAACGAGCCATACGCCCGGCACTCCAATTTGTGAAATTAACCATCTACTAACATTATATCCGTGCATTCCCCCAAGATAGATAAATGAATTCTGATATTGATTCAAAAAAACAAATCCAAAGAAAATAGAAAACCACACTAACAATAACGAACAGCAAATAAACCATTTCCAAAGATGGAAAATATGAACACGCATTAATTTTAATCCCGCAACAGCGAGAAAAACCAAAATAAAAAAGGAACCCAGACCGAAACAATCATTAATCAAATAACTAGCTAACTGTGCACCCCGTGATCCGGCATAGTTTTTCACTTGGTTATTTATATCCGACAAACTTTGAGCAGTTCCACTATCAATAATGCTCTGATCTTCAGAACCAGTAAAAAAAAACGAAGAAAAAGCAAGTAACAAATAAACTGAAAACATCACAAATAATAGTCCTATAACGAAATGCAACGTCTCGTTATGGAAAAATGATGTTATTTTATTTCCAGAAGAAACAGATTGTTCTTTATCCTTGTTCATTTTTGTATTTACCATAAATTCATATTCATATTATACTTTCAAGATTACAAAAATAATAAAAAAATAGCTGACAAGACACTGATTCAATCCTTTTTCTTAACTTTGCAATCAAAATAATAAAAATCTGACCATGGAAAAAGAAAGCCGTGCCATATTTGATAATACTGTTGTGGAATTTGCTACCGTGGCTGCTGAATATTGCGTTTTTCTTGAGCGCATAGATTCGATGAACCGTAACCTCTTTGTAGATAAAGTAATATTATTACTTCCTTTAATGTATGTCAAGGCCTCTCTGCTCTCGAAATTTAAGACTATTGGATTCGGGAATATAGAAACCTATGTAACTGAAGAAATGTATGAAACATTACGCTCTAAGATTGCTAAACTTATGGGTGAAAAAGATGACTATCTGGAAATATTCCTACCGGATATGGCCTTTAGTGAAGAACCTATTACAAGAGAAATTTCTGAAGATTTGACAGATATTTACCAAGATATAAAAGATTTTATATTTGTTTTCCGACAGGGATTAAATGAAACGATGAACGACTCCCTGGCACGTTGCCAAGAGAACTTCGCATCAATTTGGGGACAAAAATTAGTAAACGTGATGCGCGCACTTCACAATGTGAAATACAGCCAAGACGACGAAGAAGAAGAAGATACAGATATCCTTGACAACAATACGGATAAAGATGAATTATCGGAAGAATAAGAAAAAAAATAAAACATGATTTTAAAGGAAACTATTGATAAAGAAAAGATAAAGGAATTGCCGAAAGTTTTTTTCCCTGGTGAAATTCAATTAATTGATAATGAAATAGAAGCCAACAAGGCGGTAAACTACTTATCTTCTCAATCTTTATTGGGAATTGACAGTGAAACCCGCCCAACTTTTTCCAAAGGTCAGTCACATAAAGTTGCATTGTTGCAAATTTCTACTGACGACTGTTGCTTCCTTTTCCGACTCAATCGAATCGGATTATTGCCTTCCCTGACCAAATTACTTGAAAACACCTCAGTTGTAAAAATAGGATTGTCATTAAAAGATGACTTTCTGATGCTTCACAAAAGAGCTATTTTCAAGCAACAGGCTTACGTAGAATTGCAAGATTATGTAAACGAATTTGGCATTAAAGATAAAAGTCTGCAGAAAATCTATGCCATTTTGTTTAATAAAAAAATCTCTAAGACACAACGCTTATCCAATTGGGAAGCTGACACTCTTAGTGAGGCTCAACAACAATATGCCGCCATTGATGCTTGGGCCTGTTTGAAAATTTATAAGCTACTACAGGAACTTAAACAGACCAATGATTACGAATTGGAAATAGAACCGAAAGAAATCCCCATTGTAGAAGAAATAGTTCCCGAAAAAAATAATAATTTAGAGTCATAATTAGATAAAATGCATAAAGTATTTCTAAAAAAGGACAAAGAAGAATCTCTCAGAAGATTCCACCCCTGGATATTTTCAGGAGCCATTTCACATACCGACGACGAAATAGAAGAAGGAGAAGTTGTTGAAGTTTATAACTCTCAAAATGAGTTTATTGCCGAAGGGCATTACCAAATTGGCAGTATAACAGTACGAGTTCTCTCTTTTGAACAAGTACCTATAGATTTTGACTTTTGGAAACAAAAGATAGAGGCAGCCTATCTGATGCGCCAGCATATAGGTATCACTTCTAATCCGCAAACAAATACATTCCGCCTCGTACACGGTGAGGGCGATAACCTCTCCGGACTTGTAATAGACATTTATAATAAAACTGCTGTCATGCAAGCTCACTCAGCAGGCATGCATCTTGAACGAATGACTATAGCCAAAGCTTTAAGTAATGTAATGGGTGATAAGATAGAAAATATCTATTATAAATCAGAAAGTACTTTACCTCTCAAAGCTGATTTTGAACCGGAAAATGGTTTTATCAAGGGTAGTAGTATAGAAAATATAGCTTGCGAAAACGGTCTGAAATTCCATATAGACTGGTTAAAAGGTCAAAAAACAGGATTTTTCGTTGATCAACGGGAAAATCGCACTTTACTGGAGTATTATTCCAAGGGGCGTACTGTACTAAACATGTTTTGCTATACTGGAGGATTCTCCATCTACGCATTAAGGGGTGGCGCCAATCTTGTACACTCGGTAGATAGTTCAGCTAAAGCCATTGAATTAACTAATGAAAATGTAGAACTAAATTTTCCCAACGAAACTCGCCATCAAGCTTTTGCAGAAGATGGCTTCAAGTTCCTTGATGGGATAAACAATAATACTTATGATTTGATAATACTTGACCCTCCGGCCTTTGTCAAACATAAAGCAGCTCTTCATAATGGTCTAAAGGGTTACCGAAGACTCAATAGCATTGCTCTTAAAAAAATTAAACCAGGAGGTATAATTTTCACTTTTTCTTGTTCACAGGTTGTCTCGAAAGACGATTTTCGCACAGCCGTATTTAGCGCAGCTGCTATTTCAAAAAGAAAAGTAAGAATACTACACCAATTAACACAACCCGCCGATCACCCGGTAAACATTTATCATCCTGAGGGAGAATATTTAAAGGGTCTCGTACTATACGTTGAGTAAACGTTAATATACGTTTGCGAATAAGCAATTTGCGTTAAATATAACAAACAAAAAGCATTTATTTACTGATACATTATGTTGTAAAGCATAAAACCCATATATTTGTGACGTGTTTTTCATGGTATTAGATTTAAGGTTAACAAAGATTGGGTGTCTGGGATAGATACTCTTCTTTTTTTATATATAACTTCATAAAAAACACAAAATAGATTTATTTACTATACACAATCCATTCTGTTTACTTTTAAGTCATTTTTTTTAAAAATGAGGTTATTTCTACTACTTTACAATTTGAAATCAATATATTTGCAATCTTAAATATTAGAAAATCATAAAAAAAGGAAGATGAATATTAAAGTTCGCTTGACTTTTATGAATTTCCTCCAATTCTTTATATGGGGGACATGGTTAATCTCACTCGGAGGTTATATGGGTAGAAATTTGCATTTTGAGGGAGGGCAAATTGGAGCAATATTCGCAACAATGGGAATTTCTTCTTTGATTATGCCAGGAATTATAGGCGTTATAGCCGACAAATGGATAAATGCAGAAAAGTTATACGGGATATGCCACATACTAGGTGCAGGTTTCTTGCTTTATGCATCAACAGTAACATCTTATCACCAAATATATTGGGCCATACTATTGAATTTATTAGTATATATGCCAACTCTATCATTAGCTAATACAATCTCCTATAGCGCATTGGAAAAAAGCAAATGCGACATTATCAAATCTTTTCCACCTATCAGAGTATGGGGAACAATTGGATTCATTTGCGCCATGTGGACTGTCGATCTGACAGGTTTTAAAGATTCGAGTGCACAACTTTATGTTGGTAGTGCAGCCGCATTATTTTTAGGCCTATACGCTTTTACATTACCGGCATGCCCACCAGCCAAGAAACAGAATAAAACGTTTCTATCCGCTCTCGGATTTGATGCATTCAAATTATTTAAAACAAAAAAGATGGCTATTTTTTTGTTTTTTTCTATGCTTCTTGGCGCTGCACTGCAAATCACGAATTCTTATGGTGACCTTTTTCTCGGCAGTTTCTCATCCATAGCCCAATATGCAGATTCCTTTGGAGTTAAGCATTCTGTTATTTTACTTTCCATATCTCAAATGTCCGAAACACTATTTATTTTGGCAATACCGTTCTTCTTCAAGCACTTCGGCATCAAAGCAGTAATACTAATGAGTATGTTTGCATGGGTATTCCGCTTCGGATTATTCGGGGCCGGAAATCCAGGGTCAGGATTATGGATGTTAGTATTATCTATGATAATATATGGAATGGCATTTGATTTCTTCAACATTTCCGGATCGTTATTTGTTGAACAAGAAACCGACTCTTCAATTCGGGCTAGTGCACAAGGCTTATTTTTTATTATGACTAACGGTTTAGGTGCTATTATCGGTGGATATGCAAGTGGAGCAGTAGTTGATGCTTTCTCTCAATACAATGGAAAAGAACTAATTAGCCGTGACTGGACTTCTATCTGGTACATCTTCGCCTTATATGCATTAGTTATAGGTATTTTGTTCGCAATTATCTTTAAAAATAAATATAACACACATAATGAATAAAAACAAATATGATGGAAAAGACAATAGAACTTCAGCCTATAAACATCACGAATAGCCAAGAAGAGACCGGAGCATATGCACTACTTATGGGTGAAATAAACGGTGAACGAGAATTGCCCATAATTATTGGCCCAACAGAAGCTAAATCTGCTACATTAGCACTAAAAAACATTACTACCCCACGTCCACTAACACATGAATTACTCCTGAATGTTATGCAGGAAATGGATTGTTATCTGACAAAAGCACTCATATACAAGGCCATTGATGGCGTCTTTTACTCCTACCTCTTTATACAAAGTAGAGACAAAGAATTGAAAATTGACTCAAGAACTTCAGATGCCGTAACTCTAGCCATTCTTTCTAAACGTCCTATTTATATTTATGAATCAATATTAGAAAAAGAATGTCTTCATTTAAAAGACGAAAAAACCGAGACAGCAGAAAAGCCTAACAAGGAAACGGAAGAGCCACATAATATAGAACTCGCAATAAAAAATTACATTGACCGCGCAACAAAAGAATATCCAATTGAAACATTGAAAGAACGTTTAAAGAAAGCTATAGCCGATGAAAATTATGAATTGGCTGCTAAATTGCGCGATATAATCAATTTAAAAAAATAGCAGCATGAATATATTCTACACACCTGACATGCCTTTAGAAACAGAACTTCCCGAAGAAGAAGCTAAGCATTGCATACGTGTACTGAGAATGTCCATTGGTGATGAAATTACACTTACAGATGGAAAAGGCTATTTTTATCTTGCCGAAATCAGTTCTATTTCTGGCAAACACTGCCAGGTAAACCTTATTAAATCGATTTCTCAAGAACCATTATGGCCATGTCATTTACATATAGCCATGGCTCCAACAAAAAATATGGATCGCAATGAATGGTTTGCCGAAAAGGCAACAGAAATAGGATTTGATGAATTATCTTTTCTCAATTGCCGATTTTCCGAACGAAAAATACTAAAAACAGAAAGAATACAAAAGATTCTAGTATCAGCTATCAAACAATCACAAAAAGCACGTTTGCCAAAATTAAACGAGATGATGAATTTCGAACAATTTATCTCACAAAATTTTAAGGGAAATAAATTTATTGCTCATTGTTATAACGATGAAAAGCCTCTATTAAAAGATATAGTTGAAAAAGGTAAAGATTGCTTGGTAATGATTGGCCCTGAGGGTGATTTCAGTAAAGAAGAAGTAGCTAGTGCCATAACACATGGGTTTATTCCTGTCAGTCTTGGTAAGTCAAGGCTTCGTACGGAAACAGCTGCTCTAGTCGCTTGTCACATTATGAATTTGGCAAATCAATGATTTTACAAATGGAAATTCTTATACAAGAATAAAACAAATGGAAAAATATGATTTAATCACGATACTTGGTCCTACAGCCTCAGGAAAGACAACCTTAGCTACTGCCTTGGCTGCCAAACTGGATACAGAAATTATCAGTGCCGACTCACGTCAAATATATCGCGGTATGAATCTTGGTACAGGAAAAGATTTAAATGATTATCTTGTAGACAAAAAAAAAATTCCTT
>Ga0172378_10007574_pt1 | contig 10101 bp, 11 predicted proteins | sample GrowelOW332metaG_FD_119755 | JGI IMG/M metagenome (GOLD analysis project Ga0172378, IMG submission 119755) | Groundwater microbial communities from an aquifer near a municipal landfill in Southern Ontario, Canada - Pumphouse #3_1 metaG | ecosystem: Environmental > Aquatic > Deep subsurface >... | reverse complement strand
TTCTTATGAGATATATAGATGGCTACAATTCATCAGAGCTTGGCGAAATGTTTGATTTGCCACCATCTACAGTCAGAGCCAGGTTATCATCTGCAAGAAAGAAAATGGCAGAAATATATTTTGAAAAGATAGGTAAAGGAGAGTAAAAGAAATGGAAAAGAAGAAATTAGTAATTAATTCATCAGTGTGTGATGCTAGATATGTTTCAGAGTCAACATTAGAATCATATGAGAGCATTGTAATAAATGCAGCATCTATAATAGTAACAAGGGAAACAAGAGAGCTGTTGTCACGTTATAACATTAGTATGAATGCAGCAGATGTAACTGAAGTACCGGCAGATGCAGAGCTTATGATTGAAAATGGTAAATATGAGATAACAGGCAGTACAGTAATATTGAGACCTGCAGTTTTGATAGTCAATGGAAAACTTGATATTGGAAAAGGCTCACAGGAATCACTTAAAAAATTTCTTTCAATTACTGTAAATGGATCTGTCTCCTTTCCTTCAGATATGAAAGAGCAGCTGCCAGAACTAAATGTAAATGGATCAACTGATTGTTATCCGGCAGATGCAATTCGGCTAAAAAGCAATCTTGTAGTGGACAGAACTTTCATCATCAGGGCAAAAAATGCAAAGTACTACGTGAAAAACAAGGTGGTTATAGCTGGCGGTAACCTGGATATTTCTAAGCTTGTGGAGAAGGGAGCTGCTTTTATAACTAAGCAGGCAATTATAGCAGAAGATTTATTGGAGGAAGCTTTGACACTTTTTGGTGAAGAAGTGGATATTAAAACTATACCTAAAGAATTCAGTTATGTAAGTGATGCAGTACTAAGTGATGCTTTAGTACGGAAGAATGGTAATAAGCTTTTTGTTGATGGTGATCTTACGGTTAATAACGAAAGTGAAAGTGCACTTGATAAGCTGACATCCATAAAGGTAAATGGAACTGTGCTTATCATTAAGAAATTTATGGATAAGTTCCAAAGCCTTGATGCAGAATACAATGAAATAAGAACGATTAAAGGGAAAATCCTTTCAGATAAAGTAAATGTAGAGATTGATAAACGTATGGTTACAAAGCAGGAAGATGGAATTACAGTGACTGACTGCGTCATGGTACATCTTAATGAAGATATTACACCTGAGGAAATAGAGAAAAAGCTGGAATTCACAGACTGTGGATGTATATTCTGCAGTACGGATCAGAGAAGTGCAGTGGAGCTTGTATCAGAGGATGTTGGACGCATTGACGATTCAAGCAGAATGGGACTTAGTGCTATGAAAGAAATGGCAGAAGGTTTGCATTTGTTTGACAAGGATACAAAGGTGGTAAATACCGTAAAATACAAAATGTAGCAGTTTGTTAAAGGGGATAATCATATGGTAAATCAGAATTGTTGGATTAATTTTTCATATTATCAAGACCGGATTAAGAACGAAAAATCATATAGAGATTTGATAAGGCAGGGACTAAGCAAAAGGGAATGCCTTGAATATATGGAACTTATGAAAGGTGATAAAGAGCAGCCTGTAAAAGCAGTAAAAATTAAGTTTTCTATTAATCATTATACGATACTCATTGAAAGAAAAGTCTGATCATTATAAGAGATTTGCCCTCGGGGAATTTTACCTGGGGGCAAATTTTTTCATGCAGAATATATAGCGGGTAAATTGTCTGCATTCATATCACATATACTAAAACATATGTGATAAAATGAAGCTGAATAATAAAAGCTTTGGGGGCTTAAATGACCAAAGGAAAATATAACTTAATCAGCCGTTCAAAAGAAGAATTGATTAGGTTAATAACAATAATTTTTGCCCTAAGTGCGGTGTTACCACTAAAGCCCAATATACTCTAATGATGATAAGCTGTGAATCCTTCTTAAAGGCATCTGTATAAAAATATACCTAATGACCATCTATATCAAAAAAACCGCCACTTATGGAAAATGAATAGAAAACTATTATCAAATTAAATATACTTCTATTATAAAGGTAAAGGGGGTGACATAATGCAGATTGAAATTAAAATTGATGAAAAATGTGAAGAGCTGAAGATTTTAATAGTAACAAATAAGATGACAGAACAGGTGGAGGAACTTCTAAAAAAGCTTTCAGCTGCCCAGACCGAGGCTATTGTGGGTTTTAAGGAGGACAGTGCAGAAATTCTTCAGCAGGAGGAAATTATACGCATATTTTCTTCAAATCAAAAGGTATATGCTCAAACTAAGCAGGGCGAATATGTTCTTAAGCTGCGTCTTTATGAATTAGAAGAACGCCTTAATCAGAATGTATTTGTCAGAATATCTAATTCTGAAATTATAAACTTGAAAAAGCTAGTAAAAATGGACTTAAGCTTTAGCGGGACCATTGGGGTAAAACTCCTTGGTAATGTCACAACCTATGTATCCCGTCGTTATGTTGCTAAAATTAAAGAAGTATTAGGAATTTGAGGTGAGAAAAATGAAAAAAAGAATCTTATCAAGAGCATTATTAGGTTTTCCCATAGGTATTTCCATAAGCTATTTTATTACAATATTAATTTCCCTGGTTATGGCAGATGGTTCATATTACCCGGTTGCTCCAAAATTAGAACAAATCTGCGGCAGTGAAAGCTATGCTGCTATATTACAGTTTTTTTTATCCGGCATTTTAGGTTCTGTATTTGCCGGAAGCTCAATTATATGGGAGATGGATAATTGGAGCATTCTGAAAATGACATTTGTCCATTTTCTAATAACCATCTTTATCATGTTTCCAACAGCTTATATCACCTATTGGATGGAGCATTCTTTAATGGGTTTTGCAAGTTACTTTGCAATATTTGTAGTAATTTACGTAGTTATATGGTTTGTACAATATGTATCCTGGAATCGGAGTATTGACAAAATTAACACTAGAATAACAGATGCGAATAAAATGGATAATGCAAAGCTTAAAGGAATGATACCCTTTTTAATTATTGTTGGGGTAATGTTTAATATTCTGCCCTTAGGATTCAGACTTTTAAATCCCGTTGACGGGACATCATATATGGGAGTTATGCTGCTGCTTATAGTATTTCCCTTTATAACATTTGTTTCTTCACTAATTTTAGGAATAAGCAGGGGGATATGCTGGCTATATCCGGTTTGTATTGCTGTATTATTCATACCTGCATTATTTATTTATTACAACGATTCAGCATTTATATATATGATAATTTATGGTGTACTCGCCTGCATAGGAAACTTGATTGGCAGCCTTTTTCAAAAGACCGGTATAAGAAATACTCACAGCAGAAAATAAGGTAGTGAAAAACTAACAAAAATCGGCTGAATTCCTGTTTTGGAACTCAGCCGATTTTTTTACATAATGTAGCTTGCCAAAGATTTGCTGAATGTACTTATCCATGGATGAATAAAAACAAAATATTCACATACAGATGAATAAAGTAAAAATTGAACATAGCCTGGACACGTAGTAATATGTAAGTATACAACAAAATTATTCATTGAATAGAGAAAGGAGCATCCTATGCTAATTGAAGTAAATGATGTATGCAAATCTTATAAAACCGGAGATGTGTCTACAAAAGTATTAAAGAATGTTAACCTAAGTATGGAAAAAGGTGAAATTGGAGTAATTCTGGGCCCTTCTGGTTCCGGCAAATCCACATTACTTAATATAATTGGCGGAATAGACCGTATAGACAGCGGAAGTGTTGTTATAGATGGGGTAAATATTGTAAAGTTAAATGATGATCAATTAACTCAATATAGAAGAAATTCTGTAGGTTTTATATTTCAATTTTATAATTTGGTACCAAACCTGACAGTATATGAAAATGTTGAAGTTGCAGCGAATATAAGCAAGAATTCTATGAAAACAGATGAAGTTTTAAGTGCAGTAGGTATGAGTGAGTATAAAAATAGATTTCCAAGAGAACTAAGCGGAGGACAGCAGCAAAGAGTATCTATTGCCAGAGCAATAGTTAAAAATCCTAAATTTTTATTATGTGATGAGCTGACTGGTGCACTAGATTACAATACTTCCAAGGAAATCCTAAAGTTAATCACAGAAATAAATAAAAGCTTTAATACTACGGTGCTGATAATAACTCACAATACTGCAATAAGTAAAATAGCAAATAGGATCATAAGGCTTAGAAGCGGAGAAGTAATTGAAAATATAATTAACGAAAATGTATTGCCGGCAGAAGGGATTGAGTGGTAATGATTTTAAATAAAAAAATAAAAAGGACTATGTATGAACATAAGTCTCAATATATGGGTTCTATAATATTAATAATAATATGCTGCATACTTTATTGTTCTTTTAATATTGCCATGACAGATGTACTTTCCAATCTTAAAAGTTTTAGATTGGAAAATAAATTAGAAGATGCCAGCTTTATACTGCAGAAACCATTAATTAATGTAAATGAATTAGAAAACAAGTATGATTTGTTATTGGAAGAGAGAAAATCAACTGATTATAATTTTGACAGTAAATCTGTTTTGAGAGTGCTGGCAGAGACGGAAGAAATTGATAAATATGCTGTTATCGATGGCAATGCTCTTCATAATGATGATGAAATATTAATAGATAAAGGCTTTGCTAAAGCCCATTCCTTATCCATAGACGATAATTTGAAAATAAATAGCACAAATTTTAAAATTGTAGGCTATATGACTACTCCTGATTATGTATATCCTTTAAAATCTGAGGATGATATTTTAAAAAACCCAAAAGCCTTTGGCATAGCTGTAGTATCAAAAGGAGATATTGGGAAAACAGGTAAGCCTTTAACCTATTACAGCGTTAAATTTAATAAGCAAAATATGGATGAATTCAAGAAAAACATAAATAGTGATAATTTATTGATTCAATGGAGTAACAAAAAAGATAACAACAGAATTTCCTTTATAGATGGAGATATAAATGGCGGCGTCGCAGTAGGTAAGTACATGCCTATAGCTATTTTATTGTTAACCTGTGTACTTGTATCTGTTGTAATATCAAGGCTTATTAAAGAGGAATATTCAGTAATAGGAACATTATATGCAATTGGCTATACAAAAAAGGAGATAATATTGCATTATCTTAGATATTCATTAGTAATTTCTTCTATAGGAGCTGTTCTAGGGACAATAATAGGAAGTTTTCTTGTAAAACCTTTGCTTTCTGTTGTTTCAGTATATTATAACCTCCCTCTGCTTATTGTTGATTTTAATGTTAAGTATACTATTATAAGCTTACTGCTTCCATTTGCATTTTTAATTCCGGTAACATTTATAGTCATAAACAGGGCACTTAAATTATCTCCTCAGCAGCTTATGAGGGGAGGAACAAGCAAAACAAAAGTAAACTTTATTGAAAAAAATCTTAAATTAAATAGATTTAGTTTCAATACAAAGTTTAAAATAAGAGAAATACTAAGAAGCATACCCCGAACCATTTTTATGCTGCTGGGGGTGGCCTTTGCCTCAATGCTTCTTCTGCTTGGGTTTGCAACAAAGGATTCTATGGACTATATGGTAAACAGTAGCTATAAGGACATATACAAATACAACTATGAATATTCCTTTAATGCATTTCAGTTTGAAAATATTAATTTAAGTGAAAAAAGGTCACTTTCAGCTTTTACAGCACAGTTTAATAAAAAAAATGAAGATTTCATTATTTATGGAGTTGAAAGTAATTCAAAGCTTATAAATTTAACAGATAAAAATACTAATGCTATCAGTTTTTATAATATAATAATAACTAAATCTATGAGTGCCAGGTACAACATTAAAGAAGGGGACAGCATAAGAGTTAAGAATAAAGTTAATTCTAAGGAATTCACAATTAAAGTAGATAAAATCGCAAATGCCTATATAGGAAATATAATATATATGCCTTTAACTGAATTTAATAAATTAAATGGCTATCCGGAAAACAGTTACCTTCAATTAGATTCCAAGGGAAAACTTTATATATCAGAAGACAAACTTATTTCAGAAAGAAACCGACAGGATATGATAGATGGCTATAATGAATTGCTTATGCCAATGAAGTATATGATTGGAGGAATTGCGGCAACTGCCTTCATTATCGGACTTATTGTAATTTATATAGTCGTATCCTTAATTATCGATGAGAATAAAACTAACATATCCTTGCTTAAAATATTAGGATACAGTAAAAAAGAAGTTTTTTCATTAATATTAGGGAGTAATACAATCCTGGTGATATTAGGATATGTAATTTCTGTTCCATTAATATTGGCATCACTTACCGGCTTTTTTAATTCAATGACGAAAGATATGAATATAACAATACCTGCCAAATTGAATAATATGAATATTTTAATCGGCTTTGTAATAATTATGATAACTTATGAATTATCAAAGGCTTTAAACAGGAGAAAGATACTGAAGGTATCAATGGCAGACAGCTTAAAAGGAAACAGGGAATAAAAACATGAGTAAAAAGAAAAAATCTAATAAACACACAAAAAATAATATTGAAGCATTTACAGAGGAACAATATGAAGAGTATTTAAAAGAGCTGTATGGCATGGAGTTTATAGCTGGATTTACAGAAGGCGGGGTACCTTTTGGCTTGTTTGAAGAAGAAGAAACATGCGCAGTAAAGAAATCTGATAATTATGATGAATCAGAGGATGAATTACCATTTTAAGCAAGGGAGGAATATGAGTGGCAGTTTCAGATTTTAACATTTAATATAAAAAGCAGGAAAGCTGCAAATATTTTTACTAAAATTTCTATTGCTGTAAGCATTCTAACTACAACAAGTACAATTTTAAAGCTTAAATTATTTGCTAACCCAAAAGGAATAATAAGATACGATGAGCTTATATTATATTCAAATTTTATTTTCTTAGGATTTATAATACCTCTTTTACCTAATATAAAACAGAAGCTTACCCGTGAAGACTTTAAAAAAAGAGAAAAGAAGATAAGTAAGACGTTTAATATTTTAATAGCAGTACATATTTTATATATTTTAGGTATGATTATCTATGTAGTTTTAACCTATTTGAAAGCCCATGGGGGAAAATAAAATGATTTTCCCCTGATAATTGTATTTTTATAATTTAACTAGGCAATAAAAGAAAATATTATTTTTATTCTCCATGATTACAGCCGCCATTTTGAAACAAAAGATAATTGGCTTATATTAAAGCAAGCCAATTTCATTATAAATTTTAATTTATGAAATTATACTTCCAACATTATTATTGTTATTGTAAATAACCTCTTGGTATGTGTTAATTAATCCATCAAATATACTCTCCCAGGTTCTTTCCGAAACTGTTTTATCAGCGTTTTTAATAAGATTATTTCTCAAATCTTTATTCTCTATCATCTCAGAAATTAATCCAAACATCTGATTTTCATCGCCAGTGTTAAATAAAAGACCGTTTATTCTGTTCTTTACCGTATCCTTAACTCCCCCTGCATTTGCAGCAATTACAGGAAGACCTGAAGCCATAGCCTCTAATACTACATTTCCAAAGGTTTCTGTAGGGGAAGGAAAAACAAATATATCACTGGAAGCATAAATTTCTACTAATTCATGCCCTTTTTTATAGCCTGTAAATATAGTACCTTTAGGGAAACTTTTCTTATATCTATCCAGCTCCGGTCCATCTCCTGTTATTATTAATGAAATTTTGTCTCCATACTTTTCTAATGCCTTTGTATATCCCTTTAAAAGTACATCAATATCCTTTTCCATTGCCACCCTGCCTACGTAAAGTAAGGCTATTTTATCATCTATTCCCAGCTGTTTTCTAAGCTTCCTGCTTCTATGAGATTTATTATATTTTTCAGAATCTACACCTCTTGAAAATATGCCTACATTTTCTATATCATGGTTTTTAAGAAGCTTAGCAGTCTCCATGGATGGGCATAGAGTTATATTATTTTGGTTATGGAACCATCTCATATAATTCCAGGATGCATTTTCTAAAATCTCTAAATTGTAATACTTTAAATACTGAGCAAAATTTGTAGTATAATTTGACACAGTAGGTATTCCAAGCTTTTTTCCATTTATAAGTCCGGCCACACCCATATTAAATTCTGTCATAATGTGGATAATATCCGGGTTAAAATTTAAAAGAGAATTTTTCAATCTGAAAACATTTGGAAATGATAACCTGCATTCAGGGTATAATATGAATTTAATACTAATAAATTTCTCAATATTAATATTTTCATTCAGCTTATCATAGCTGTCCGGTGTAAATATAAGATATTCAATATTTCTGGCTTTGTAATACTCTATTAGTTTTGTTAAAGTATTGGTAACACCATTTATCTGGGGTAAAAATGTATCAGTAAACAAAGCAACTTTCATGCTTTCCTCCTTTTATTAATTAAATTGATATCTTTTTGATATATCCGCCTGCTTTTGCTTAATATATAATTCACTGGAACTTAGAATCAGCTTTGAAATATGCGAAGCCGCTGATAAGGCATAATTTATGTCTCTCCCCAGGCACTTTTTTTCTGAATCATATTTATTTTGCAGTTCCATAACGATGGTTTTCACGTCATCTTCAAATATTTTATGATTTTTAAGTTTTAATTTTCCGCTTAAAATAATAGTCAATAATTTTAAATGGACTGAAATTTCATAAATAAGATGTTCAGCCATGCCTTTTTTTTCATTGCCTTCTCTGTGATAAAGGCAGAAATAATCACTGGCAAAATGGCAGATAACTCCTAATGAAACTGAAAACTCCTTTACCGTAGTGTTTTTATTTAATAATTTTTTTGAATATTCATTAACAGTGCATAAGCTTTCACTAAGAGTATGGGAACACTTAATGTCCTTATTATTAAAATCCGGTTTAACATTACCGTATGCAAAAGCCAACCTGTTAAGTTTAAAATTCATCTGATTTGAAAGATTAGCATACAGTATCTGAGATATGAGTATATGAGTATCAAATATCATTAATTTACACCCCCTATATTTTTATTTTATTCTTAACTTATGTAATATTAATTTAGAATGGGTTAAATTACAGTTACCATATTGTTAAAGATGAGAGAAAATTACTCCTCAAAAAGAAAAAACTGGCCAAAGCCAGTATTAAAGGGGAAACTACATATATAGATTACCACCTGCATGTTAAGTTTATATTACTAAAATGAAAAGAATTATTAATTAAGTTTCCTTACCCTTCAGTTTAAAATCCATAGCCTTAGACAGCAGGTCCATATCACCCTTAGATATAAAACAGGACAATTTATCTTCTTTTTCAAAAATCATTAAAAATGGTGGAGTATTTTCAGGAACTATTATATATAAATTGTCTACTTCTGCATTAAGCCAGTTATTATTAACCTTGACCGAAGAATTAATAGGTATTTTTACCATAAATTTACTCGCCAGGGGGTACTGGAAGCGACTGGAAGGAAGTCCCTTTTTGTTTTATATTTATTCCAAATTTTATCTCACTGACTAAATTTATTGGCTTAAATAGTTGTAATATAATAATAATGTATATAATTAGATACTAGAAATAGTATTTTATTGTGCTACTGATAATATGGACAAGTGTTAAAATGAAAAATATTAAGTATTTGCTTTATAAGTACCAGAACATCGCAGCTAAATGCCATAGCTTAAATGTATTTCAACGGTAATATCATATAATAGTGTTTTTTTTAAGGATTCGTTATTGCTTATATTAAGATATAAATAAAGGTTAATAATAAATTATTTAGACGGTGATTATTATAAAAAAGTATAAAATGAATGATGCAGGCATATGTGAAAGCAGAGAATAAATTAAAGAAAGAGCAACAAAAACTAAGCCACAAAATATTAAAATCCGGTAACTGGGTTAAACATAAAAAGAAAATATCAAAAATTCAAAACAAGATTGCAAATCAAAGATTAAACTGGCTTCATAAAAAGGCTTATAGCCTGGCTGAAAATTATGATGCAGTAATGTTAGAAGATATAAACCTAAGATCAATGGGACAATGCACCTCAAGAATCTTTTTTTGGACACTTTAAAGATGAAGCATATATAAAATCTTGCAAAACTTTAGAAGAATTAAAACACGAAATTAAACAATATA
>Ga0172378_10007573_pt1 | contig 10102 bp, 8 predicted proteins | sample GrowelOW332metaG_FD_119755 | JGI IMG/M metagenome (GOLD analysis project Ga0172378, IMG submission 119755) | Groundwater microbial communities from an aquifer near a municipal landfill in Southern Ontario, Canada - Pumphouse #3_1 metaG | ecosystem: Environmental > Aquatic > Deep subsurface >... | reverse complement strand
GGTTGGAATCGCTTTACGTCTACAGGAAAGATGCCGATACACTTCGTATCGCCTTCTTCTGAATGCTGGCACAGCAATTGCTGGCCGATGCAGATGCCCAAAACAGGTTGTTTGAGACTTCTGATGATCTCATCGAGGCGGTGCTCATGGATGTAAGCCATTGTGGTGCTTGCCTCTCCTTGTCCAGGAAAAAGTACTTTGTCGGCCGACATGAGATCTTCTGCCTTATCTGTCACAACAGGTTCTACACCTATTCGTCGCAGTGCGTTCACTACGGAATAGATATTTCCAGCGTTATATTTTACAATAGCTATTTTCAATATTCACTTGTTTTTATAACAAGTGCAAAGATACTAAATTTCTTTCAGAATGATTGATTTCTGAAAGAACATTTTAGTAAAATAAATAGAAATAATTGCATTTTGTTGATTTATAGCAATTAATCATCCTTGCTGCCAGCTGTTTTAAGAATGATGCTGGTGGCTCCGATGGTGAAAAGAGAGCCGTCTTCGATAACCCTCCGTTCCCTGTCTCCAAGAATCTCATTGTCTACAAATGTGCCTGTATTGCTAGGACCATCACGTAATATGTATCTTAGTTTTCCATGCTTATCATGGGAAACATTGATAATGCAATGTGTTATGTCCATGCTCGGGTCTGTTGTCTCAATGGGACAGTTGATGCCGGAGTTTTTCATATATTTCCCTATCACGTTTTCGCCTATTTGAAGAGGGATAACCTGCTTGAAATGGAAAACATTTTCGATGACGACAATTGAGCCAGCTTCTTTCTCATTAGCGTTTTCTTCCGGATTTTCTTCCTTCTGACGATTGCGCAGTTTTGAAACTCCGATTTTGATACCGAATTGCTTGCCACATTGAGGACATTCAAAAATCAATGATTGACCTTGTTGATATTTAGTTTCGTCAAATGTGATGAAATCGTCACACTTTGGACATCTTACCCTTTTCATTTAATCCTTCACTTTCATAACCCAACAACCATGGAAATCTTTCAGATTGTTGAGTTTATTGACAATATTATATGCTTCGTTTTCTGTAGCATATTTACCATAGATAACTTTTGCGGACTTCCCTTTGGAAAGAACTTTAGCTTCACAATACCCATCTTTGTTAAGCTTTCCACTATAAGCAGTTGCATTCTTTAGAGAGACTTTACTGCATAAGACTATAGTGTAGTAGGGGACCGATGGTTTCGTGACATTATCTTTCTTTTCTGCAACTTTACTTGTTGTAGTGCTTTTTGTAAGTTTAATATTACTGCCATTAATACCGCCATTGACAACGTCTTTTGGCATTATGCGATAAAGCATGTCAGTATCGATGCCACTTTTAGACATAAGTGGTCCCTCTCCATTATTGACAGGGGATGGAATAAGCAGAAAAAGGAGTAGAGTGATGCATGCAACTGCAATATAACGAATTCGACTCACTTTGATATTAATGGTCTTGTCGTTATCATCATCGAGGAAAATATTACTATTTAATTTCTGACTGTCATCTGTCTTTATCTCTACATTCTCACTCTCGTTAACTTCTTTTGCTGGTTTTGTGGCGAGTTCTGTTATGGGGACGAAAATTTGCTTCTTGCGCTCATTGATTTCAAAAGAATTTAACCCATAGAGCTCCGGTGTAAGAATACCAGCTTCGCAGGGTTCAAATTCATATTTTCCTTCTTCATTCAGAGAAATCGCTCCAATATCATAAAATTCATAGCGTCCTTCATTCTCAAGGTATTGTTTAACCTCTCTTACTTCATCATCAATGCGTTTAATAGCTTCTGGATAGCTGATGTCATAAGCTTCAATGTAAGATTGGGCGAGAAAAGAATCGTTCAGGATGAGCTGTGGATTGAATCCGAGAGTACGCCTTGGCGGCAAGAATATGTGTTCTTTGTCGTCATATTTTGCATCCACATGATGAGCCATGAATCCCCCAAAATTAGGAACTATTACACAATCATTGCTCAAAAGAAGAATTTCGATATGTCTTTCTAATTCAATCACGATTGCAAAAGTAATGATTTCCGGCGAAAAAAACAAGTAATTGAATTGAAATTTTGAAAAAAGGAAAAAATACTTGGAATCCTTACTTTTCTTCAGTTTTATTTTTTATCTTTGTACCTAATTTAAATAAGGTGCGCGACAGAAATGAAATATATAAAGACTGAAATCGAAGGTGTTTACATACTTGAACCGGCAGTGTTCAAGGATGCCCGTGGCTATTTTTTCGAAGCTTGGAAGAAGGAAGATCTCGAGAATCATATCGGAAAGGTTAACTTCATTCAGGATAATGAGTCTAAGTCCAGTTATGGAGTCTTGCGAGGACTGCATTATCAGAAAGGGGAATACTCACAAGCAAAGCTCGTGCGTGTAATTAAAGGAAAAGTACTTGACGTGGCTGTGGATATCCGTAAGAGTTCTCCTACATTCGGAAAACACGTCATGGTGGAATTGAATGATGAGAATAAGCGCCAGTTCTTTATTCCACGCGGTTTTGCTCATGGCTTTTTGGTCTTGAGTGAAGAAGCTGTCTTTACTTATAAAGTTGACAACATCTATGCGCCTCAGGCAGAAGCCAGTATTCGTTGGAATGATGAGACCTTGGCAATCAATTGGCCTATTGATTCTAAGGATGTGCTTACAAGTGAGAAGGATTTGAAGGCCAAGTCGTTGAACGAAGCAGAATTGTTTGAATAATGAATATAGCTATTGTTGGTACAGGATATGTTGGACTTGTTTCCGGGACTTGCTTTGCAGATACAGGGACAGTTGTTACATGTGTAGACGTGGATGCCAAAAAAGTTGAACGTCTTCAAAGTGGAGATGTTCCTATCTATGAGCCCGGCCTTGATGAGCTTGTTATAAAAAATGTAAAGGCAGGTAGGCTGAAATTTACTACATCTCTTGCAGATGTTTTGAATGATCAGGACATTGTCTTTTCAGCTGTTGGTACTCCGCCTGATGAGGATGGAAGTGCAGATTTGAAGTATGTGCTTCAAGTGGCAAAGACTATAGGTGAGAATCTGAACAAGTATCTTGTGGTGGTAACGAAAAGTACCGTTCCTGTTGGGACAGCACGGAAAGTAAAAGCAACTATTCAAGCAGAACTTGACAAACGAGGAGTGGATGTGAAATTTGATATTGCCAGCAATCCTGAATTTCTGAAAGAGGGTAATGCCATTAAAGATTTTATGAGTCCAGACCGAGTTGTTGTCGGAGTGGAGAGTGATAGTGCAAAAGATATGATCTCTCGACTTTATAAGCCATTTATGATGAATAATTTCCGTGTTATTTTCATGGATATTCCAAGTGCGGAAATGACCAAGTATGCAGCTAACTCTATGCTTGCGACGCGCATATCATTCATGAATGATATTGCGAACCTTTGTGAGAAAGTGGGTGCAAATGTCAATATGGTGCGTGATGGTATAGGTAGTGATACTCGTATTGGCCGTAAGTTTCTCTATGCTGGTTGTGGATATGGTGGCAGTTGCTTTCCAAAGGATGTAAAAGCCCTTGTAAGGACAGCTGACGATTATGGCTATTCTATGGAGGTGTTGAAAGCTGTGGAGCGCGTGAATGCTAAGCAGAAGACCCTCCTCTTTGATAAATTAAAAAACATTTATAATGGTTCATTACAGGGCAGAACTGTTGCTTTGTGGGGACTTTCCTTTAAGCCGGAAACGGATGACATGCGAGAATCTACGGCATTGGTTATCATTGATTTGTTGTCAAAGGCAGGTTGTACGACTCGAGTCTATGATCCCGTATCAATGGGAGAATGCCAACGTAGAGTGGGTAACAAGGTGATTTATTGTAAAGATATGTATGATGCGGTATTAAATGCTGATGCCATTCTCTTATTAACGGAGTGGAAAGAATTTCGTCTGCCAAGTTGGGAAGTTGTTGGAAAGGCAATGAAGGAGAAAGTTGTCATTGATGGCCGTAATATTTATGATCCTCAAGAATTGGAGGATGCAGGTTTCACTTATCATTGTATTGGCAGATGAAAAAAGTTCTGTATATATTGATTCTGGTATCTTTCATTTTTTCTGGATGCAGGAATCGGAAAGCGGAAGTACTTATGCCTAAGGAGGATAAGGCTGCTAAACAAATGCTTCAGGGTATTTGGATAAATGAAGATGAAGAGGATATTGCTTTTCGTGCGAAAGGAGATACTATATTTTATCCAGATACAACAAGTCAGCCTGTTTATTTTCAAATCTTTCATGATACCCTTGTGCTTCATGGAAGCAATGATGTGAAATATCTTATAGTGAAGCAGGCGCCTCATGTGTTTGTTTTCAAGAATCAGAATGGCGAACAGGTACGTCTTATAAAGAGTGAGGATCCCAATGATGTTTATCTTTTTGGTATTTCACAGAATCATAGGCCATTGGCTTTAAACCAGAATAAACTTATAAAGCGTGATACATTACTTACTTATAGAGATCAGCGCTATCATTGTTATGTTCAGATAAATCCAACTACTTATAAAGTAATAAAGCAATCCTATAATGATGAAGGTGTGGAAGTAGACAATGTCTATTATGATAATATTATTCATTTGAGTATATTCAACGGGGCTCAACGGTTGTTCTCGCGTGATTTCCGGAAGCGTGATTTTTCGAAGCAAGTTCCTCGGGAATTCTTATCTCAAAGCATTTTAGGGGATTTGGTTTTCTCGAAGAGTGATGTGAAAGGAATTCATTATAGTGCGTCACTTGCTATTCCAGATAGCCCAAGTTCCTATGTGGTTGATGTAATGATTTCTTATAAGGGCGAGATGGAGATGCAAGTACTATGAAGATTTTATTTATGGATTTTGGAGGCTGCTAATAAGAGTAGGGATCTTCAGTATAGAAATAATCTCAGTTTTTTGAGTTCGTATGTCCTTTTGCTTTTTCAATCTTATTCTGTTCAGAATTGGTTTTAGTCTTTGTCTCTGTGATTATTGGGCTTGTTTTTTCTATGTATAAGGTGTTGCTTTTGTTGATTACAGTATACGATTTGAAATATTTATAATAAGTCTTTGAATTAAAAAATAGACTTTACTTATAGGTTTCTGCGTTCAATCAGATATTTAAGTAAAGCCTTTATTATAATGTTTTTGTTTTTAGTTTTATAAGAATGAAGACCTAAAACGTTACTTTTTTGCCAGTTTTCTTTGTGCATTGGATTTGCTTAACAGATGTCTCTCTTTTTTATCTAACCATTTGGACTGTTTGTCCTAATCGTTTGGACAGTTTGTCCATATCATCTGGACAGTTTGTCCGAACTGTTCGGACAAACTGTCCCCATTGATTTTAAAATTGTGGGGACAATTTCTTCAGTTTGCAAAAAGTGTCTTAAAATAAAGATCTCGATATGATTATTGTATCTGTTAAGAAATCCTTGAACACTTCAAGGAAGAGCATTTGAAAATCAGATTGAATTGGCTCTTCTGAGATGTCGATTGTTTCAGGTGGAGATATATTTTTATAACTCTTTCAGACTATTCTATTTGTTGTTCTCAAAAGCGTTAATTAATATTGACTGTTTTGTAATTCGTATGATGAAAATAACTATAAAAAGGAGAAGTTTATTTGATAAACTTCTCCTTTTGTGACTCCGCTGGGATTCAAACCCGGAACCTTCTGATCCGTAGTCAGATGCTCTATTCAGTTGAGCTACGGAGCCTTACCATGTAATTGCTTTTTGAGAAAGTGACTCCGCTGGGATTCAAACCCGGAACCTTCTGATCCGTAGTCAGATGCTCTATTCAGTTGAGCTACGGAGCCTTTACTCATTTAGCGAGTACAAAGGTAGCCACTTTTTTTGTAATTACCAAATTTTTAAGGTATTTATTTTATCAATTCTACGGAGCGTTTTAGGAAAGCATCAAGACCTGCACCTTTCAGCATCCCATTCTGTAACAAGGCAAGGTCGATGAGTTGATGAACCACTTTATTGTCTTTAGCATAGGCGGAGATTATTCCATTGCGCTTATTTTTCTGTTCACTGACAGCTTTTTCGGTTTTCTCTAAATCATCGTGTTCTTCCTTTGTTATCTCCTCAGGTTTCTTTTTGCTTTGTGTCTGATGCAATGCAGCCAACCGAGCTTCTTGTCCTTTAAGTTCGCTTTCTATCGGTTTGAGAGCTTCGGCCGTAGCCTTGTTGGTGTTCTCTAAGACCTCTTTTATAAGAGGATGATCGCTATTAAGTACAAGAGAGTAAGTATCCGGCATTTGCTGATAGAAACTCATGCCTTCTTGGAAACAGCTAATATCTTTCATGCGTCGCATATATTCGCTTTGTGTCATCATTAAAGGCTGGCTATTTTCGCCTAAAGCCTGTACTTCGACCATGAATTCAGCTTTATCAAGTTTTGGCAATTGTGAGCGAAAAGCCTCTGACAAATTGTCACATTCCTCCTGTTTGAAATTACATTTTTTGACATCTTCTTTCACGATAAGTCTGTCGATAATGTCTGCATCAACACGTGTGAAATGGCTCTTTTCGAATTTTTGTTCAAGCATCGAAATTACAGGAGTGTCAAGTTGGCCGTCAAGTAGCAGTACACTGTATCCCTTCTCTTTTGCTGCTTCAATATAAGTATATTGTTCCTCTTTATTGTTTGCATAAAGATATACGACGTCACCGTTTTTATCTGTTTGGTTATCCTTTATCAGTGTTTTATATTCTTCGAATGTGAAGTGTTTTCCGTCGACATCTTTCATTAGAGCAAAGTCTTTAGCCCGTTCGTAGAAGTCCTCTTGTGAAAGCATTCCGTAGTTAATGAAGATTTTCAAATTGTCCCATTTCTCTTCATATTCTTTTCTGGATTCCTTGAAGATACTCTGTAGTCTGTCAGCAACCTTTTTTGTGATGTAAATGGAAATTTTCTTTACATTAGAATCACTTTGCAGGTAACTGCGGCTTACATTCAGAGGGATATCTGGTGAATCTATTACCCCGTGAAGCAGAGTGAGAAATTCTGGTACGATACCTTCCACCTGATCGGTTACAAAAACTTGGTTACAATATAGTTGGATTTTATTTCTTTGTAATTCGATATTGTTCTTAATGCGTGGAAAATATAGTATTCCAGTAAGGTTGAAAGGATAGTCTACATTCAGATGTATCCAGAACAATGGTTCCTCATTCATAGGGAACAGAGTTTGATAGAACTTTTTGTAGTCCTCATCCTTTAGGGTACTTGGAGCTTTTGTCCACAGTGGTTCCACCTCATTGATGATGTTGTCGTTGTCGGTATCGACCTGCTTACCATCTTTCCATTCAGTCTTTTTTCCAAAGGCAATAGGTACAGGGAGAAATTTGCAGTATTTGTTGAGTAGTGATTCTATGCGAGATTTCTCAAGAAACTCTTTGCAATCATCATCAATATAGAGAGTTATGTCAGACCCACGATCCTCTTTTTCTGCATCTTCAATTGAGAACGAAGGACTTCCGTCACAAGTCCACTTCACAGCTTTGGCATCTGTCTGATAGCTTTTCGTTAAGATTTCTACTTTCTTGCTTACCATGAAAGCAGAGTAGAAGCCAAGACCGAAATGACCAATAATAGAATTTGCCTTGTCCTTATATTTCTCCATAAAATCGTTCACTCCAGAGAAAGCTATTTGATTAATATATTTATCGACTTCCTGTGCCGTCATGCCGATACCACGGTCACTAATGGTCAGAGTGCCTTTCTCCTTGTCAAGGTTGATGTGGATGGTCGTATCGCCCAGCTCGCCTTTATAGTCTCCTTGTGTAGCCAACGTTTTGAGCTTCTGTGTGGCATCAACAGCATTTGATACCATTTCACGCAAGAAAATCTCATGATCCGAATAGAGAAACTTTTTGATTACAGGGAAGATATTCTCAGTTGTAACCCCGATATTGCCTTTTTTCATAATTTTTTTGTTGTTATTTTATTCTTTCTATCTGAGCACTTGCAAAAACTGTGCCAAGAGTATGAGAAATGTTCTGATATTTTTAAAATTTTCCATATAAAGACAATACTACTATAGTGAGCATACAGGTCTTAGTCAAAAAAGCCCTGACATTTTGTAAATGTCAGGGCTTTTGGGCTTTATTCACATGAAAAAGTGAAAGATAAAGCGATTTTAGTCATTTTTGAAAGAAATCACTCGCTTGAGATCCTTATCGAAATAGAATGTGTGACTATATGGTGTGTCCTTTAGCTTATATTTCACATGAATGAATATTAACTTATTCCCAATTTTTCCAGGTTCATAAGTAATGTGCTTAAAATTGACCATAGTGTCTGCATTAGCTCTCATTACCATTACAGCACTATCTGTGATATATATAGTGGAGTCGAGTTCAGAATAATGAAGACTTTGAATCCCCGTATTCTTGAGGTTAGAGTCAAGAAAACTGGAAATTAGCAGCTTGGCTTGTTGCTTTGGACCGCATCCCACAAGCATCAAGGTGATGACAACCAATACGACCTTTTTCATATTCCGATTTTAATCAGTAATGTTCTTTAATATTTCGAGTAGATGATCCCAAACCATCTGTACGGTTGGAATATAGAGGCATTCGTCAGGAGTATGTACATTGCGCAGGGTGGGACCGAAACTTACCATATCAAGGTCTGGATAACGCTCTGAGAAAAGTCCGCATTCAAGACCAGCATGGATTCCAAGCACCTTTGGATCTTTGTGGAAGAGCTTTTGGTATGCTTCTACTGAAATTTTTACTAACTTGGAGTTTGGATTCATTTTCCATGCAGGATAGCCGTCAGTCTGGATTACTTTTGCACCAGCCAACTCATAAGCAGCCTTCACGGTATTGCATTGATTGTCAAGATTGCTCATTACATTGGAACGTTGGGAGGAAAGTACCTCTATTTCATTTTCCTTTGTGGATACAGCTGCAACATTACTGGAAGTTTCTACCATCCATGCTAATGCTTCATCCTGGCACATAGCAAAGACACCATTGTCTACAGCCTGTAGGGCTGCGATGATTTTCTTGCCTGTTTCGGTAGGAATTATCTTCTGTGCTTCTGTACTTTCCATGGAGAATTGCATAGTAGTATCAGTTACATGAAACTCTTCTTCCACGTCCTTTACAAAAATGTTAAAATCGGCCTTTACCTGTTCTTTCTCTTTGTTGGGAACGGAAATTACAACTTTTCCATCACGAGGAATGGCATTATGCAGTTTGCCAGAATTGAAACTTATTAGGCGAATATCAATTTTCTGTTGCTCGAGATAAACAAAACGTGACAGAAGCTTGATGGCATTTGCACGCTTCTTGTTGATGTCGTCACCAGAATGGCCACCATTTAATCCCTTCAAAGAAATTTTCAAAAAGAAATCATCTTTTGGAGCATCTTCGCGTTTGAATGTGAAAGTGGCAATGGATGAACGGCCTCCAGCGCAGGAAACAAAGATCTGTCCCTCATCTTCAGAGTCGAGATTGATGAGATATTTACCAGTCATGAATCCAGCTTTCATTCCAATGGCACCAGTGAGCTGGGTTTCCTCATCACGTGTAAATACACATTCTATAGGGCCATGTTCTATATCGTCGGAATCAAGTATAGCAAGCTCAATAGCGTCTCCAATGCCATCGTCGGCGCCGAGAGTCGTTCCCTTTGCGTGCATCCAATCACCCTCCACGTAAGTCTGAATTGGATCTTTGAAGAAATCAATTTGGACATCTACGAGTTTGTCACACACCATATCCATGTGGCTCTGTAAAACAACAGTAGGGCGATTTTCATATCCAGGGGTGGCTGGTTTGCTAATTAACACATTTCCAGTTTCATCCACTTTAGTCTCGAAACCATGACTTTCACCAAATTGTTTAAGATACTCAATCATTTTATCTTCGTGCTTCGAAGGACGGGGTATTTGGTTGATTTTAGCAAATTGCTCGAATACGCGAGCAGGTTTTAATTCTACATTACTCATTTTTATGTTATTTTATTTTGTCTTTTAATTGAAAAGCATTATCTTTGTCATCGAAATTATGACATTAATACACTGCAAAGTTAGAAAAAATGCTGGAAACTCTGCTATTTAGCATGTTAATTATTGCTATTGTTATTGCTTTATTGAG
>Ga0172378_10007571_pt1 | contig 10105 bp, 6 predicted proteins | sample GrowelOW332metaG_FD_119755 | JGI IMG/M metagenome (GOLD analysis project Ga0172378, IMG submission 119755) | Groundwater microbial communities from an aquifer near a municipal landfill in Southern Ontario, Canada - Pumphouse #3_1 metaG | ecosystem: Environmental > Aquatic > Deep subsurface >... | reverse complement strand
GCTTTTGACAGCAACGGTCATACTTATGGAGCTGTCCAGTACCAGTCAAATAACTCTCAAGGTGTTTCTGGATTCTTTGAGTTCTTAACAGGCTCTAATGCAAATAAGGTTAGTGATATGACATTAGACGGGGACTATTTGAATGTATCAAGTGGAAGCCGTCTTGAGTCAAACGCTTTAAATATTAAGGAAACGGTTAATAAAAATACAACTGCGGATTGGATGACAAATATTTACAGAATTACATCCCCTGCAATTGTTCCTGTGGCAGCAAACGAATCTTCTGTAAAAGTTTATCTTGCATATTGTGACACAACAACAAATCAAGTAAGGTTTAGGTGTGGAACTGTAAATCCTACTACAACAGGATCTAGTGCATATGTGAAAGATGGATCTTTAGCTGATATTGATGGCAAAACAGGTATCGCAACTTCTCCTAGAATATCTTGTCCATTTGATTCTCCAAGACTTAGTGGACAGCGTATACATGTTGTTGCAGCTTCAGGCGCTTCTTTATCAGATGGCAGCATAGTAGCTAGTTTGTATAACAAAACAACTTATGGAGCCGGAGAATATTGCGATATGGGAGTATTATCAAATGGAACTGTTATAATTGCATGGCATGATTCTGAACAAGACAGGTTGGTTCTTTCATATATTACAGATGATGAAATCACAGCAACTACAACAGACACAACTTATCCTTCTCTTGCAACAGGCACTTCATGGCAGACAAATGCAAAAGTAATAGACAGTTCAGGTGGCACTTATGTTCGTCTTGTTGTAGATAGTGACGGTGGTATTCATCTTGCATACTATAGTGAATCAACTGGCGACTTGCGTTATGCTTATATGTCTAGTAACACAGCTACACCTGTAATTTCAACAGTTGATTCTTATGCGGACTGCGGTATGTACTGCACGTTGAATGTTGCAAAGTCCGGCACAAACCAAGTTCCTTACATTGGCTATTATTCAAATAAACTTGCAAAGGAAGCGTACCGTGTTGATTTTACAGAGGGTAATAATGATGGCGCCCCTTCTGACACAGAGTTGTATACAGGCTACTGGAATATTTCATACGTTCCAACTTCTACTTCAATTTCTGCAGACACTGTTAATGTTGCAGTTTATAGAGATTTATTAGGTGATTTACAAACGATTCCAACAGGAACAGATGTTCTTGATATTGAAAATTCTAATGGTAAGTCAACTCCAGGCAACTCTTCCATAGTCTACGGCAACGACTCTTCTAACCCAATCATGGCGTACATAACAAGCAGCGGCAGTTTGGAAATGGGTCAGCAAAAATAAAATAAGAAGGCACTGTTTGTTAATTCAGACAGTGCCTTTTTTTATGGACATAGCTTTTTTAACTAGCCAATTCTTTTTAGCGTTCTAAGGTATGCTTTGTGCTCGTCTGTCACCCTAAAGCTTTCTATTGCTTTTTGAATAGTTTTATTGTGCACCCAAACGCTCAGCTTGTTTTGTTCAATGAATGTAATTGAATCGTCATATTGTTTTGCAAGAGCGGTGGCAAAATACCAAGCAATCATCATGTTGACGTAATATTCATTAGAGCGGATTTTTGAAACAATTTCTGCTTGCTCTACAGAAAAATTTTCATCTAAAAAAAATGACATTAGCATTTCAATTCCAAAGCGAACTGTGTAAGTTTTTGTAGAGGCGCACCATTCTTTGCATTTTGTGTAAAGAGCCACAATATTTTTCTTAAATGATTTTGGCTTTATCTGGTCGCAAGTTGCCCAGTTGTCAATGTACGGCAAATAGTTTTGCACTTGTAAAATTGCGTCGTCAAAGTCTTTTATTGTTTCTATTACAAAGCCGTGAATTTGATTTTCCTCAAAGTATTTGTGAGGCAATATTTTTAAAAAGTCAGCGGCATCTGGCGTTTTGGAAAATTCTTTTGCAAAAGAGCGAAGGGCAGGAGTTCGCACTCCAACAATTCTTTTTGGGTCAATGTTGTTAATTAGCTTTTGCTGGAACTTCTTGTATTCAACATCTTGGTTTTTGAATAAGAAATCTTCAACAGTTGATTCAATGTTTTTCATTTTGTATTCTCAATTTCTACAGAGATAGAGCTTTGCACTTTTTCTAAAAGAACGACAAGCTGTTTTTTTTCTTGAGCAGTTAAGTTTTTTGTAAGAAGAGCTTCATGTGCCCTTTGATTTGTTAGTGATTCTTTTTCAAACTCAAGTCCCATGGTGTCTAGTTCAACAGACTTTTTTATTCCATTGTCAACGTAAATATTGGTTTTTACAAACTGTTTTTCTTCAAGCCTTTTTATAATGCCTGTTACAGTAGGGTGCGACACTCCAAGAAAAACTTCAATTTCTTTTTGAGTTGTTCTTTTGTTTTTGCTGTTAGAAATAAAAGATAAAACTTGCACTTGCGAAAATGTAAGATTCATAGAGCCAAAGAAGGAGTCCACAAGTTTTTTAAGAGAGTCGCTTATGTTTTTAATAAGCAGTCCAATGTCCTTTTTCATAATCGTTCCTCTTGTAAAATTATAATATCATAAAACACATTCTAAGTGTAGCGTTCTTTCTAGTGTACTTACTTTTATAACTGTAGCATACTACAGTTAACTGTAATATGCTACAGTATAAGTTCAATTTTAGGAGAAATAGAATGAATGAAAATAAAGCTGAAAAATATAATGCAATGCCTGTTAAGAAAGCTGTTGTTCAAAATATAATACCTGCAATGCTCGCTATGCTTATGACTTTGGTTTACAATGTTGCTGACACTTTCTTTATTGGTCAAACAAATAACGCTTATTATGTTGCGTCAATTTCGCTTGCTACACCAGTCTTTTTAATATTCATGTCCATAGGTAACATTTTTGGCATAGGCGGCACTTCTGTAATTTCACGAGCGTTTGGTCAAGGCAGAAAAGAGTATGCAAAAAAAGTCTGCTCATTCTGCTTTTGGTCATGCTTAATTGTAGGGGTTGCGCTTTCTGCTTTGTTTCTAATTTTTATGGATAAAATACTTGTTTTAATTGGCGCCAGTGAAGACACATTTCAGTTTACTAAAGACTATCTTACTATAGTTTCATACAGCGGTCCGTTCATTTTAGTTTCATCTTGTTACTCGAACATTTTACGTTCAGAAGGGCAAGCAACAAAAGCAATGATGGGTCAAATTATAGGAAATGTATTAAATATAATTCTAGATCCTATTTTTATTTTAGTCTTAAAGATGGATGTAAAAGGCGCTGCAATTGCAACTGTAATTGGAAATGTCATAGGCGCGCTTTATTATTTTATTTATTTTGTTAGTGGAAAATCTACACTTAGCATAAGCATAAAAGAATTTTATTGTAAAGATAAAATTGCGTCAGGTGTTTTATCAATTGGAATTCCAGCCGCTCTTGCTTCTTTATTAATGAGCATTTCTCAAATCATTATAAATGAAATTATGGCAAGCTATGGAGACATGGCTTTGGCTGGTGTTGGAGTTGCAATGAAAATCACAATGATAACAGGCATGATTTCTATGGGAATAGGGCAAGGGGTGCAACCACTTTTAGGCTACTGCACTGGTTCTAAAAACTGGAAGCGTTACCACAACATAATGAGGTTCTCTCTTTTACTTACATTCGCAATAAGTGCTATTCTAACTTTACTTTGCTATGTTTTCACAAATCAAATTGTAAGTGTGTTCCTTTCTGAAAAAAATGCTTTTGACTACGCAGTAAGATTTGCGCGTATCCTTCTTACAACAAGCGCTTTGTTCGGAGTGTTCTTTGTTTTTTCAAACACACTGCAAGCAATGGGAGCTGCAACTTCTTCTTTGATAGTTAACTTGAGCAGACAAGGGATTATTTATATTCCTGCGCTTTTTTTAATGAATGCAATTATTGGCATTGACGGACTTATGTGGGCACAACCTATTGCAGATATTCTTTCGTTAGTTTTAGCATTGACCCTTTATTTTGGAATATTCAAGGGCATTTCTAAAAATTCATTTTAAATGATTATTAAGAGACGCCTGAGAGTTTTAAATCGCTATAATAGCGCGACTTATAACATCGCATTTTCAAAGTTGCCTCTAAAAGAGCCAGTTTTTAGAGGCTCTATTAAAAGAATGAAAACATAAATATATAAAAAAATATCACTTTCTGAATAAAAAATTGTAAGAATCTTTTTTTAAAAGAAATATTTTAATTTTAAAAAATAATTTTATTTGTATGTTATAATAAATGAAACTAAAGAAAGGAGTCGCTTGTATGCGTACAAAAACAATTTTCCCGGCGGTAATGGTTTCAATTCTTGCATCAAGTTCATCAATTTATGCTGAATCAACTTTAAAAGATGCAAAGCCTTTTGAATTTACTTCACGAGTTGTCGCTGAATCTTCTGCGGCAGACTGTTCTTCAATGAACACTCCAATTACAGAAAAGCAAAGAATCTTTGTTTCAAAAGACGGACACTTGGAGTCTAATGGAAAAAGAATAAGATTGTATGGAACAAACATATCATCAATACCTGCAAAAAGCGATGCAGCTTACTGGGCAAAAGTTCTTGCGTCACAAGGCTTCAATTGCATTCGTTGGCACCACTTTGACTCTAACTGGACAAACTGCTTTTTAAAATATGACCAGAATGGAAAGTACTCTTACAACTGGGACAAAATAGATGACTTTGATTATTTCTACAATGAGTTAAAAAATGTCGGCATTTATTCAAATATAAATATGCTTGTTGGTCGTGATGTAAAAAGCCCGAACGGCTATCCAAAGGAGCTTGATTCTCTTGACTGGAAGGAGCGTCATGCTTTAGGTTTTTGGAATGAAGAGGCGCTTGATATGCAAAAAGACTACGCTAACACAATTCTTACACACAAAAATCCTTACACAAATTTAACTTACGCTGAGGACCCTGCAACAGCGATTGTGGAAATTAACAATGAGAACGGCCTGATGATGTCTTTCTTAAACGGAACTTTGGACAAGTATCCAAAAAATATTCTTCAAGAGCTAGAAGACAAATGGAATGTTTGGCTTAAAGAAAATAATTATTCATTGTCCTCACTCCAAAAAGAATTTAATAGAGCAGAAAAAGTTGGAAAAATAATTGTTTCCAAGTCATCAAGTTTTAATATAGAGCAAAATGAAAATGCAAAGGCAGATCTAAGAAAAACAAACAAAGGCTGCGTTGTAACCGTAAAGAAAAATGGAACTCAAGGCTGGCATGTTCAGCTTGACCAAAGTTCTTGGCCAGTGGAAAGCAATAAAATCTACACTCTTACGTTCAGGGCAAAAGCGTCTAAACCTTCTACAATAAGTGTAAATGTTATGATGGACCATTCTCCGTGGAGCAATTTAAATTTCAATCAGAATATTTCTTTGACAACAAAATTCCAAGATTACAAATTCACAATTTCTAATTTTACTGCTGATAAAAAGGCGCGCCTTACTTTTTCTAACATGGGACTTTCTGAAGGCACAACGTTTACTTTTGAAGATATAAGCCTTGATGAAGGTGGAGATGTCATTGAGGTAAAAGCAGGTGCAAAAGCAAACAGCGTCGCGCTTCCGTCTTATACGGAAACTTCAGGGTTTTCTTATGAATATAAAAAAATAATTATGAACTTTTTGTACAACACAGAGCATATTTACTGGCACACAATGCACTCGTACATAAAAAATGATTTGAATGTAAAATCACTTATGATGGGAACAATATGCGGCTGCACAACGCAAGGAATGATGAGTGAATTTGATATTATAGATTCTCATTCTTACTGGCACCACCCATACTTTCCACAAACATCTTGGGACATGAGCCATTACCTAGTTGAAAATGAAGACATGGCAACTTCAACAACAGGCGGAATACTTTCAGGACTTGCTGTTCAACGTATTTATGGAAAACCATTTTCTGTAACAGAGTACGACCACCCTTACCCTAACCAATATAATTCTGAAATGCTTCCAATGCTTTCTACATACGCTTGCCTTCAAGACTGGGACTGCATTTTTAGTTTTGCATACGAACTTTCTCAAAAAGGAGAAAATGAATCTACAAGAATTTCAGGCTACTTTGACCAAGCAGACAATCCTTCAAAAACTCCTGCAAATATTGTTGCTTCTAGAATATTTAGAAATTTCTTAGTAAAGAGCGCGGAAGAAAAAGTTTTTGTTACGCGCACAAAAGCAAATGAATTAGAAGGATTGCCAAATGTGAACGCTTGGAATTTTACTTCTGATAAAATATTGAACATGCCGCTTGAGCAATCTATGGTGCACCAAGTTGGAGTTGTGTTTGGAAAAGACAGCGCTGACTGCAAGAGCCAAATTCAAAATGATAAAATGCTTTTCCCTGTAGAAGATAAAGAATCAGAAACTGAATCTATAAAGCAAAAGATTTCTTCTGGTGAAAATTTGCAAAGCGACACTTGTGAAATTACATGGAATCCGCAAAGAGGTGATTATATTGTGCATGCAAATAAGGCGTTTGTCGCAGTTGCCCATTTGCCTAAAGAAAATAATTCATCAGTTGTGAATTTAAAGCAAAAAGAAATTCCTAACCCGACAATTTCATTTTCCCCTCTAGATGATTTTTCTGTAGTGGCTGGTGCTGAATACGCTAATGACAAATTTGCAGTTTACTCATGCTCTTGGTCTGGAAATAAATTTGAGCACTTAAGAAAATATGGAGAAAAGGGCCAGCGTGACGGAACGCAGTTCAATGTAGTGCGTGACCATGTTGACTTGACAACGGATTCCACTTTAGGAAAGGGTCCTGCTTTGACACTTGCTTCTGAAGGAACGCTTGTTATTCAATCAGTTCAGCCCGAGCAAATTGAAGCTTACTACAAAAACAATGGCAAGGAAAAAGAAGTGAATTCTATGAATGATTTGCCATCTTACTTCCAGTGCTTTTTTAGACTGTTCAAATTAAATAATGACGGCACTAGAGGCAATGAAGTTTTAGGAATGTCAACACGTTCAATGTTCCCTCAAACTAACTTCCGTATGGAACGAAACAGCGGAACTTTGTGGTACGAACTTGAGATTATTCGCGCGCAGGATTAAAGTTCTCTTTGTAAAAAAAAACAGGACTTATAAAAAACAAAATTGTATTTTAGAAGTCCTGTTAAATTATAAGTCTTCTTGCGTTACAGTAACGTTTCTAATCCAAACGTCATTTGAATTAAGACCTAGATTAAATTCAAGACGTGCTGTTGGATCTGTTGCGTTTTCCATTGTAAAGAAATATGAATAATGTTTTATTTTTGTAGTAAGCTCTGGGTGATACTCTGGAGAATAAACTGACCAGCTGTTGTCAGCGTCTCCGCCTAATTTTACAGTGATGTTTCTTGCCTCTGTTGACTTTGCATCAAATTCAATTTTGTAAGAATAACCTTCCGCAACAGGCAAATGCTGTATGAGCTGAACTGAGTAATTCTGACTTCCAACTTCTGAAATCTTTACATGCCTAAAACTTTTTTCTTCAAGCTCTTCTTGATTTGATCCAGCTTTTGCACCGAACTCTGTCAATGCAAGAAAGTACCAGTTATGTGATTTTACATCCATTTCATTTTGCAACATTGCGTCGTTGCTGCATCTGCTCAAGTTATTATCAAAGATAAATCCACCGTCGCTGTTTTTTTCAAAAGAATTAAAGGAAGAAGAATCTCTTTGAGGAGTAGGGCGTTTGACATTTGTTGCATAAGGTTCGTCTTTATCATAAACGCGTACGTAGTCAACATACATTTTTGCAGGCAAGTTGTAGTCTTCTGGAATTACATTTGAGTCAAAGTTTCCACCTACTGCTAAATTTAAAACAATGTAAAAAGGTTTGTCAAAAGGTGCTGGATACTTATAAGGCTCAGATGCGTCTTTGCCCATGCTCCACCACTGTTTTGTTTCATAGAAAACTTTATCGTCAACAAGCCATCTTAAAAGTCCAGGTTCCCACTCTAAAGCGTAAACGTGGTATTCTGAAATATCTGTGTTGTCAGGAAATTTATACATGCCTCCTGAATATTTATTTCCAGGCCATGCTTGTCCAAAGTGAACTGTTCCGTATGTTCTGTTTGCAAGCCTTCCTTTTGCTTCAAGAATATCTATTTCACCAGAAGAAGCCCACACCTCGTAATCATCTGTTGCAGGCAAAAGCCAGAACGCAGGCCAAAGACCGTTGCCTTTTGGAAGTTTCATTCTTGCTTCAATTCTGCCGTATGTTTTTGAAAATAAAACAGTGCCGTCATCTTTTATTGTTCTAACACGTGATGATGTGTAAGGCTTTCCTTCTTTGCTTTCTTTTCTTGCTTCAAGAATAAGATTGCCTTTTTTAATATAAGCATTGTCTTTTGTGTAATACTCTTGCTCGTTGTTGCCCCAGTCTGTTAGACCGTACAGGCTTCCGTTGCCTAATTGATAATCCCATTTTGTAGAGTCAATTTTTTTGTTGTTAAATTCATCGCTCCAGACTAAATGATAGCCTTTGAGTTTAGAACCTTTTGCGTTTACAAAAGAAATTGCTAAAAAGCAAACAAAAAGAAATGATAAAAGTTTTTTCATATTTTCCTCCTAAAAAAATATTTATTTTATTCTTCTTTTAGAATAAGTGTTTGAATACTTCTTGGTGGGCAGAATAAAATTTGCTCGCTTTCATTAGTTTTTAGAATGTAATTCATATCAGCTTCTGTTCTGTTTACAACTACAAGCGCAATTGTTCCGTCTATGTTTTTAAATGCAGTTGCTTCCATTGTGTTTCCCATTTTGCCGTCAACTGCTGCCGGAACCAAGTAAGGCTCAATTGTAAGTTGAACCCTTTTAGCGCCAGGTTTTATAAAGCGGCTGAAGTGTCCAATATAATAATATGAACTTTGGTAAAATACGTTTCCTGTCTTTAAATCAGCAAGAACTGGTGAGTCGCAAAAGTTTCCAACATGGTTTGGACCTCCTTGCATGTCAAGAAGAATGTTCCAGTCAATCCAAGCAGTGCAGCCGTTATTTAAATCATTGATTATGTTGTGCGCATATCTTTCTCCTGTGAACCATGCTCCGTTTCTTGGTCCGCCTTCAACACAACCTTCTGTAAAAAATAATTCCTTTTCAGGATATAAATTAGAAATAGTTTTTACATTTTCGTACTGGTCGCCCGAATACCAATGGTATGCAGCTCCCGCAATATATTTATCCGCGTCCTTTATTTTCATAGAGTCTGTGAATCTTTTTAAAAGCAAGTCTCTGTTGTGGTCCCATACAAGAACTTTTGTTTTAGAAAAATTTGATTTTTCAAGTGAGGGTCCTAAATATTTTGTTGCAAATTCTCCTTCCTCTTCTGCGCTCCATTCACAAGAGTCCCACGCTTGAACTGCAGCAGGCTCATTTTGCACAGTTACATAAGTTGGTGTGAGATTTCTTTTTTGAAGTTCTTTGATAAACTTAACAAAGTAGTTTGCCCAAAGTTGCTTGTACTGTGGAAGAAGTTTTCCTCCATGATTCATGTCATTGTTTGTTTTCATCCAGTAAGGTGGCGACCATGGACTGATTAAAATATCCAACATGTGATTTGATTCTTCATCTGCTGATTTTAAAAGCGGGGTAATGTAACAGTCTGTTCTTTCCATAGAAAATGAATTTAACGTTTCATCTTTTTTTGGAACACAAGCCCAGTTCTCCAAGGAAAAATCGCAAGAGTTCATGTGAGTGCGTGCAATTGTATAACCGTTGCCCTTTTCTGAATTGAAATATGAAGCAACAATATTTTGCCTAACAGTTTCTGGAAGCTTTGAAATTACATATCCTGAAGATTCTGTGACTGCTCCTCCAAAGCCTTTGAATGTTTGAAATACTTTTTCACTGTTCAATAAAATCGAGCATGATGGATAAATTTCATTTTTAGAAATTCTTTTTCCTGCTTCAATTAATGAAATACGTTTTTCTGTGTCTTTAGAAGTTTCATATAGCTTTTCAATTTTCATATAAGCGCTCCTTCTAAATTTGTGAATACATCAATTGATGTAATTTCATGGCTGCGTTTAAATATTTTTAATGACTCTTCTTCTGTTAGATACAATTCTTCCCTTGTGATTTTATCATTGCTGTTCGAAATACAAATGC
>Ga0172378_10007570_pt1 | contig 10105 bp, 9 predicted proteins | sample GrowelOW332metaG_FD_119755 | JGI IMG/M metagenome (GOLD analysis project Ga0172378, IMG submission 119755) | Groundwater microbial communities from an aquifer near a municipal landfill in Southern Ontario, Canada - Pumphouse #3_1 metaG | ecosystem: Environmental > Aquatic > Deep subsurface >... | reverse complement strand
CTTCAAACATGAGAGAATCGAAACTACCACGACGAAAGCGAAGGAAATCAGCGGCTTGGCTGCAAAATTGATTACTTTGGCAAAACAAGGTGACTTGCATTCTCGTCGTCAAGTTCTTGCATTCCTCGTGGATGAAGAAGTTACGAAAAAATTGTTTGATGAAATTGCACCAAAATATTTAGAACGTCAAGGTGGTTATACCCGTATTTATAAAATGGGACCTCGTCGTGGCGATGCTGCAGAAATGGCAATCTTGGAATTGGTGTAAAACCAATTCCTTGTATTATCTAAACAAAACCTAAGATTTCCTTTTAAGGAAATCTTAGGTTTTGTTGTTTTTATGAGTATAATAATTTTTAGGTTAACCTCATATAGTTGACGGAGTGATAAGGTAATTATATAATAAGGGATGCAATCTTAGCGGAGGTTTTCATGCAAGCATTTATTGAAGTACAAAATCTTATACATGTATATACAGATGGTCAAAATAATGAGATAAAAGCTCTGGACGGCATTAATCTCTCTATTAAGCAAGGTGAGTTTATAGCTATTATTGGGACTAATGGTAGTGGGAAATCTACTTTAGCCCGACATTTTAATGCTCTATTACAGCCGACTGCAGGCAAGTGTTTTGTGAATGGCTTAGATATTTCGGTAGAAGAAAACATCTGGAATATTAGACAAAAGGTGGGCATGGTGTTTCAAAATCCTGATAATCAAATTGTGGCCTCTATAGTTGAAGAGGATGTAGCCTTTGGTCCCGAAAATATAGGTGTACCACATGCTGAAATAAGGCAAAGGGTGGAGCAAGCTCTAGCTAGCGTTAATATGATAGAATATGCTAAGCACGCACCACATTTATTATCCGGGGGCCAAAAGCAGAGAATTGCTATAGCAGGGGTTTTAGCTCTTTTACCACAATGCATAGTTTTTGATGAACCAACAGCTATGCTTGACCCACGAGGTCGTAAGGATATAGTGAATATTGTTAAAAAATTAAATAAAGAACAAGCAATTACTATTATTTATATTACACACAAAATGGAAGAAGCCATTTTGGCAGATAGAGTAATTGCTATGAATAAGGGAAAAATAGTTATGGAAGGTACACCTGCAGAGGTTTTTTGTCAAGTGAAAAAAATTAGAAAATTAGGTTTGGAAGCACCTTTGCCTGCCGAAATAGCAGAATCTTTGAGACAAGACGGATATGAACTTAGTAGAAATATTATTACTGATGAGGAGTTGGCAAACGAGTTATGTCAATAGAAGTAAAAAATATTTCATATACATATATGGCCAAAACTCCTTTTGAACGGCAAGCCTTGCAAAACATTACAGTCACAATAGAAAAAGGCGAATTTGTAGCTATAATTGGCCATACAGGGAGTGGAAAGTCTACCCTTGCCGAGCACCTTAACGGACTGTTAAGTCCAAGCACGGGCGAAGTGTGTGTGGATGGGGTGAACTTAAAAGGCAAGGGCACCGCGGTAAAAGCAGCTAAGCATAAGGTAGGTATTGTTTTCCAATATCCTGAACATCAACTTTTTGCCGAAACTATATATGAAGATATAGCTTTTGGACCGCGTAATAGTGGTAAGAGTGAGGTGGAGGTTGAAAAGCAAGTGCGTATGGCTATGGGTTTTGTAGGTTTAAACTATGAAGATTTTGCGCAAAGGTCTCCTTTTCAACTTTCCGGCGGTCAAATGCGCAGGGTAGCTATTGCCGGTGTGGTAGCAATGAATCCGGAATATTTAATTATGGATGAGCCTTCAGCAGGGCTTGACCCATCTAGTAGAGATGCAATATTTGCACAATTGTTGACTGTATTTAAAGAAAGAGATATTGCGGTTATATTAATTACACATAGTATGGAAGAAGCAGCACAATATGCCAATAGACTTTTAGTTATGTCTAAGGGAAGGATCGCTATAGATGGCAAAACTGAGGAAGTTTTCCAAAAACAGCGTGCGCGTTTGCAAGAAGTAGGCGTGGATGTTCCTGAAAGCATTAAGATTACCGATTTGTTAAACCAAAAAGGGCTGAGTCTTGAAGAACAGCCAATAACTAAAGAACATTTAGTTAAGTCTATAAAAAAAGCAAAGGGGTGGTCCTAATGTTATCAGATATTACCTTGGGACAGTACTTCCCCGGAGTTTCTTTTGTACATAAATTGGACCCGCGTACTAAAATATTAGCAACTATGAGTTTTATTATAGCTGTTTTTTTGGCTGCATCCGTGACTTCTTATGCGCTATTGCTTTGTTTCGTTTTAAGTGTTATTTTTTTGGCTAAATTACCTGTTTTACTTGTTGTAAAGTCCATTAAACCCTTATGGATAATAATTACATTAACGTTGGCTATACATTTACTGACCGGTCAGGGGGAAGTTATTTGGTCATGGAAGTTTCTTTCTATTACTAAAGAAGGCTTTATTATGGGCGTTATGATGTCTATGCGGTTAGTATTATTGTTAATGATTTCTTCTATTCTTACCTTTACAACCTCGCCCATAGTATTAACCGACGGGATAGAGTCATTGCTTAAACCCTTTAAACGTTTTGGGGTACCTGCTCACGAGCTAGCTATGATGATGACCATTGCGTTGAGATTTATACCAACATTATTGGAAGAAACAGATCGTATCATGAAAGCACAAATGGCTAGAGGTGCAGAGTTTACAGGGGGAAATATTATCGCGCGTGCCAAGGGTATGCTGCCAATTTTAATTCCACTTTTTATTAGTGCCTTTCGGCGTGCAGATGAACTTGCTGTTGCTATGGAAGCCCGATGTTACCGTGGGGGTGAGGGGCGGACCAGTATGCATGAGTTAGTATATGCCCATAGAGATTTTGTGGCTGCGGCAGGCATGTTGCTTCTGATTTTAATCATAGGGTTACTTAAATGGAGCAGTGGCTTATGCGTTATTTAAAATTAACATTGTCATATGATGGCAGTAATTATAATGGATTCCAAAGACAAAAAAATGCTATTGGGGTGCAACAAATAGTAGAAGGGGCATTAAGTAGTTTGTTGGGAGAAAACATTAAAGTTGCCGCTTCAGGACGAACGGATACAGGGGTGCATGCCCTAGGGCAGGTAATATCTTTTGCAACGGTGTCAACAGTGCCGACTATTAATATCCCTATAGCTATGAAGCAGTTTTTGCCGAGAGATATAGTTGTTTATGGAGCAGAGGATGTCAGTGCTGATTTTAACGCAAGGTATAGCTCTATAGAAAAAACGTATCAATATAAAATTATTATAACTACTACAGCGGATCCTTTTGTTCGCAACTATGTTTGGGAAATTGGCGAGGCTTTAGATGTAAAAAAAATGCAGGAGGCAGCCAATTTTTTGCTGGGAACCCATGATTTTTCTGCATTTCGTAATCAAGGCAGTAAACCTATGGTGCCGGTAAGAACCATAACTAAAGCCAAGTGGACTACTAGTGGTAAGCAGCTAATGTTTACTATTACAGGTGATGGCTTTTTGTATAAGATGGTAAGAAATATTGTGGGAGCGTTGGTGAAGGTTGGCAGCGGTAAAATGACTACGGAAGAATTTCAGACAATAATGCTCAGTAAAGACAGGAAGCGTTTTGGAATAGCAGCGCCTGCCAGAGGATTATATTTAATGGAAGTAAGGTACTAACTTTAAAAGTTAGTGCCTTTTTTATTTAACAAAACCTTAACACAAGAATAACCTTGTCGTAACAAATAAAATAACAATTTTAGGTATAATCATAATATGAACAAATAACAAAATATAGAAAAATTCATGGAGGGTTAAGATGAAAAAACGCAATAAATTATTTGCATGTGTATGTGCCGGACTAATGGTCTTGTCTTTGGCAGGTTGTGGTGGGGAACAAAAGCAAACGAAAGAGGCAGAGAAAAAAGTGCAAATTCAATATTGGCATGTGGCTGCTGAAAGTTTTGGAGGCGCTACGGTTAAAGATTTGGTGACAGATTTCAATAAAACACATCCTAACATTGAAGTTGTGGAAAAATATAATCCGGATATGTATAAAGGTTTAACGCAAAATCTGCAAGCGGCAATTGCTGCGGGAAAAAGTCCTGATGTTGTACAAATGGGCTGGAGTTATTTAAATTACGCGGCAGATAACTTTAAGTATACTGATATAGCCTCTGTAATTAATAAGCAGTCACCGGCGGATAAGGATTTCTTTGCACAGAATTTTTTGCCTAATGTTTTAGCGTTAGCACAAACAGATGATGGGAAGCAAATCGGAGTTCCATATTCGGTAAGTGTTCCTGTATTGTTTATCAACCCGGAATTATTCGCTAAAGCAGGGCTTGACCCACAAAACCCGCCTAAAACTTGGCAGGAAGTAGAAGCAGCGGCTAAACAAATCAAAGACAAAACCGGCAATATAGGTTTCTTTATGCAAGAATATGCTGATAATTGGGCTCAGCAGGCAATTATTGAATCTAACGGTGGTTCCATGTTGAAAAAGGTTGATGGCAAGGTTAAGGCAGGTTTTGATACTCCGGATGCTGCAGCTGCTTACCAGGTGTTGGCAGATATGGTAGAAAATGGCAGCGGGCTTCATGCAACCAATGAAGAAGGCTTTCAAGCTTTTTTAAGTGGCAAAGTAGGTATGGTTTGCACTACAATAGGAAAACGGGCAAATTTTGAAAAAAGTGCTAAATTCCCTGTTATGGTAGCACGGTTTCCTGTATTTCAAGGAAAGCCTTTAAAAGTTCCGGCAGGTGGAAATTTCCTCATGATGTTCTCTAAAGATGCTGATAAACAAAAAGCAGCCTGGGAGTTTATAAAATACTTAGAATCTCCGGAAGCAATGAGTAAGTGGAGCACAGGCACAGGTTATCTTCCTCCAATTAAAGATATAGAAAAAAGGTCAACGGTATTCCAAGAGTTAGTGAAAAATAATAAAAATGTGCAGGTGGCCCTTTCTAGTATGCCAAGTCTTGTGAAATGGGCAAGTTTCCCAGGCGCAAATGGTTTACAAGCAGAACAGCTGCTGATAGATGCTAGGGACATAATTTTAAGCGGCAAGGATACAGCTGCAAACGTCTTAAAGCAAACGGCAGAAAAAGTTAACAACTTATTGTAAGTTGAAAAGGGTTTTGCCAGGATGCCAGCTGGAGCGGCATCCTGGTTTTTATAAGAAAGGATAATTTTATGCACAAAAGTAATTGGCAGGCCTGGCTATTTTTGTTGCCGGCAACAATATTATTTTCAATATTTTTTTATACGCCCTTGTTTGAAAACTTATTTTTAAGCTTTTTTGAATGGAATATGATTAGTCCTACAATGAAGTTTGTTGGTGCTACCAATTATAAAAGTATCTTTGATAGTGCGGAATTAATAAAGATTTTTTACAACACAATTTTCTTAGTGGTTGTCTTACTATTTCTAAATTTCATTCTGCCCTATATTTATTCCTATATATTGGGGCATTTAATAAACAAAATGCAGTCCTTCTATCGTTCAGCTCTTTTTTTACCTAGTACGATTTCCTTAGCGGTGGCCAGCATTATTTTCCTTTGGTTTTACAACCCGATTGCGGGTCCCCTTAGTATTATATTAGGGGATATTGGCATAGCCTCTCCGCGTTGGTTTAAAGAAGATGGACTGGTAATTATAGCCATTGCCAGCATAATTGCCTGGAAAAGTTTTGGCTATAATTTAATTGTTATGTTAGCAGCTATGGTAGCGGTACCTAACGAACTTATAGAAGCGGCGAAACTGGAAAATGCCTCTAATTGGACGATTTTCAAGAAAATTATTGTGCCTATGACTTCACCAACGGCTCTATATGTATTTACAATTACAGTGGTATTTGGTCTGCAATATATGTTGGTACCGGTTAATATGATTACTCAGGGTGGTCCTGACCAAGGCAGCTCGAATTTAGTATATGTCGTTTACCAATATGCTTTTGTTTTTTTTCAAACAGGGAAATCCGCTGCCTTTGCGGTATTGACAATGATTTTTTATGTTGTGTTTTTGGTAGCAAAATATAAATTTCTAGATAAGAAGGTGCATTATGAAAATTAATAAACTAAAAAGTTTATGGCATCTTCCCTTATTGCTAGCTTTAGCGGTACAATTTTGGCCCCTTATTTTTATGGTATCCACATCTTTTAAAGATATGAATCAAATATTTCAAGCCTCGTTAAATCCTTTGCCAATGCCGGCTACCATGGTTAACTATGAAACAGTACTAAATAACTTTCCTTTTTTTACTTTTCTTTATAATACATTTTTTATTGCAATATTAGTAACAGGACTAAAGCTCATTACTAGTTTACTGGCGGCTTTTGCTTTTGTTTATTATGATTTCAAATATAAAGAAGTGGTTTTCAATAGTATGCTTCTTACTTTCTTTATACCATTTACTGTTTTAATAATGCCGAACTATTTACTTATGAGTAAACTTGGACTGCTTAACACACCTTGGGGTGTTATTTTACCGCAATTAGTAGATGGAATGGGAATTTTTCTTATGCGTCAAACAATGCGGGGGATACCTAAGGCCCTTTTGGAGGTGGCTGTTTTAGAGAGCGCTAGTCCACTGCAGGTATTGTATAAGGTGGTTTTGCACTTAGTTAGGCCATCAGTAATTGCTGTGGGTATTTTTTTCTTTATAAATGCTTGGAATGAATATTTTTGGCCACTTTTAGTTTTGCGGGATAAGGCAATGTACACTTTACCACTAGCTTTACAGATGTTTATCAGTGCTGAGGGCGGAAGCGAGTGGGGAATAGCAATGGCTGTGGCTATGCTAACGTGTTTGCCACCGTTAATTTTGTATTTTGTCAGCCAACGCTTTATTTTAAATACCTTTATGCAATCAGGAGTGAAAGGATAAAAATATGAATAATATTAAGTTGAAAAATATTTGTAAAGCTTATGGCAAAACGGTAGTGGTTAAAGATTTGAGTTTAGAAGTACAACAGGGTGAACGGCTAATATTATTGGGTCCTTCCGGTTGTGGTAAGACGACTACGCTAAGAATGATAGCGGGATTAGAAGCAATTACCAGTGGGGAATTAGAGATTAACGGAAGGGTTGTTAATGCAATGCCTCCGGGGGAGAGAAATATTGCTATGGTTTTTCAAAGTTATGCGTTATTTCCGCATTTGACTGTGTGGGAAAATGTGGTTTTTGGTCTTAAAATACAAAAGCTTTCTAGCGAAGAAATAAAAAAAAGAGCTGCTGAAGCAATGGGGATGCTGAATTTAGTGGGCTATGAGCAACATAGACCAAATGAATTGTCCGGAGGGCAAAAGCAAAGAGTGGCTCTTTGCAGGGCGTTAGTAAAGCAATCCCCATATTTTCTTTTGGATGAGCCACTTTCCAATTTAGATGCTCAGCTGAGGCAACAGGCCCGTACCGAGTTAGTAAAAATACATGAAATATTTAAGCCTACCATGGTTTATGTTACACATGATCAGACAGAGGCTATGACTGTTGCTCATAAAATAGCAGTTTTGAATAAAGGGTGTTTGCAGCAAGTAGGGACGCCTAACGAAATTTATAATAATCCGGCTAACACTTTTGTGGCAGGTTTTATTGGGACACCACCCATGAATTTGTTAAAAGCACACTTGTTGTACGATAAAATTTTTGTGGGTAATGAGTGTTTGGTTTTGCCAACGGAGTACAGGGCCATAATTGGTGAGCGTACAACTGTAGTATTAGGTATTCGGCCTGAACGGTGCTTGTTGGAACACTCGCCTATGGTGAAGGCTAGGATTTCTTTCATAGAAAATTTAGGTAATCAACGTATTGCTCGGTGGCAGCTTAAAACGGGGGAAGAAATATATGTAAGTACGGCTGATCATAAATATGCATTAGAGTTGGCAAAAGGGTTTTCCTTTGAATGGGCTAATGTATGTTTTTTTGATACTAAAAGTGGAGAAAATTTAAACGTAAAGGGGAGTGTGATTAAAGATGAAAATTGCTGTTAGTGACCTGGCTTTTACCGGATTTAAAGCTAAAGAGTTAGAAAAGCTGCCCAATAAGTATGGTATAGAGTTTTTTTACGAATTTGGCAAAAATAGTTATTGGGATAATATTTTAGAGCAAATAGGGAAAAATCGTAGTATACAATTTAGTATGCATGCACCTTGTGTCAGCGTTAATTTAGCAAATACTGAGGATACTGAATATTTAGGTATATTTAGAAAGGCCATAGTTTATGCGCAACGTTGCAAGGCAGAATTTTTGGTTATACATACTAATGAGCAATGGTCAGGTGAGAAAAGTGCAGTGCAAGAGTTGGTATTAGGAAAAATAAAAAAAATAATAGAAATGGCCGCTGATTACCAAGTAAGAATCTTGATTGAAAATGTAGGCTTAAAGACTAAGGGAACATTATTGTTTGATTGGGGAGAGTACCAAAAACTTCTGAAAAAATTACCTAAAGCGAGAGCTTTGTTGGATGTAGGTCATGCTCATATTAATGGTTGGAATATTTCGGAGTGTATTAAAACGCTGGATTCCAGGCTTTGGGCAATACATTTACATGATAATGATGGTAAAAAAGATCAACATCTAGCTATTGGTGAAGGAAATATTGGGTGGGATAAAGTTTTTGCGGCTATTAAGGGTTTAGGACCGGATACAAGGTTGATTTTAGAATATGCTAATATTGACATGAGCCGGTTACTGGATAATATTAAATTAATAGAAAAAGAATTTTTAGCTTAGAACAAAAGCAAGGCCCTCTACTTTTTATAGTAGAGGGCCTTGCTTTTGTTAATTAGGGGATTTTCAATAGAACCCTAAAGGTTTTTCATTAAGGTTAATCATGATATTCTTAGTTTGAGTGTAGTGGTCTAGCATTACTTTGTGGGTTTCGCGGCCGATACCGGATTGTTTGTAACCACCAAAAGGCGCTCCTGCAGGTATGGAATTATAAGTATTTACCCACATTCTGCCTGTGCGAACGGCACGAGCAACACGAATAGCCCTGTTGATATCTTGAGTCCAAACAGCACCACCTAACCCATATACGCTGTCATTAGCCATGGCGATAACGTCTTCTTCGGTTTTGAAAGGCATAATAACGGCAACTGGTCCAAAAATTTCTTCTTGGGCTACGCGCATTTTGTTGTTGGCATTGGTGATAAGCGTAGGCGCCACAAAATTACCTTTATCTAAGCCATTTTCAGTTAAACGGTAGCCACCACAAGCAATTGTGGCACCTTCGGCTTTGGCAATTTCTATATAGTCAAGTATTTTTTTAACCTGTGCGGCGTAAATTTGCGCGCCCATTTGTATGCCATCTTCCCAGGGCAGGCCTACTTTAACCGCATTAAAGCGTTTTATTGCTTCAGCAACAAATTTATCGTAAATTTCTTCTTGTACGAATACGCGCGAACCTGCGCAACATACTTGTCCCTGATTGAATAATATGCCAAGTTGTACGCCTTCCATTGCTAGTTCCCAATTGCAATCCTTAAAGAAAATGTTGGCAGATTTTCCGCCTAATTCTAAGGTAGCGGGAATTAATTTATGGGCAGCAGCTTTGGCAACGGAAATCCCTACTTCGGTAGAACCGGTAAAAGCAAGTTTGGCAAGGCAAGGATGCTCAAGTATATAACTGCCGCATCTAGAACCTTTTCCTGTTAGTACGTTAAATACGCCGGGTGGCAAAATACCATCTATTAAACGAGCAAATTCCAACATGCTTAGGGAGGTTTCACTGGAAGGTTTCAGAATTGTACAACAACCTGAGGCTAGTACCGGGGCTAATTTCCACGCTGCCATTAGGAAGGGGAAATTCCAAGGTACGATTTGTCCTACGACGCCTATAGGTTCTCTAATAACAAGGCTCATAGTATTATTATCAAGCATATTTACAGTGCCTTCTTCCGCACGAATCGCCGCGGCAAAATAACGGAAGTGGTCGGCAGCTAAAGGAATATCAACTAAAGTTGTTTCACGCAGAGCTTTACCATTATCCATGGTTTCTATCATTGCTAAGTTTTCGGTATTTGCGTCAATAACATCAGCAATCTTACATAAGAGTGCGGCTCTTTCCGTAGGGGTAGTATCTTTCCAGGTTTCCCAAGCTTTCCATGCATCTTTAACCGTTTGATCAACGTCT
>Ga0172378_10007569_pt1 | contig 10105 bp, 10 predicted proteins | sample GrowelOW332metaG_FD_119755 | JGI IMG/M metagenome (GOLD analysis project Ga0172378, IMG submission 119755) | Groundwater microbial communities from an aquifer near a municipal landfill in Southern Ontario, Canada - Pumphouse #3_1 metaG | ecosystem: Environmental > Aquatic > Deep subsurface >... | reverse complement strand
GGACAGAACATCCATGCACTCAGCGTCATCACACAGATAAAGGACCTGGATTACAAGACAGTATTCCCGATCAAGTACCAGAAGGCGCAGCCTGTTTTCCCCATGACCCCGTGGGACAAACGCTAGTCGATCAATAAACATAGGCGTTATGAGGCGGGGCGATCTATTGCCCCGCCTCTTTTAGGGAGGTTTTTAAAGTGAGTAACTTTGTTCAGGTTTTGATCGACGGGATCCTCAGCGGCCTTTTATATGCGCTTGTCGCAGCCGGGCTCAGCATGATGTGGGGGGTTATGGATGTAATCAACTTCGCCCACGGAGAATTCCTGATGGTCGCAATGTATCTCTGTTACTGGATAGGTGAGATCCTTGGAATAGACCCGCTCTTCTCATGGATAGCCGGTGGCATATTCCTCTTCTTTATGGGAGCGTTGACATACAGGCTGATAATCAAGAACAGTCTTGGAAAAGCTGCTATGGCGCCTCTTCTTGCGACATTTGGCCTTTCGATGCTTCTCAAAAATTTCTGCATGAATCGTTTTACCCCTAATTTCCGTCTGCTGTCCGGCACAATAATGGAAGGAAAGACATTCCAGTTCGCCGGAGCAATAGTTTCCGTCCCCCAACACGTTACGGCCATTTTCTCGCTCGCAGTGCTCCTTGGCGTTTACTGGCTGATCAAAAAGACAAGAGTGGGCTGGGCGATCCAGGCGACTGCCATGGATAAGGAAGCAGCTGAGCTTATGGGTATCGACACGGAAAATATTTATCTGCTCGTTTTTGGTATTGGCGGCGCCTGTGTTGGCGTAGCGGGCGGACTTATGACTACATATCTTGCAGTGCATCCTGAAGTGGGCGGACTTTTCAGTCTCATTGCATTCGTAGTAGTTGCGCTTGGAGGTTTTGGAAGCATTCCGGGGGCGCTCTTCGCGGCACTGCTGATCGGACTTGTGGAATCCTTTGCCGGTTTCTACATAGCTGCAGTCGTAAAGTACGTGGCAGTCTTTGCGATCTATCTTGTTGTAATAATGATCAGGCCTAAGGGTCTGTTTGGATGGTGACGGCGATGTTTAAGAATAAAACAGACAAATTGTGGTACGGATTTATCGCTGTCGCCTTCATACTGCCTTTTGTCCCCGGTGTAATAGGAGGATCCTTTTTCGGCCACGTCGCGACGATGATACTGCTTTATGCGGCTATGGCACAGTCCTGGAACATAATAAGCGGATACTGCGGGCAGACTTCCTTCGGTCACTCTGTCTTCTTCGGTATAGGAGCCTATGGAGCAGCCCTTGCTGTTGTAAATTTCAATACCCTGCCCTGGTATGGGGCGCCGCTTGGAATGCTGGCAGCAGCAGCGGTATCTGTGGTGATCAGCTATCCCTGCTTCAAGCTGAAAGGACACTATTTCGCCATTGCCACATTTGCGATCGTTGAGATATTCAACCGTCTCTTTATGATCTGGGATACCATCGGCGGAGCTTTGGGGCTTGACTACCCGATACTGCCTGACGGATGGAAAAATTTCTCGTGGTCAGACACCAAGAACGGATACTATCTCGGCGCGCTTGCGATTTTTATCCTAGTCTTCAGCGTGGTCAGATGGATAGAGAAAAACCGGATGGGTTACTATCTCAGAGCTGTGCGCGAAGGACAGGAGACTGCTGAATCACTGGGCGTCAACAGCACTGTTGTAAAACTTTCTGCGATGGCCCTTTCCGCCTCACTGGCAGCACTTTGCGGTGCTTTCTTCGCTCAGTACAACTATCGAGTTGATCCGCCCATGGTAATGTCTCTTGACATGTCCATGAAATTTGTTCTGATAACCATACTTGGAGGCATTGGGACATTCTGGGGGCCATTCCTCGGAGCACTTGTCCTTATCCCGCTTCAGGAATACACGCGCGCATATCTTTCCCACCTCGGAGCAGGCGTTGACCTGATGATATTTGGCCTGATCATAATCATCGTTATGATCAAGCAGCCTCTCGGGATAATGGGACTGATAAGATACTTTACAAAAAGAAAAGTTGCAAAGGGAGAAGGTGACGCTTGATGGCACTGCTTGAAGTCAGAAATTTGACCATGAAATTCGGATCTCTGCTTGCCAACAGCGATGTCTCCTTTGATGTAGAAGAGGGGACCATAGTAGGTCTTATTGGCCCTAACGGAGCGGGCAAGACGACTCTTTTCAACTGCGTTGCAGGTCTCTACAAACCGGCGGAAGGAAAGGTACTGTTCGACGGCCGCGATGTTACCGGTTATCCCTCGTGGAAGATGGCCCGTCTTGGGCTGGCAAGGACTTTTCAGGTCGTCAGGCCGCTCAAGGAGATGACGGTATACGAAAATATACTTGTAGGTGCCTACATGCGATACAGCGATACAGCAAAGGCCAACGAGGTTGCTGAACACTGTTTGGGGCTTTGTTTCCTCGGAGATCTCCGGGACAAGCTTGCAGGCGGGCTTACAATAGGCAACAAGAAGAGGCTTGAAGTGGCAAGATCGCTTGCAACCGGCCCCAAACTGCTCCTTCTGGATGAGTCTGTAGCTGGACTGACCTCTACTGAGGTAAAAGAGATGGTTGAGGTCATCGTAAGACTCAAACAGGAAGGCGTTACGATCCTGATGGTTGAGCACATCATGGAGGCAATAATGCCTATTGCGGATAAGATCGTCGTCCTTGCCAGCGGCAAAAAGATCGCGGAAGACAGTCCACAGGCTGTGGTCAATGATCCCACAGTAATAACTGCATACTTCGGCGAAAAATATGCAAAGAGACTAAGGGTTTGTAAGGAGGAACAGTGATGTCAGCGATGCTAGAGGTAAAAAACATACACTGTGCCTATGACGCGGTACCGGTCATCCACGGGATATCACTGGAAGTAAACGAGGGTGAACTGGTCGCCATAATTGGTGCAAACGGCGCCGGAAAAAGCACTACGATGAGGACGATCGCAGGGCTTATGCACCCTGTAAGCGGTACGATAAGCTTTATGGGAGAGGACATTTCAAAGACACCTGCATCAGCTGCCATTAAAAAAGGACTTAGCTACGTGCCTGAAGGACGCCGTCTTTTTTCAAAACTGACAGTTCGTGAAAACCTTGAGCTTGGGGCGTTTGCGACAAAGGACAGAAAGGTCATAGATGAGCGTCTGGAAGAGATGTACGAACTTTTCCCGATTCTAAAAGACCGCAGGGATCAAACAGCGGAGACTATGAGCGGCGGAGAGCAGCAGATGTGTGCTATCGCGAGAGGACTCATGTCGAAACCGAAACTTATCCTGCTTGATGAGCTGTCCCTCGGTCTGCAGCCGAGCCTTGTAGAGAGAGTATTTGAGGCTGTTATTGAGATAAACAAGAGGGGAGTCACTATCCTCCTTGTGGAACAGATGGTCCAGGAGGCCCTTGAAATAGCAAAGAGAGGGTATGTCATCCAGACTGGAACAATAGTCTACTCAGGTACATCGCAGGAACTTCTCTGCTCCGAGGAAGTCCGCAAAGCCTACATGGGCATGTAAATTTAAATCAAATAAGCATATTCGATCATTAAGTATCCGGCCGGTATCCCACATAAGGGTCACCGGCCGGATCTCTATTAAATAATACATATTTTCTGTTCTAAGAGAAAACTTTAAAAGAGTGGATCGCCGGCAAAAGTCCTGACTTAAAGCCACGGTCCTTTCAACAGTTTCTTTGCTTCGTCTGTCAGAGGTATCAGATCTGTCCTGTCAATGTATCTGAGAGAGAATTTTCTGTTCAGGGCCATCATTAGGCGCAGGCCGAAAGATACTCTGTTGAGGTATGAAAATACTCCTTTCGCTCCTGCAGGGAACTTATCCGCATTTTTGCCGTAAATAATATAAAGATCCTGCATGTCGTGATATATGTCCTCGAAAGTCGATCCGAACTTTCTGACGGAAGCAGGCACATCGTTCTTATTGATCCCATCCCCGACCATTTTTGAGAACATGGCAGCTGCCATGGGTGCCCTGCAGAGCCCCACAAGTGAGATGTATGGAGCGCCATAGGCAAGGCCCTTGAAAACACTGTCTTCGAGTGAGAATCCACCGGTAATTGCAACGCAGGGAATAGGTCTGCCATCTTTTTTCATTTTATCCAGAATGTCCCATACGATGCTTTCAAGATACAATGACGGGAGTCCCCATTCATTCATCATTTTGCAGGGGCTGTTTCCCGTGCCTCCTCCTGCTCCGTCGAATGTCACCAGATCGGCAGATGCTTCTGACGCCGTTTTCAGTGCCAGTTCCAGATCTTTCCTGTCATAGCCGCCGATCTTAAGCATCACCCTCTCTGCGCCGCAGGAACGAAGCCTTTTTATGCTGCTGACAAGGTGATCTTCACTGTACATAGGAAGACGCCCCATAGTTCTGAATATGGGATTGAAACCGGAGGCCAAAAGTTTTTCTGCATCTTCAGAATCCGGATCAGGGAAAACTAGACGTCCTTTTGATTTTAGCTTTCTTGCTTCTTCAAGTGATATTGTATTTGAAACAGCCTGGATGCCTTTTGCCGCCTGTCCGAGTTTGAGCTCTACGCTTTTTACTCCGAGCTTTTCTATCGCATATTCAAGAACCCCATATGAGAGGTCATCGAAATTTGCCTGCAGCACTATGTCGCCGTAACCCCTGCCGTAGATCCTGAAGCGTGAGACCATTTCTTTTATCAGCGGAGAAGAGGTCAGCCTTCCGTTGGAAAATTCAGCTCCGCTGTCCTTATTGACCACAGCCTCTCCTATGACTGCTGTGACCCCGGCCATTGCGGCCCCCGCGTAGTAGTCCTGCCAGTCCAGTTTTGCTACCGCAGGAAGTATCACCGGTATTTTTTGCATTACAGGATGCGCCGTTCCAAAACTGCAGGAAAGGTCAACGCTGAGAGGATGGGCTATGTCCGCATCCTCGGGTAGTCCCTGTGAACCGAAAACCCTGCCGTTGATGTTGAAATCAGAAAAATCAATGGGATATTTTTTCTCTGATGCGAACTGGCTTCCGTTTGGATTTGCAGGATATGCCGCCTCCGTCCCCCTTATCGCGGAGAGTCCGATCTCGCAGAGGGCGGGGCATTCCTGTACGCAGTCGGAGCACATGCCTGAACAGGATGAATGGTCCGGAGTGCGTAGTCTGGTGGAGTTAAAACCTGAACTCATGTTGGGGCTGTATGACATATACATCATCTGCCTTTCTTCTCATCATTATCGTATGACGTCGGAATCATTGTCAAACATTGTTGGACAACAGAGGCAGCCGGTCAGAGAAAAAGGATTTTTTTGATGAATGTCTGAGGGGAAAATTAGTTGTTTTATCATTGCAGGCACAAATCGTCCGTGATAGGATTCACTTTAAACTCACCAGATGGGGAAGCTGTATAAATTATAGAATAGTATATTGCACTCACATACTGCAGATCTGAAAGGAAAATTGATCATATGGACAACATGACCAGGATAGATATTCTTGCTGCCGAGAGCAAACTACCAAAAGAAGAACTTGTAAAACTTCTTTCTTCGTTCAGTGAGAGAGACAGGAAGTACGCGGCATACAAGGCACGGGATGTTTCTCTGTCTATCTTTGGCAGAAAGATATATTCAAGGGGACTTGTGGAGATATCCAATTACTGCAGGAACGACTGCTACTACTGCGGCATAAGGAAAAGCAACTCTAATGCGGTCAGGTACAGGCTTTCGGAGGATGAGATCTATTACTGCTGCGACTGGGGATATGAGGCAGGGTTCAGGACTTTTGTCCTTCAGGGCGGAGAAGACAGCTATTTCACAGACGACCTTCTGGTAAAAATAATAAGCAGCATCAAATACAAATACAGTAACTGCGCAATTACCCTCTCGCTCGGGGAAAAAGAGAGAAGCTCATATCAAAGGCTCTTTGACGCAGGGGCGGACAGGTATCTGCTTAGGCATGAGACGGCCTGTGATTCACATTACTCGCTGCTCCATCCACCTGCTCTAACACTGAGTGAACGGAAGAGGTGTCTTTATGACCTCAGGGAGATCGGTTTTCAGACAGGATGCGGCCTGATGGTCGGATCTCCCTTCCAGACAAAAGAGAACCTTGCGGACGATCTTATCTTCATGAAAGAATTCGGTCCGCAAATGGTAGGTATCGGTCCTTTCATACCTCACAGGGACACCCCTTTCAGGGATCGCCCTGCCGGAAGCGCAGAGGACTCTCTCTTCATGCTGAGCCTTGTCAGACTGATGCACCCAAGGGTGCTTCTGCCTGCCACCACTGCTCTGGGAACTGTAAGATCCGACGGCAGGGAACAGGGGATACTTGCAGGAGCGAATGTGGTTATGCCAAATATTACGCCGCTGGAAGCCCGTAAGAATTACATGCTTTACGACAATAAAATTGGCACGTCTGATGATCCTTTAGAGAGTCTGGCCTATGTAAGGCAGAAAATCGAAGGGATAGGGTATGAAATACCAATTGAACGAGGCGATTACAGCTGATTTTTTTATCTTCTTTGACTGGTCAGCCCGGGTATATTAGAATAGAAAAGCTGCGATAAATGGGAGGATCATAATGAAACTGAGCGAAGTTGTAAGCCTTATTGAAAAAAGAATGCCCCTCGCATGGTCCGAGGAATGGGACAACTCCGGACTGCTTGTGGGAGATCCTGATTCGGAAATAGTAAAGACTGGCATTGCCCTTGACGTGACTGAAAATACAGTTTTAAAGGCCACTGACTCAGGCTGCCAGCTCCTTGTCTCGCATCATCCCATCATTTTTAGACCTATAAAGAATATCATACCTGACAGACCAGCCGGCAAAGCAATGGTATCGGCAATAAAAAATGGCCTTTCATTATATGCTGCTCACACAAACTGGGATTCATCTCCCGAGGGTGTCAATTTTATCCTTGCAGAACTGCTTGGCCTTGATGAAATAGAACCTCTGATACCACCGACTGACCGATCCTCCTCATGGGGAATGGGATCTGTTGGAGAGCTTATGATGCCTATGCCTTTCGAGACTGTAATGAAACTGATAAAAGAACGATGGTGCCTTTCATCATGCACAGGATACGGCAGTCAGTCCGCTTTGATCAAGAAGATCGCTCTGGGAGGCGGTTCGTGCGGAGACATGTGGCAGCAGGCCGAGGAGAAGGGCGCTTCCCTTTTTGTTACTGCCGATATGTCATACCACAACAGACAGGATGCCCTTAACCGCGGTCTCAAACTTATCGATGTCGACCATGGAGAGATGGAAAGGGCCAGCCTTCCAAGGCTAAAATCAATAATTGAAAAAGAGACGGGACTCATCGTTGAGTTGATCCCAGAAACAGACAGAGAAAAATTTATACTGTAGGATAATCAGCATATTTTGCCGCCCTGTCAGGGGCCGGCGTAACTTTAGAAGGGACAGTGGAATGAATGAACGAAAAAAAGAGGATATTCAGCGGAATGAGGCCGACCGGCAAACTTCATTATGGCCACATGGCAGGCGCACTGATCAACTGGGTCAAGCTCCAGAACGATTATAATTGTTTTTGGGGGATAGTTGACTGGCATGCTATGATGTCGGATTACGCGGACTGCAGCAAAGTCAGGACAAACTGCAGGGAGATACTGCTCGACTGGCTTGCGGTCGGGGTGGATCCTGAGAAGTCTTCTATATTTATCCAGTCGCATGTCAAGCAGCATGCCGAGATACACCTGGCCCTTTCGATGATAACTCCTCTTGGATGGCTTGAGCGCTGTCCAACATACAAAGAGCAGATACTTAACCTACAGAACAAAGATCTTTCCACGTATGCCTTCCTGGGATATCCTGTGCTTATGGCAGGCGATATCCTGCTCTATAAATCATGGGCGGTTCCGGTGGGAGAAGACCAGGGACCCCATCTCGAACTTTCAAGAGAAGTCGCGCGAAGGTTCAACCACTTCTATGGGGATATATTCCCTGAACCTGAAACACTGCTGACGCCTTCTGCCAAAATGCCGGGTACTGACGGACGTAAAATGAGCAAATCATACGGCAACGCGCTCGACATAGCAGATGACATGAAAACTATCTGGGGAAAACTAAGGACAATGACAACAGATCCCGCAAGAGAGAGAAGGACAGACCCCGGGACACCTGAGAAGTGCCCTGTCTGGGATATACATAAATTCTTCAACAGGGATGCGCAGGAGATGTCCGAGATACACGAGGGATGTATGACTGCGGGTATCGGATGTGTTGACTGCAAAAAGAAACTTATGGTGCACCTCGAAAAAATGATGGGGCCGATACAGGAGCGCCGGGCCTATTACGAAGAACGCGAGGACGACCTGATGCAGATCCTCGAGTCAGGCGCAGCACGCGCGCGCTCAGTAGCGGAAAAGACTATGGAAGACGTATACAAGGCGATGGGACTTCTTCATTGAGGAAAAGTTGACAGAACAGTTCGAAGCAGTACCTAAAAACGAAAAAGAGGACCGGAGGGGTTTCGAGGTTCAGCTCGGGGCTTTTTCCGGTCCGCTTGACCTTTTGTGCCATCTGGTCGAAAGCAGGGAGATGGATCCTGCTCAGCTTAACCTGACTGAGCTGGTATCCCAGTATGTAAGGTTTCTTGTGAACAGCAAACGTACCTCACTTAACGAAATGGCCGAGTTTTTTTCTTTTGCCAGCAGACTCCTTTTGAGGAAGGTCCATTCGCTTTTTCCCGCCCAGCGTGACGCTGATGAAGACGAAGATATTCTGGATGAGGACATGTACACCGACGAAGAAGAGCTCAGGAGGATGATCGAGATCTTCAGGCCGTACAGGAACGCAGCGGCATACCTGGCATCGCTTCAAAGAGAGAGAGAACGTTCTTTTATAAGGATCGCTGACGAGGAAAGCACACCCTTTTATGATCTTGGTGACCTTTACGGACTTGCTTCCCTCTGGTGGCAGCTGCTTGACAGATACAATGAAAAAAGAAATTTAGGCGACTATTGTGAAGAATCTATCTGGGACGATATCCCCGATGCCATTCCTGAGGAACGGCAGGTGGAGCAGAGGATGGAAGAACTTCTGCGCAGCATAAGGAAAAAGGAACTCTCGCTGAGGGACCTCCTCGAGGAGAGGAATAAAAAAATACTGATAGTTACGCTGCTTGCCCTGCTCGAAATGTCGCGCCTTGGAATGGTAAGGATCACTCAGTCAGAAACGTTGGGAGATGTTCTAGTTGCAGCAGTTTGATGAAAATAAAAATAGCGTGACGGGTCTTCTGGAGAGGCAGGTCGAGGCTATGCTGTTCGTCTCTCCTCAGCCTGTTTCCAGCCAGGAGATAGCATCATATCTTGGAGTTTCACAAACCAGAGTGGATGAAGCTGTGAAAACTCTGAAAGATACATATGCAAGATCACACGGTCTGACTATCCTTTTTGTCGCGGGCGGATGGCAGATGGCGACATCGCCTGACCTTGCCGAAGCGATCGAAGCATTCTCAAACTCTGTATCACTGCAGAAGGTCAGGCTCAGCAAAGCCGCCCTTGAGACCCTCTCTGTAATTGCATATAATCAGCCTGTCACACGTTCTGAGATAGAGGATATCCGTTCTGTAAGATGTGACAGGGTAGTAGATACCCTTATGAAGCATGGACTTGTAAGGATAGCCGGGAGAAAAAAAAGCGTTGGTTCTCCTCTGCTTTTCAGAACGACTGACCGGTTTCTCGAGATATTTGGCCTTGCGGGGATAAATTCACTGCCCTCGCTTGACGAGCTCAAAGATTACAGGACAGAAGAAGCTGCTTTCGATCCCTTCGAAAGAGCGGAAAACCGGACAGAAGAAGATGATAACGATGAGTGAATCTAATAACAGCATCAGACTGAACAGGTATCTTGCCCTTTGCGGGATCGGCGCAAGGCGTAAAGTTGAAGAACACATCCTGGCCGGAAAGGTCAGTATCAACGGAGAAGTGGTGACTGAGCCGGGAAGGCAGGTCACAGAGTCGGATGTCGTGTTGTTCGAAGGCAAAGAAATCTCGCCTGTCGAGCAGAAATATCTGATCTTCAACAAGCCGTGCGGGATACTCAGCGCAGTTGAAGACAGCAGGGAGCGCACAGTGATCGATATTCTCCCGCCTGAGATGGACAAATACCGT
>Ga0172378_10007567_pt1 | contig 10106 bp, 11 predicted proteins | sample GrowelOW332metaG_FD_119755 | JGI IMG/M metagenome (GOLD analysis project Ga0172378, IMG submission 119755) | Groundwater microbial communities from an aquifer near a municipal landfill in Southern Ontario, Canada - Pumphouse #3_1 metaG | ecosystem: Environmental > Aquatic > Deep subsurface >... | reverse complement strand
TATTTGCTGACTAGCCTAAAAGGATGAGTTAAATCTGTCATAGCTTCTCCTTTCCTTACCTCTCTAATGAAGAGAAGTTAACACTATATTTTAAATCTTATTGGTCAGGAAAGAAACACTAGTAACAGATAAGAAATCAAATGATCAAAGCTAGACTCCTACATAACCGACATCTTCAATAACTGACTGTCCGGAAGGAGAAAGAATCCAGGAAAGGAAAGTATCGACATTTTCATTAGTTTCATCTTTTCTGGTGACAGCATAAATATCGTTAATAATCGGATAATTTCCGTTTCTGATGTTCGCACGGTCAGGATAATAGGAGTCAAGAGATAGCATTTTGACGTTACCATTATCAACAACGGTTTCCACATAATAACGGAAAGAGAATCCAATTGATCCTCCAATGAATCCTAATGGATTAGTCTTTACCTCAGAGCCCAGAAAATTCTCTAGAGCAGTCTGTGATCCGCTTCCCTCGTTTCTCTGAAGTGGGTTAGTTGGCCTGTTAGGTCCGCCAACCTGATTCCAGTTAGTATATTTTCCGTTAAAAATATCTTTAACCTGCTGACAGGAAAGATTATCAACCGGGTTGCCTTTATTGACTAAGAAAACAAAGGCCTCATGGCCAATTGGAGTAAGTTCTAATTCCACGCCTTTGGAACTGGCATAATCAAGCTGAGCCTGATTTGGCTTAGCACAGAAGACAATATCCGCAGTTTTATCAACAATTCCCTGATATGATCCTCTAGTATTATGGAACTGAAGTGCACTGTCAGAAGTGAAATCCCCATTTTCAAAAGAAACTGAATTTTCAGGATAACAGGCCTGAACAAAAGAAGAAAAAACCGGAAGCAAAGCAGCTGCCCCATCAACAACCGGAAGATTTCCCTTTAATTCAATTCCGGAATCAGAAGTAACATTCTTATTTCCCTCCTGAAAGGGAATATAATCTCCGACTTCAATTGACTTAGCCTGCATAGCCTGTGAGAGATTGTTGATTGAACGGTTAGTGAAAAGAAAATACACCGAAGTATCGACAACAGCAACAGTCAAAGCCATCAAGGTTAGAACAGAAATCTGCTTTACTAGTTTCTTGTTCATTTTACCAAAGCTCCTTTGAGATATATTCAATGATTGAGACATCCTTAAAGCAGACAATAGCAATAACTAAAAGGATAATCACGGAAATGATTCCGAGAAAAATGATTAAAAATTTTAATTTGTTATATACTTTATCATTCATATTTCACCTACATGAAACTAATTCGCAAAGCCCCAGAAGCAAAAGCAATAATGATACTAGAAACAATAATCAGAAGAACACCGCAACAAGAAAAATAGATGATAGCGTTTTTCTTGTTTGCTTTCTTGATAGCTTCTTCTTCGGCTTTTTTACTATTATGAAGACTGGTTAAGGCAAGAATCAAAAAAAGGATAGGAGAGAAGAAAATAAAAAGAATGCCGGCACCAACAATGATAAGGATAATAAACAGCATTACTTCTCCCATAAAACCCCTCCATATTTCTAACGAGCATAACATATCCCCCAAAAAAACAATCAAGAAAGATAAAACCATACTATTTCTTCCGAGAATAAGGTAAAATAAAAGCAATATGCAAAAGAATACCTTAAAATTACTTCTATTCTCATCCTTAATGCTTTCTTCCTGTCAAGGAAGAACCTATACGCCAGAAGACTACAGATGTGAAGTTTCCTTTACTGATGATTTTCAGATCATGTTCATGACTGATCTCCATTTGGAGGTGGAGGCTGATTTCAAAAAGGAATACGAGCATCTGAACAAAATGATTACCTCCGCCTCTCCGGATTTAATCGTTCTTACCGGCGACACTTTCCTTCATGCCACCAAAGACATCGTCAGATCATTCTTCAATGTTATGGATTCCTATAGAATTCCTTACTGCTTCACCTACGGAAATCACGACCTTCAAGGTGACTATGATTACTACTACATCAACGAAAGACTTAAAGCTTCTCCTGTTGCTCTTTTCGCCGACTATGCCGATGACGAATTAACCGGATTAACCAACTATTACGTTAATGTTAAGAAAGATGGCAAGTCTCTTTATAGGCTTTATATCATTGATTCCAATTCCTATTATTCAGGTGGTGTCACCTATGATTATGATATTATCCATCAGGATCAGCTTGACCATGTCAAAGCAATTGACAGCTTTGAAAATGATGATGCAGTCGGTCTAGCCTTCTTCCACATTCCCTTACTTCAGTACACTTCTGCCTATGAAGCCTATCAGCAGGATAGTTCGATTGGCAAAGGCGAAAACAGAGAAGCCTGTTGCCCCGGATATAAGGAAAGCGGTGCCTATGACTGCTTTAAAGAAGTCGGAATCAAGGCCTGCTTCTGCGGACACGACCATATCAATTATTCCGATATCATGTATCAGAATGAAATGATTCTGGACTACGGAATCAAGGGAACTGATCTCTGCTACTGGGATGACGATCTTATCGGCTATAAGCTAATTACTTTGACTAGCGATACATCAGCCTTTGGCTTAGACAGCATTGAATACAGGTGGGTGGCTTATGAATAACACTGAAAAGCCTATTTTTGAAAAAGCTTCCGTCAAGATTCTTATCCTGTCGGTCTTTGCTATCTGCCTTTCCTACTTCTTCCGTACCTCCCTGCTATACCTGATTGTCCTAGCCACCAACAAATTCTCATCCCTGACTGCCGTAATTCCGATAGTTCTCATTGGTTTCCTAGCCTGCGGAGATTTCATCATCGCTCTGAAACATTTCTATGTCCGAAAACTGTCAGGAAAAGGATTAATTGCTGCCAGTATCACCAACATTGTGATTCTGTTATTAAGCGTTGTCCTGATGCTGATCAATATTCCTTATTTCTACAATAACTTCATCATTGATCTAGATTCCTATAATGTTGTCACTTACTACTCTCTGATGGCAGTAGTTCTCTTAGCCATGAATATCTATCTTCTCATTCTCACTCTCAGAGGAAAAAACAATGCTCTCTTATCAGTAGAAAGTCAGGTTTTCCCTGACATGAGCAAGAAGAGAATCACAATGATTACTCTCTTCACTCTCTTTGCTCTTTATAGTCTTTATTCAGCTTATGTCATGCTGAAATCAGGAAGAAACCTTATTCGGAATCCTCTGGGATATCTGACTGTCTTCTTCTATCTTCTGAGCGTTATCTACAATTTGGTTTCCTTACTGCTTGATTCCTATAAAAAGAGAATGAACATTACTATCATTACTCTTTCCCTCAATGTCTTCTTCATCGCCATGTTCTTAATTAATTATTTGATTTCTCCAGCCTTCATGGCTGAAATAGCTAAAGGAGTTTGTCCTTTAGACTTTGCCATCTCTATTCCTGTTCTTCCTCTGCTTCTGATAATTCAGTCTCTGTTCATGATCGGATATTCTATCTTTTCCTTAGTCAAGCAGAATAAGCAGGCTAAAGCCATCAATAACTAATGAACGAAGAATTAATTATTCAGCAGGCGGAAGACTATATCAAATCTCTTCTGGGAAGCGATAGTTCCGGACATGACTACTTTCATACTTTGAGAGTCTACAAAACAGCTCTTGCAATCTGTCAGAAAGAAAAAGGAAATCTTCTGCTTGTCTCCTTAGCCTCCCTTCTACATGATGCTGATGATTACAAGCTCTTCCCCAAGAGTGAAAATTATGCAAATGCAAGGACATTCATGAATTCTATCTCACTGGATGAAGCTATTCAGAACCAAATCATCCATATCATTTCCCAAGTCTCATTCAAAGGCAAAGAAAGTGAAAAGCCGGATTCTCTGGAAGGAATGATTGTTCAGGATGCTGATAGATTGGATGCCATTGGTGCTATTGGCATAGGCCGGGCTTTTGCCTATGGCGGAAGCAAAGGACGAAGCCTGTATGATCCAAATATCAAACCGAATTCAGACAGAACCTTCGAGGAATATAAAAACAGCAATAGTTCAACCATCAATCATTTCTATGAAAAACTTCTCTTGCTGAAAGAAATGATGAATACGGAAGAAGGTAGAAAGATTGCTGAAAAAAAAGATGAATTCATGAGAGAATTCCTCCGTGAGTTTGATGCGGAAATAGACGGAAAAGCGTAACTACTTTTCTAAAAGACTGATTATTTCAGTTAAATATTCTTCATCAAGTTCATCAAAGGCAGATAAGAAGTTGCTATCGATATCTAAGACAGCTACACAGCTGTCTTTTTTGATTACTGGAACAACAATTTCCGATAAAGTTTCAGATGAACAGGCAATATGGTAGGCTAATTTTCTGACATCAGGAACATTCTGAGTTTTTCTTTCACTATAGGCTTTTCCACAGACTCCTTTAGTAAAGGGAATGTATTCACAGGGAAGTGGTCCGATATAGGGTCCAAGATATAGTCTTTCTTTTTCTAAGTCAGCTAAATAGAAGCCAACCCAGTTGATCAAAGGATTAGCCTGAGACAAAAGGTTGACAATTTCCGCATACAAGGAAATATCCGGAAGAAGAGGATTCTCTTTTTTGGTATCCTTAATCATTGAAATAATCGACTTATAGTTTTCTTTCTTAGCCATGTAATCCTAGAATCTGGCCGGTATTGTTCAAGGCTTCTATTGCCATGTCACTGACCTGTCCGCTTTCATTTGGATAGAAATGGGAAACAATCAAGTCAGTAATGAAAGCTGCGACAAAAACAGCAGCTACAATCCATTTTACTTTCTTTGAAAAACGCTTAAGGAAGGTATAAAGAGCAGGGCCAATGAAATATATGACACCAATACAGGCAATACCAAAAGCTAAGGCTCCGTACAGACAGATTCTTCCGTTAAGATTAAACGGCATATCAGAATAATCCCAATACTTATGTCCGGTGGAATATTCCAGATACCACCCAGCAAAGTACTCAATAATCAAACAAATAGTGATAGAAAGAATAAAGGACAGCCAAGGAACTTTCCTTGTTTTCTTCAGTAAAACCAAAACGATAATGCCACCAGTTCCGTAGATAGGAAGAATCGGTCCATGCAGTGAACCACGGTTAACAAAAGCAAAGGTCTGAATAAAGGCATAGGAGACTTCCCAAATCCAGCCAATGAAGGCAATAATGAAGAACATCAGGACAAAATCGACGATCTGATAATCACAGTCATAATCAACATTTCTCCGCATAATGAGACTTTTCTCATTATTGGGATTATAAGTATAGAACTCACGGTATTTTGCTGAATCAGTGACAAACAAATCATTTTTAGCATCAAGATAGATACCAGCATATGTCAGTTCACGGTAAGGAGTCAGGAAAAAGATATTCAATAGACCAAAAGTAGCCAGAGATAGAATCTGCCATCCGAATAAGGTAACATCAGTCTTAAACATCGCCCATTTACGTCCGGAGGCCATTCTTTCACTTAGCTTGATAGCCTTGTAAGGTGAAATGCTAGGGTTATCCATGATGATATAATCGACGTAATAATAGGAATAATGTTTCACCGCTGCTCCGACAATAGTCAGCGACCAAAGAAAATAAAGAATAGCTTTCAGGGATTTGGTCAGAAGAATATTCAGATAGTAACGGTTGAAGGCTCCGAAAAGAGTGTGAGTATCAGAAGTACCTTTATCACTTTTTTCAAGGAAATACTTCTTTGTTCCCAGATGAACCGGAAAGACAATGCAGCAGATAATAACCAGATACAAAAGAATAGCAGTTATTGCTAATACAAAATGAGTCGGACTTTCAACCGCACCATTAAGGAAAGTGTAGACAACATAGAAAGGAAAAGAAATAGCCATAGTAGCAAAATCAAAAAGGACTTCAACTGAGAGCCTAGCCACTTCCATGCCAAAACCTTCGCCAGTCATGAAATCCGGAATATAGACTCTGACAATGTCACGGACAACAGCCCAGTTAGAAAAAGCCAGATGGTCGGAACTGGTAACACCAGAAAAAGTACCGACTAAAAATTCATTAAGCGTAGCGGTAACAGTGACAAGAAGAATGATTCCAATAAAAACATTAAGCCAGTAACCGATTTTCAATTCGTGCTTGGCCTGTTTTTTTATGCCTTTCCGATCAAAGGTGATAACAGATGAATTTAAATTTGTTACATTAGTTTTTTCCATATTTACTAATTATTTTATCCTATTTAGTTTTAAATAAAACAATAATATATTAAAATAGTCGCTATGAAAGAAAAAATAATTATATCAGCCTGTCTTCTGGGACAGAAAGTCCGTTATGACGGAAAAACCAAACCAGTAGATGGCATTATGGGATTAGCGAAATACTATGACATCATACCGGTCTGTCCGGAATGTTCCGGTGGTCTGAAAATCCCTCGGGATCCTAGTGAGATTGTTGGTGACAAAGTCCTTTCCAAGAATGGACGTGATGTCACTTCCAACTACAATGACGGAGCCTACTGGGCTAGTTCAGTCTGCCGTATCTACAATGTCAAGCTAGCTGTCCTTAAGGAAAGATCACCTAGCTGCGGAACTCACCTGATCCACAACGGAAAATTCGATGATGGAGTTATCGAAGGACAGGGCATTACTGTAAGAAAACTCACCAAACTGGGTGTCAAATGTATCAACGAAGATGAAGCGATGGAACTTCTCAGAAAGCTTAATGAAAATAAATGACCTTTGAAGGATTTCAAGATGAACTGAAGAGAGATCCCTACACAGCTTCCAAAATCTCATTTTTAAAAAAAGATCCTTCAGTGCTTTCAGCAAAAAAAGAATATAATTCACCAAAAAATATCTTTTTGCTTGTCTTTTCCTTCTTTCCTTTAGCTCTTTCTATTGTCGTAGCTATCCTCATCATCTATTTTACAAAGAATTACTCAATTATTGCTCTTGGTATCGTGCTTGTGGCTTTTGGAATAATTGTAACAATTCCTTTCTTCATGTCTTTTCAAAAAATCAGAGTCCGTTCCTTATCAAACATCATTGGTCAGAAAGTCACTGAAATCATCTATGGAGAAAATGCTGTCTATCATGCCTATAAAGGTTTTCCGTTAAGCTACCTGACCTCTCTTGGCCTCTTTCAGGTCAATACCATCTATCAGGAAAACTACATTGAAGGAACTTATCATGGTATCAACTGCTCAGGAAGCTATATCACTTCCAGTCATAAGACCGAGATAGATGATCCCACCTCAACCATCATCGATTTCAAAGGTGTAGTTATTTCCTTAAAGAATACAATTCCCTGTGATTCTCATATCATTGTCTCTCAAAAAACGGATGTCCCAAATAACAAGAGCTTCAACAGTCTAAATGAAAAATTTGTTTCTTCCTTCACAACCAAATGTGATGACAAAGAATACAGCAATACTTTCTTATCCGAAGAAAAAATCAAAAACCTGTTTTTAGTAACCGAAAATGAAGATTCTATATTTAAATTTCTTTTCAGGAATAATGAAATGGTTATTCTTATTCCTACTGTTATTGAGCCATTGAACATCAAAAATTCTTTATCACCAGATAGGCTTATTGATTATTTTCTTAGAATGACGACTATGACTGCCTATTACATTGAAAAAATGAAACTTTACCAAACAAAAAATAAGGATTAAGAATAAATATGAAAGAATTCTCAATTGCCGGAATCACCATGAAAAACCGTTATGTCTTAGCTCCTCTGGCTGGATTCACGGATTACTCTCTCAGAAGAATGTGTGCCGACTATGGTTCTTCCCTGGTCTATACCGAAATGTCTTCCTGCGAAGCTCTCTACTATCATAGTCAGGCTACTATCAAGGATGTGGAAGACACCCGGCTTGATAAAAGAGATTTTCCGGAAACCAGAGTTGCCTTACAGATTTTTGGTGGAAAGAAAGATATCATTCTAGCCTCTATTCCTCTTTTTGAGAAATACGGAGATTATGATTTCCTGGATTTCAACTGTGGATGTCCGGTTCCTAAAGTAGTCAAACAGAACTCCGGTTCTCAGTGGCTTAACCGTCCTGAGGAACTAATTGAAACCATGAAAGAAATCGTCAGAATTTCCTCCAAACCGGTCATCATCAAAGTTAGAATTGGTTTTAATACTATCATCGATATGCCTGCTCTCTGTAAAAAACTTCAGGAAGTCGGAGTACAGGCCATCGCTGTTCACGGCCGAACCAGAAAAGAAGGCTTTGCCGGTGAAGTCCACTATGATGAAATCCGAAAAATCAGAGAAGCAGTTTCAATTCCGATAATTGCTAATGGCGGAATTGATGAGACCAATTCCTTAGAAGTTCTGGAAGAGACTCAGGCTCAGGCCATAATGATTGGTCAGAGAGCTATCGGCTATCCAAAAGTCTTCCAAGATCTGATTGCCAGAGAAGAAGGACATCCTCTTTCAAAGATGACCATGGCTTCTCAGATTGAAGACCTGAAAAAGCATCTGCATCTGATCTTTTCCATTAAAGATGAAAAACGGGCATCAGACATCATGAGAGGCATCTCAACCCATTATATCCGTGGCTTTACTAACTGCTCCCAGATACGATCCGCTTTGGTTCATTGTTCAACCCTGGAAGAATACCTTCAGGTTCTTGCTAATGTGCAGTTTGAGCAATAAATGCTCACTTTGCTTTCTTATTAATTGCAAATTGCCTAATTAGGCTATAAAATATTACTGGAAGGTTTAATATATGAGTTCAAAAGACCGTGATTCCGAGATTCTCCGACTTTTAGAAGAAAGCCCCTCCCAATTTGTCTCAGTTGAAGCAATGGCTGAATACTTTAAGACTAGTGAATCCACCATCAGACGTGACCTCCAAAGAATGGGTGGTCAGCACAAGATTTTGCGTGTCCATGGCGGAGCAGCCAGTCTTCACTTCTCCGGAAACTTCAAATTTGAAAGACTTGATAGGGAATTTCTTGAAAGAGAACGGACCGAACCGGAAATCAAGAAAATGATTGCCAGAAAGGCAGCACAGTTCATCAAAGAAGGCAGCTGCATCTATCTTGATGCCTCAACTACCGTTCAGGCCATGATTCCTTTTCTTCCCAACTACCGAAACACTTTCTATGTCACCAACTCACCACTCTTAGCTCAGAAGCTAGCTGAAAGAAAGCTCACCTGTTATGTCACAGGCGGAGAACTGAAACTGACAACTAACGCCTTCATCGGACCATATGTCCTCGAGTTTATTTCAAAATTCAACTTCGATTATGGATTCTTCGGAACTAACGGAATCCATCCCCAGGCAAAATTCACTACTCCCGATCCTCAGGAATGTTCAATTAAGTCTGCAGCTCTCAACAAATGCTATCAAAGCTATATTCTGGCCGACCATAGCAAATTCGATAATATCGCCACTGCCACCTTTGCTGACTTCAACCGCCCCATCCTCATTACCGATAAGATAAGTGAAAAATACCAATCTCTTCTCAAGATGATTCAGGTAGATACCAATAATCATTAATTAATTAATCGGAGGTATATTATGATTTATTCATTAACTATTGCACCATGCATCGATTATAATCTCGATCTTCAGGACAACGACATTCGTGTCGGAGGTGTTAACCGTCCTGTCTCTAAGGGTTTCTCCTTAGGCGGAAAAGGCATTACTGTTTCCAGAATGCTCAACAACCTGAAATGCAAGAACATTCCTATTGTTGCTGTCGGCGGAGATATGGGAAGACAGATTAAAGAAATGGTTGATAAGGATTATTCCAATGCCATCTATCTTTCAACTGTCGGAAATTCCCGTCTCAATGTCATGATCACTGGTCCCCATATGGATACCAGATTTGATCCTGCTGCTCCAAAAGTCACTGACAAGGGTTTAGAAAAAATGTTTGTTTTCTTCAGAAAGCATCTGAAGAAGGATGATATTGTCATTCTCTCCGGTTCCTTAGGTCAGGAAGATAAGCACCTTTATGCTCAGATTATGGATGAATGTGCAAATCCTGTCGGAGCCCACGTCTTCCTTGATACTGTCGATGAAGCTTTGACCTATGCCTTAGCTTGCCATCCGTTCATGATTAAACCTAATGATGAAGAATTAGGTGACCTCATCGGAAAAACCATGGCCACCGATGATGATATCCTCGCTGGCGGTGAAGAACTTAAGAAAAAGGGTCCCCG
>Ga0172378_10007566_pt1 | contig 10107 bp, 17 predicted proteins | sample GrowelOW332metaG_FD_119755 | JGI IMG/M metagenome (GOLD analysis project Ga0172378, IMG submission 119755) | Groundwater microbial communities from an aquifer near a municipal landfill in Southern Ontario, Canada - Pumphouse #3_1 metaG | ecosystem: Environmental > Aquatic > Deep subsurface >... | reverse complement strand
ATCAAAAAAAATTCCCACCACATATGGATGGGATGTTCCGGAACCGGTATTCCTAATTCTTCGCTATCCTGGCCAGGCAGACATCCGATAGATGCTCATAAGGGTGGTTTACCGGCTGGTTGTCAAATATCTCTTCCAATTCGGAGAGAATCTTTCCGCTCCCCTCAGAAAGCGACAGCTTCCCGGAGGATAATTTCCCACAGACGAAGGAGCCTGATGGGATGTATGTTCCGTCGGATAGCTTTATCTCCCTGTCGGTCGGCTTCATGCAGAGGCAGGTATATTCGGTTTTCCCGAATCTGCTGGTAAGGGCGATTCCCAGGTCCATATAAATGCATACGAGGCTGTACTCACAATCGCTGCCATTCAGGGTGAATGTATCACCTATCCTCAGCCTTTCAGGAGTCATAGGAGGCATACCCTTCTTCTAGGCTGCATAGGGAAGGTACCAGTGAATCTCCCAGTGATAGGGGTCAGTCGTCGTGTTCTCGACCTGCTCGATGACGTAGGTTACATTGTTGGCAATGCTGAAATAGTCCATCTTATAGCCATCGTTGCTGATTTTGAATACCAGTGCAATCTCCTGCTGACCCTGATAGGTATTGGCATAGGAAGTCCTGACGGAGAATCTTCCCAAGGCATAGTATAGAATCTTGTCTGAATACAGATTGACGAAAGTCATTTTTCTGTATACATTGAAGTAATCGGCATCCTTCGCGATATTGTTCTGCACAGTCCCTGCCTTGTCGCATCCGCAGAGCATAAGCGATGCCGATGCCAGCACCGTCATCAGTCTCCTTCTGAATCCTATATTCATTGTTTTCTATCTCCCCCGCTGTCTTTAGGGGCATTGTCCTTTCCATTCCTCTCATACCAGAATTCGATTCGGCACTTGGAGATGTCCGCATCCTCCAAATGGTAGCGGTGATATATCTTGTCGGCATCCCAATTGGCAGGCTTCCTGCGTTTGCGCACGATTTCGGCTGTATGGATGATGGATTTCTTGAAGTCATCGGCATAGCTGTCAGACTTGTAGCGGTTGCACAGCGCACAGGCAGGAACTAGATTGGAGATGTCATCCTTGGCATCCCTGGCTGCCTGTTCCTCATCCATATGCAGAAGGCTTTCCCTGTAGTCATAGGATTCCACTTCCTCCGATATCGGAACAAAATGGTCTACCTGCATGTCTCCGTACTCAAGGCGGCATCCGCAGTACCAGCAGTGATGATATCCGTCGCTTCCGACTGACTTGTCGTATACTTCCTCTCTCTTCCTCTTAGTGAGGGTGCGGTGCTTCCGTATCCTGCCGTAGGCTTCATTGCGCTTCTCCCAGAACTTCACTGCCTCGTCATAGCTCGTCCATGCCTTTCCGCCGTCGGAATCAGAGGTACCCATGTCAGTCGCCGTCCTCCTCATCCTGCTGAAGGTCCATGTCGCGGTCGCCCTTGTTGACATCTTCCTTCACGCCTTCCTCGATGCTGTCCTCGTCCTCCGGATAACGGTCCTTCATGAAGTCCATGAAGCTGTCGTCATCCCTGATTCTCTCTTCAAGCCCGTAGGTGTCGATGAAATCCTTCATCTCGCTGAATTTCCCGACGACCCCATAACATTCATCGAGGAACTCCACATAGTCGTTCATGTCCGGATAGACATCGGCAGTCATCCCGTCGTCATAGGTTATGCAGTATTCCATATGTTCTCCCTAGAGTCCAAGGCTCATTATGCAGATATTATACCATACCGGAGGCTGCAATGCAAGCCCCTCAATAAAAAGGAGGGCCTCTGCCCTCCCAGACTATTCGGCATAGACTGCCGTGAAGGTTTCGCCTTCATAGCATCTATCCCATCCATCCTTGAATGTCAGCCAAGCCATCAGCCGGGTGATGCCGACCTTTGCGGTGACATCATATCCGTCCGAGCTCACTGCCATCCCGTAGCCTATGCAGCTTATATGCCCGCCGATGCCGAAATCGAGTCCGGTACGGCTTCCAGCCACTGCGGATTTCTGCTCCGCGAATGCGCGTTCCCCTATGGACACAATGTCCGGAAGGCTTATGCTTCCCGAAAGGCTGTCCTGATAGAAGGCGAAACTGCCAATATCCGTAAGCGAATCCCATCCTGAGATGCTCAGCTTGGAATTGCCTGAGAATGAATAACTTCCGACCTCCGTCAGGCTGCATCCTTCGGGGAATGATACTTCTATATCTTTCCATGCGAATGCGTAGTCCCCTATGGAGGTGACTGTGGACGGAATGGAGACTGACCTAAAGGTGCTCTGATTGTCGACCTCGGAGCCGCTGCCGACTGATGCGACAGTGTATACGGCCACTGAGCCGTCTCCGGCATCCTCGGCGATATATGTCGGAAATGTGATGTCACAGTAGGTGAAATGCTCATCCTGCCATCTGTAGTTGACGCGTGTGACCGTAGCGGTCATCTCGGAGCCGTCTGTCACATATGAGAAGTCCGACTGCAGGAGATTGCCCTGTGCATCATAGTTCCTTAGGGGCAGGCCGTCGGAGCCGTAGTATCCCGGCCTGGAAATGAGATTCCAGGGGTTGACTGCCACGGTCGCCTCCATCTCAGGAGTCCTGTTGACGGATTCGTATATCCAGCATCCGCATGCACCGCCCACAAGGGCGGAGGCCGTGGCTGCAGCCATAGCCGTAAGGATTGTCCTAAGCCACGGATGCTTTTTCATGCGTATGCCTCTTTCCTATGGCTATTCGGCCATGGCTGCGTCGGAGACGGATGCCACTATGTTAATCTGTCCGGAGGAGAGTGTCTTCACCATGGCATCATACTGGGCCTTCGTGGAAGGCTTCATGGTGTCGTTGGCATCTCCATCCAGGTTCTCGGTATTCCATGCGAATGTGGCAGTGACTGCCTTCTTGTTGTCGGTGACGGTGACATCAGTGACTGTCTGCGGGAATTTGGCCGTGGCTGTGGGGGAAGTGCTGGAAGTGGCGACAGTCTTGGCATCGTCGCCTACCTTGATTGAGGCGACAGCGATGTATTTCTCCAGGCCTCCGGTGATGGTGATGTCGATTCCGTAACTGTAGGTGAGGGTAGGTTTGCCATAATAAGTGGCGTCATCGTAAGTGTAGTCCTTGTAGGCCTTGGCCGTTCCGACGACTCCGGCATTGAAGTCAACGGCTACATTGACGGTTCCGCCGATGGTCCAGTCGCATCCGGAATCCTTCTGGTCGAGGACGATTCCCCTGTTGCCGGAGATGTCGAGCGTAAGCCCATCAAGGCCTACGGCATCCGTGGCCTCGAAGTCGCCCGACTTCTGGTCGGACTGGGTGCTGTCAAATACCCATACTCCGAATCCTGTCCCGGCCAGTGCGACGAATGCCGCTACCGGAAGGATAACCGACTCTCTTCTGATTCTGCTTAATCTGTTCATGTGTTTCTCCTAAGGCATGATGCCTTGCATACCATATATTATACTACCTCCGCATGCCGATTGCAACATATCTGTCGCAGGCATGAAGAAAGCCACCGCGGGAGACTGTCCCGGGTGGCTGAGCTTGTGCTTCCCTAATAATAAATTTAGCTGGCTTTGCCCTGGCCGTATACGAGCGCCGAGGTGATGTTCCCGCGCGCTATGACCCTTCCGTAGAAGTCCTGAGTGGAATTCAGCGATTTGCTGTATCTTCCCAGAATCCTCCTGTAGAAGTCATATGCTGTGGAGTTGCCCTGCTCATCCTCTTCGATGTAGCCCAGCACTCTTCCGTAGAAATCCCTAATCGTCTGTGTCTGCCTCATCCTTGCTTCCTCCTCCTTCTCCGAACCCAATCATGAGCTCTATGAGCCCTCTGCATGCACCGTAGGCCTTGTCCGGGTCCACGACCTCGGCTGCCGATACCAGCTTGCCCGGAGCATCCGATAGGAACGAGGTGATGCATTTGGATATCTTCGACGGGCTGTACTCGAATTCCTGATAGCTCAGGAATACCTTCCCGGGGAGTCTGTCCCTGCCTATATGCTTAGGGCCGTACTGCATGACAGCTGTCCTGCCGTCGCTTGTCTTTATCACCAGGTAGTATTCGTCCAGAGACATCGTAACCGGCGAAGTCGCCATGATGTGTATGCTGCAGTTGCCTAAGTCGCTGATGTCCAGCTGTCCCATATATTTCTTCTGCGGGCAGTATCTGAAGGTGGCCATGGCCTAGCCCTTCTTCGGCTCGTAGGTATCGATGGGCAGGTCAGGCTTCTTGGCCTTCTCCTGTGCAAGGAATCTTCTCTGGGCCCTGTTGAGCTTCGAGCTGTCAAGCATGAGCTCGGTCTTGACCTCGCCGGTCTGAATCTTCCTCATGAATTCGATTCCCTTGGAGATATCGGACAGGCTCTTGCTGCCCGCTATCTCCTTCTGGAGAATATCGCTTCTGCTCTTCAGCGAATCCATGAAGGCCTTCAGCACCTCGTCCTGCTCGTCCTTGGATGCCTTCTTGAAGTCATCGTCAATCTGCAGGCCATAGTCGCCCATAGGCGCCCCGTCAAGCAGGTTAGTCATATACTGGAATGCCCCGGCTGCCTCGTCGGAGAACTGATTCTGCTCGGGGGCTCCGGTATCCTTCTGGTAGATTCCTATGATTCTGCTGCTGCATGGAAAGATATATTCCCTGTTTCCGTATTCGGGGCATGAGACTGTGGCGAACATGAAGCCCTCCCTCTTCGATATCATGGGGTTGATGAAGGTGCGTATGCCGTCCCCGAACCTCATGGCGAATATCCTCATTGGCAGGCCAATCTGCGGGGCCGAGAGACATAGAAGGGAGGCATTGGCCTCCATCGTGTCCTTCAGGTCCAGTATCGCTGCTTCGACATCCTTGATGTCATTCTTGACGTCAGTCTCGTCGATGCGCTCGGCAAGCTTTCCTGCATCAGTCGTTATTTTTCTTTCCATCGGTGCCTTTCCCGGAGCCGTCAGTGACGACGGCCGTGTATATGTCCTTATCGAAATCGGCAGTGAGGGTCAGCACATCGCCTTCCCCGTCATAGTAGACTGAGCTGAGGCCCTTTTCAGTCATTTCGGACGATTTGGGGTTCAGCCCCTCGATTGAGCCTGCCGCCAGATAGGACCTGTCATAGGCATCGCTGTCAGGCAGGTCTATCCTGTATTCATGCTCGCTTACATAGGTGCCGTCGAATCCCAATGCGTTATGCACCTTTTCTACTAGTCCCTTTCCGTTATCCATTGTTTCCGTCCCCCTTGCTTTCTCTGAGCCCCTTTATGAAGGAGCGGAACTCCTTCAGGGCATCCCCGCCTTCAGATACTGCCGATTCCTCGTCGGCCTTCTCGTCAGACAGGTATCTCAGTGCCTTCCTATTCTGTCTCTCATACGTCTTCTCCTTCGACTTGCGGTTAGGCATCTCCAGCAGATAAAGTATATAGGTGATTCTCTCATAGTTCTCCTTCAGCTTGGCAGTCATGGCATAGGCCTGCTCAGCCTGCTCAGGGGTGAGCGAGCCTTCATCCACCCCCTGCTGGTAATCCTTGGCGTCGCCGAGCATCTCCATATACTGCGACTGAATCTTTTCATAATAGTCCTTCAGATGTCTGTATGCCATTTCTATATCCCTATCACTTTCTTGACAAAGTCATTCGACAGGCCGTTGAGGGCCTTCAGGTTGACTGTGGCGCCTTTGGCCTTCCTGAACACAATCTCTTCCCAGTTGTCATGCCAGAACTCATACCATACGCGCCCAAGCAGCTCTCCGACGAAGCGGTCCTGCCATATCCCGCCGTTGGCCTCCATGATTTTCATCTTCTCCTTCAGGACCTGCTCCTGAGTGAGCATGGAGATGATTTTCCTTTCGGTGGCCATCCCATCGTTCTTGGCCTCACGGTTGGCCTGGTGGGTCTCCTTCTTCATATTCAGGAAATCCTCAGTCAGCATCTTCGCCCATGTGCGCCTGCCGTAGGGATTGACGAAATCGTAATTTTTGATTACGATTCCTTCGCCCAGGCCGGTTTCCGGCTTTATCAGCCAGTCGCCCGTTTTCTGGAGATAGCCCTCTATGTCCTTCTGGGTAGGATTGGTGAGCTTTACCATGAGGGGGATGTAATGGATGTGCGGATATTCGCCGTCGAATATCGCTGAGTATTCATCATAGCTGACCCATCGTCCGGTATCAGAATCCAGCACGTCGAACACGTAGAACTTCTTCCAGGCGGAGTCCTCATATCTCCTGAGGGTGTGCGGAATCAGCCATTCGCCGTAGATGATGCAGTCAGGGCGGCGATGGAGGAATGCGGCTATCTCACTCATCTCCTCTGCATGGGAAGGCTCAGTCGTCATCGTAAGCATGAAGCCTCCGTTGTCGGCATCCCTCCCTTCAAGGGACAGCTCCCTGTTCCTCGAGCCGAATCCGAGGGTTCCGTCGTCCTTCAGCCATATGCACGAATTCGTGCCGTCAATCTTATAGAAAAGGCATACGGTTCCGCTGAGGATTCCCTCAACCTCGCCATTCCCTATCTTCTCGATATGCTGATAACTCTCATAGTCCATGTGCAGTCCCCCCCCCTATCGGTTTATTATACTCATCCCTTCCGCACGTGTCAATCCAAATCGACGATATATGAGAGAAGGTCCTTGCCCCTGAATATGAGCAGGGTCTGGCTGGGGGAGGTGAATAGCCTTTTGCTCAGGGCATAGTTCTCCGTTCCGACTATCGACCCATTCACGATGACCTTGGCGCCCTGATAATCCTTTATCTTCGGGCAGTGGTAGTGGCCCAGGGCAATGTAGTCGACGAACTGCCTGGTGGCACCGACGAAATGCTGGAAGGCCTGATTGATGCTGTCCTGATGTCCGTGGGCGAACATCATGGTCTTCCCGTTCATCAGCGTGAACTTCCCAAGTCCGTTGTCCGGATTGTCATCCTTGAATACGATTGAGGTATCCTTCAGGCGTTCCTTCAGATACCAGTCGATGATGCGGACAAAGCTTTCCCCCTCGACCGATTCATCCAAATCGGCGGTTACACGCGAATGGTTGTCGAGGCAGCTTCGGTAGATGACCTCCGGAGCTGCCTTCTGCAGCTCGGTGAGGGCCGCAGCCATCATCTCCGAGGCCTTAATCACCTCGTCGGCGACATCCATGGTGGATTCGATTCTCGCATTCGTATGGATGATTCCCTGGATGAGGTCCCCCAGATTGAGCACATTGAGCCTCTTCACATTGTTCTCATGACAGTATTCAACCGTCATGCCCACATAATGCATCAGTCTCGCATATGCGATGCTGCTGTCATACCGGTTGTAGAAATTGTTGCAGTCGGCACCTAAATGCATGTCGGAGATGAGCATTACCCCCTCATTGTCGGAAGCCTTGGCCTTTCCTGAAAACGAAGCCTTCGGAAGAGGCTTCATCTGCCTGACCGCCTCGATGAGGCATTCCCTCATCTCATCGTAGCGGGCCATGCTGCGTTCCTTGCGCCTGCAGGCATTGAGGATGTCCTTATCTGCCTGCCTGCTGTCCATAGATGGGATATCGGCCTCCTGCAGATTCTTGCGTGGGCGTCCGCGTCCCCTCTTGGCTGAGGGCTCTGCCGGATACAACTCCGCTTTCATCAGCGTCTGTCCTCCGTTCCATTGAGATAAATGCTCAGCAGATTGCCATAGAGGCTGAACAGTCTGTTGTAGCTTTTGACGAGGGCATCGTACTTGCCGGAAATATCCGTGTTACGGTTCCTTAGTTCCTCGCACGACTTCTTCATCTCCTCCAGCTGAGCCTTCTGGCTTTCCTGCTGGACTGCTTCCTTCTCTTTCTGCTGTTCCGTCATTTTCATTTCCTTTCAGGTCAGCTGTGCCTGAGGCCGTCATATCGAGGGTCTTCTCAGGCTTAGCCTTCACCTTATCGTCATCTCCGCCCATATTGGCAAGCAGTGCCGTTACGGCATCGATTACCCTGCTTCTCGAATCCTCGTCCATCCCGGTGCCCATGTTGATGTTGACCTCGTTGTGAAGGCTGGTGATTCCGGAGGACGGGCTGTTGGCATTCTTCAGCGAAGCCTCGGCCCGGTCGATAGAATTCTGGACCACATCCATGTAGTCGAGCAGCTCCTTGTTGGTCACCTCATCCGGATACTTGTTGAACCTCTCCACCGCCTGGTCATTGACCTTGTCGAGCAGCGTATTGAGCGTAAGTATGCGGAGTGCGTTCTTCTTTGCCTGATTCAGCTCGAACATGCTGACGAACCTGTCCATGTCGTCGGGGTTCTTTGACTGGATGATATTCTGTGCAAGCTCGGACGCTTTGGCGTCAAGCTGTCCCGAGTCGACAACTGTCGCCACCGCCTGCTTCTCGGAAGAATCGGAGCGGTCCGGTCCCGGACCGGCCTGGGGGCTCTTGTCTGGCTCCGCCATGCTAGATGATGTCCTTGTAGGCATCGGTGATTCTCTTCACCAGTGCTGTGTCAAGCTTGTCGCTCAGGCAGCATTTTCCGGAGAGATATGTCTCCTTGACTTTCTCTTCCAGCCCCTTCGACGGGACAAACTTGTACTGGAGGGAATCGCCGACATGCTGTATGCAGAGTGTCCCTATCCCGATGTCCACCTCGGTAATCTGCTCCCCCGAAAGCAGGGATTCCTCGACTGCAGAGCAGATGCAGTAGGATTCCTTCTCGTTCAGGCGCCTGAGCGTCTCCTCAGGTATCGTAGAAAGAACGGATACGTCTTTTAATATGTCAGTCATCTGTTTCCTCCCTTTTTTCCGAATCTGTCAGAGATGGCCTCAGCCATCGTAATCGTCCCCCTGCTGAGGAGGAAGCCGCAGGTGCTCTGCAGATTCTTCGTATACTTTACAAGTGAAAGTGAGAGTTTGCGGTCAATCCCCTTCTGCATGATATCGTCCTTCGTTTTCTTTCCGGCGTCGTCAAGTTCGGAGGATATCTCAGTTAGGATATTCCTGAGCATGCTAGCGTCCTCCGAAATCATATCTGCTCAGTATGGATGAAAGCTTTGCGTAGCAGTCGTTTATCTCGGACTGCTGATATCCCTTCGAATCAATCATAGTCAGTGCCTTGTCGTAGTCTATGCCATCCAGAGCCGTATACTGATATAGCAGAAGAACATTGAGGACCAGCTTTAGTTCTGCAACGGTCGGGACCTTTATGGTCGTTCCGCCGAAGTAGGTGAGCAGGTTCAGGAGGCTTTCGCCGTCCAGCACATAGGCAAGCTCGCTCAGCGAGCTGTATTCAGGGACATCCTTCAGCTTGAACAGAGCGAACAGCAGGAGCGAATACACGTCCGGCTTTGTCATTGAGTCAAGCTTCTCCCTCGTCTCCTTCCTAACTGCCATCCTCTTCGCCTCCTCCCTTGTCCGGGACATTCAGGTAGGATGACATCATGATTGCCCCCAGGACGTCGTCCGTCAGCTCGAATGAGCTTTCAGTGTCCTTCAGGTCCTTCACGAAGCTCTCCCTCACCCTGTTCGTCAGCACTTCCACCAGCCTTCCCATCTCCGGAGGAAGCCTCCAGAGGATAAGGCTGTGCGCCTTCTCATTCTGATACATCTCCGACAGGAATCCGTCCCTCTCGTCGGTATCCTTCGAGCGGAGGTCATAGCGTCTAAGCTTCTCACGGTTGGGGTTGCTCAGGGTGACTGAGCTCAGGAACGACAGGAGGCAGGACATATAGAGACGGTACCTCGTCACCGGCTGGTCCCTGTAGGGCGTATCGTCGACGGCTCTGGCGATGCTATGCGGAAGATAATGTATATCCGTCAGTATGGCATTCTCCAGACCGGCCATGTAGTCGCTCTGTATCGAGTCCTTGATGCTGGATGTTATCCTATCGGTGGTGATTCCCTTCTCGGGATTGGGGGTGATGACCTGATTGAAGTGCTCCTTCTGGTAATCCACCTTCAGCGGATACAGAATGGATTTCATGTAGTTGAGTATCGACTTGATGTGCTTCATCTTTGAGTTCGGGTTCTTCGCGTTGTTGATTATCCTCATATATATCTTGGTGGCTGAGAAGACCGCAAACCCATCATAGTCCGCATAGTTGCGAAAGTAGTGCTTCTTACATGCAAGCATATAGCTGATGTAGTACAGATAGTGGTACAGGGTAGTATCGTCCCTAGTCTCCGGGCT
>Ga0172378_10007565_pt1 | contig 10107 bp, 7 predicted proteins | sample GrowelOW332metaG_FD_119755 | JGI IMG/M metagenome (GOLD analysis project Ga0172378, IMG submission 119755) | Groundwater microbial communities from an aquifer near a municipal landfill in Southern Ontario, Canada - Pumphouse #3_1 metaG | ecosystem: Environmental > Aquatic > Deep subsurface >... | reverse complement strand
GCGTTGCAAAATAATCAAGGCGCGGTCCTGCGTACTTTTGGGAATGGTGTAGAAGTGCTTGCCTGTTACCGTGTAGCCGTAGTCTTCTGCATGCATACTGGTAAGTTCTTCGCGCACCGCGGGGCCTTTCATAAAGAATACGCGCCCCCCGGGTTTTAAACTGTGCTCTAAGCGTGGCAACGTTTTTTCCATCACTTCAAAGGCGCGGCTAATGACGCCATCTACAGGAATTGTCATGCTCCGGCTCGTGACTTTGTGCCCAAAAACATCAATGCCTTTCAAATCCAATTTTTCGATCACCATGTTTAAAAAGTCTACACGACAGGGGCGCGGTTCGCAGAGCGTGAGGCGAATTTGCGGATTCACGAGTTTCAAGGGAATTCCTGGAAAACCCGCCCCACTACCAACATCAATCATGCGGGTGGGCCATTCGGGGACATAAGCATTGATGAGGATGCAATCGGCATAATGCCGTTCCACCATAGTTTCAAATGCGTTGAGGCGTGTGAGATCTTGATCGCCGTTGTTTTCGCGGATAAGCTTGTGATAAGCCCAAAGTTTTTCCAAGGTCTCCGCTTCTAACTCCACTCCATAATATTGAAGTAGTGTTTTTAACCCTGCGAGAGAGGGGGGAATTCTTTTCCCATGAAACAGTGGAAAGTTCGGTTGTGGGCGTTTGGAAGACGGAAACGACATAGCAACAAAGTTAGAAAATAGGAGTGTACCGTTGGAAGGTTCGCGCGTTTAAAGAGAGTGGAAAAGTCGAAAGATTCTCATTTCCTCTGGATGCGAAGCAAGCGTGTAATTGCTTTGCTCTTTATTTGTTATGGTTTGAGCCTTGCCGGAGAGGCTCTGACACCGGAACAGGTCTTTTGGGGTTGGGATGATGGGTTACTCACCTATGAACAGGTTGAGGAATTATTGGAACTCTTAGAAAGAGAGGATGAGTCGAATGCTTGCGCTCTCTGGTATGCGTATGTCGGTGAGCCTTGTGTGGGTTATGAGGTTTTAAATTCTGATGAGGAAATACCGGTTCATGCAGGAGTGATTTGGCGTGCGTCTTTGGACTCTCTGGGAGTCCCTTATGCGCAATCGCTCCGTGCAGAAACAGACTATGCACATTATCGATTAAAACTCTGGTGGAAAGGGGATCGGGCTGCTTTAAGGAAAAGACCTGCAGAGGGGCGCTTGGAGTACAGCGACAAAAAGGCCCGAGCGGTATTTGGAAACCTTACTTACACAGATGTTCAATCGCCTTTTTCTCTTACGAAAATTTTTGGCTATGCAGGGAATCTCGCTTTTCCGGTGGTGAATATGAGTGCGTTACTCACTCTAGATTCTTCTTATGGATTGCGGTTGGGCATCGGTAACAAGAAAACCGTCGCAGCATCAGTGATGGGAATCTATCACGAGAAAGATTGTTCCGCGTTTGCGCACGTTCTTATTCCTGGGACAGAATTTGCTTTGGGTTGGAACGAGCATTGGAAAACCCCTCTTGTGCTTGGAAAGTTTAATTACATAGAAAAAGGAGCGCGCAAGTTTCAATGGAATGGCGTTGTGTATTGGCATCAAAATGATTCATTAAGGGGGCCATTTCAATTTCCGAATAGCGTCGCTACAAATGAATGGTGGGTGACACAAAGGCAAAGTATCGGTTGGAGTGATTGGACGTTTTCGTGGAATGAACGCGCCTTTATCCCCCAAGATACGGGGGTGATGAGTCTTGAAGGTGCTTTTGCGATTTTGCGGAAAAGAAACGCGGCTGCTTTGGGGGCCAATTGGCGAGTGGGGAGAAAGGCTGATGATGAATTTTATTCTCGGTATGAGTTACAAAGTGGAATTCGTCTTTTTGCTGCTGAAAGTTTATTTGTCCAAATGCAATGGCAAAAGGAATGGTTTCCGCGTATGACGTTGGGTATTTTGCAAACGCCACACCGTCGAATCAAAATCAAGAATTTATTGATTCTAAATTCGCATTGGTCGGGGGCCTCTCCACTGGTATTTCGTCACGAGACTCAAATTAAAAAAAGTGAAAATTGGGGCGGTTCGTTTCGCTTTGATTGGAAAATAGAGAGACCGTTAAAAATAAATCCGAATCGATTTGGGTTTTCTTTGGAGGGCTATCTTTGATTTGCCGTGATTCCTGAATGCATTAACTCAAAACGCAGGCCTGTTCGGAGCTTTTCATTGACGAATGGCGCGATGATTCTCGCTCAAAAAATTTTCAAAAATGAGTTTTTGAATCGCCTATGAGAGTTTTAAATCAAAAAATTAAAATAGCAGAAAATTAAAACCAAAAGTAATAGAAGATCCGCGTGGAGCGGCTTTACTGTCTGCCTGAGAAAGCAAACTATCGTCGTTTTTAACCGTGTAAGCGCGGGTGAGCATTCTGTTGTAATGAATGTCCATTTCGATGCGGCGACCGAGCGCAAAACCACCACCAATCACAAATCCAAATTCCCTTTTTTCATGGATCACAAAATCATTCAGATCAGTGTCCGAATAGTAATAATCTTGTTCTACATAGGAATCGCTTGTCCTATTGAGAGAGACCATGGGGCCCACATCAATGAAAAATCCATGGGTTCTTTGATAGGTTTTGAAATGGAAAAGGAACTTAATATCAACACCCTGACTTTCTAACGTATAGGACTCATTTTGGGTATAAGAGGAATAGGAACTGGTGACCTCATGGTCATATTCATAGGTTTCGCTTTGCGCTTTGATTGCGACAGTGGGGCGAAAATAAATTTGAGGTGCAATGGGAATTTGGAAAAAGAGGCCCAAAGAAGCGGTGACTCCCGTGGCTTCTTCATCAAAAAAGTGTTGAGAATTAGCGTACCAAGTGGGGCCCACTTCAAAACGAGTTCCAAAAAACAAGTCTTTACTAGGATTGGCAAAACTGGCGAGGGCGAGGCAAAAAATCAATGTGGTAAATTTATAAAAAATAGACATTGGACCCTTCTTATAAGATTGAGCTTAAAAGTAATCTTTATTTGAATAAAGGCCAAATAAAGATTGGACTTTCTCTTTTCGGGATGCTGATTTTCTTTGTTTCTTTTGTTTACGAATGTAAACGAATTCATTCTCTCACGAGTAATGTGAAAAAACGCATTAGTTAATTTAATGATACCCAAACACTCCCTGACGCCTTTAGGTTCACTCCTTTACCTAGAGGCGTCGTTTGGTTTTAAATCGGGAAATTCATATTTTCACATGATTGGGAATCCCTCCTTGGTCAAATTCGCTCAACGCTCAAGTACAGGTGTTTGTATGGCTGACTTGAGCAATTCCGTTTTATATTTTTCGATCTCGGAATTTCTTAGTTTCCCCCTCTAAAGAAAAAAACGCAACGGAAATCCGTTGCGTTTTCTATTCACCCATTTTACAAGATACCGGGACCTGCGGTTATAAACCCTTTACCGAAAGCCAAACGAACCTTGATTCACTTGAATTAAAATAAACGCAAGGATATCCAGAGTCAAGAAAACAAAATAAATTCTTTACTCTAACTTGGAATAATTCGGTTATTTTTGACTTTTTAGGCTAGCGCACCAACCATTTACGAGCCGTCGCCTCGTCCCAGCCTTTGCGGGCCGCATAATCTTGAATCTGATCTTCCCCCAGTTTCCCCACACTAAAATAGGTGCTTTTGGGATGAGCCATATAATACCCGCAAATGGAACTCACAGGCAACATCATATAGGATTCTGTAAGGCGAATGCCGATGCGCTCCTCTACCTGAAGTAATTGCCACAAAGTCCCTTTTTCCGTATGGTCAGGGCACCCAGGGTACCCCGGCGCAGGGCGAATTCCAAATTTCGTGGCGGGATCAGGAGCGTATCCCCAATACTTTTCGCGGACTTCCGCATGGAGCTTTTCAGCGAACGCTTCGGTCAAACGATCCGCAAGACTTTGTGCCAGAATAGCGGAATAAGAATCGCCGGCATTTCTGAATGGTGCACAAAAATTATCCACCCCAAAACCCACGCTCAACGCAAACAATCCAATCCAATCTTTTTCATGCGGGTTAAAATAGTCCGCAAGGGAGCGACATGGAGCCTCTGCATTCAAAGGAATCTGCTGACGCAGAAAATGGAGTTTGGCAATGGAATTTTCAGAATGCGGGAGGCCACAATCACAGGGAAGAGGCAAGACATCGAGAGAATCCCCTTTACGCTGCACTGGGAAAAAACCGATAACGGCACGGGCCTCGAAAAGGTTTTGGGCAATAATCTTTTGAAGCATCGCTTGTCCATCCGCATAAAGTTTGCGCGCTTCTTCCGCTTTGGCATCCGTTCCCTGAAGTATTTCCGGGTACCGACCTTTCATTTCCCAGGCGCGGAAAAAGAAGGACCAATCAATGAAAGGAACGAGTTCCGCTAAAGGAATCGCTTTTAATGTGGTCACCCCGGGGTAGCGGGGCGCTGGCGCATGGCGCCATTGGGGAGTTTCCTGCATTAAAGATCCACTTTTAAAAATTCATTTCCAGACAAGTTAACTGTAATCAATAGGAATTCATTTTAATTCGTGCAAGTACTTTTTTTACAAAGTATTTTGCAGAGATGTGAATTAAAATAGGGATTCTCCGCGAGATTGCGCTTCGGTAAGACTCACCGTTTCTGCAGTGGCCGCCGCTTTCTGGTGATCTTTTCGCAAAAATTCCTGATGTTCTTTCAGTTCTCTGAGGAACCCGTCACGCTTTTTAGGGTTCACCCATTGTTCCACCATAGAAACGCTCTGGCCCGCATCCGAAGCATAAATCACAGGGGCGTCTGATTCTGGGGCAATCTTCACCGCGGTGTGGATATTCGAAGCCGCCGCACCACCAATCATCAGCGGTGTATTCAAACCTTCGCGGTGGAACGCTTTCGCGACAAGAATCATCTCATCGAGACTGGGCGTAATCAGACCCGAAAGTCCCACTAGATCGGGTTTGTGAACTTTCACCGCTTCCACGATCTTTTCGCAGGGAACCATAACGCCCAAATCGATCACTTCGTAGTTGTTACAGGCGAGTACCACGCTCACAATATTTTTACCGATATCGTGAACATCTCCTTTGACCGTCGCCATGACAATTTTGCCCGCTTTGGAGGACTCGCCCTGTTTTTGCTGCGCTTCAATGTAAGGGAGAAGAACCGCCACCGCGCGCTTCATGACGCGGGCACTTTTCACCACCTGAGGCAAAAACATTTTTCCTTCCCCAAAAAGTTTGCCCACGGCGTTCATGCCATCCATGAGCGGACCTTCAATCACCTCCACGGGATTTTCGATCTGCTGCCGCAGCTCTTCCACATCGGCTTCCACAAATTCATCAATACCTTTGATCATCGCGTGACGAATACGATCCTGTACACTTCCCCCGCGCCATGCAAGCAAATCGGCCTGATCCTTGCCTTCGGTTTTGCGACCCTTGATCTTTTCTGCATAGGCAAGAAGTTTATCGGTCGCGTCTTCGCTCCGATTGAAAATCAAATTCTCAATCAACTCCCGTTCTTCAAGAGGAATATCCTCATAAACCGGAAGCACTCCCGCATTCACCAGACCAAAATCCATGCCCGCTTTTCCCGCATGATACAAAAAGCAGGAATGCATACTTTCGCGAATGGCATTGTTGCCTTTAAAAGCAAAACTCAAGTTACTGACCCCGCCCACTACATGCGCATGGGGTAAATGCGCCCGAATGTAACGGCAGGTTTCAATGTAATCCTTCGCGTAGTTTGCATGTTCCGCCATGCCCGTTCCAATAGTGAGAATATTCGGGTCAAAAAGAATGTCCTCTGGCGGGAACTTCAATTTGTCCACCAGCAGACGATACATGCGCGTACACACTTCAATGCGATGTTCGTAAGTATTCGCTTGTCCATTTTCGTCAAAAGCCATACAGACCAGAGCAAAACCGCGCCGGCGAATGGCCTCAGCCTTTTTAAGAAATGCGGGTTCCCCTTCTTTAAGACTGACGGAATTCACAATGCCTTTGCCTTGTACGCATTCCATGCCCGCTTCTAAAACTTCCCAGCGAGAACTATCGATCATTATCGGGCAGCGCGCGACAGACGGTTCCGACATCAGAAGATTCAAAAAGTGTACCATGGTGGTCTTAGCGTCGATCATGCCATCGTCCAGGTTGACATCAATCACCTGTGCACCACTTTCCGCCTGCTGCACACCAATACTGACCGCTTCCGAGAATTTTTCTTCACGAATCAAACGTGCAAATTTCAGGGACCCTGCAATGTTCATCCGTTCACCAATATTCACAAAGCGGCTGTCGGGCGTGACCTCCAAAGGTTCCAGGCCTGAAAGCCAGCAGTGAGGGGATCGCGGAGGAATTGCACGTGGACGTTTTCCTTCAATCGCTAAACTCATCGCGCGGATGGTATCCGGATTGGTACCGCAACATCCACCCACTATATTCACCAGGCCTTCCTCTGCGAAGGTCGCAATCCACTCGGCCATTTTCTCCGGCGTTTCATCGTAACCCCCAAATTGATTCGGAAGTCCGGCATTTGGGTGCACACTCACGCGCATAGGCGCCGTACGGATATCCTGCAAGTGTGGAAGCATGTCTTTTGCCCCAAGCGCACAGTTAAAACCGATACTGAAAATCGGAAAACTGGACAAACTATATAAGAAAGCTTTTGCGGTCTGCCCCGAAAGCAAACGCCCACTCGCATCGGTGATGGTCCCTGACACACAAATCGGGAATAATTCGCCGCGGGCCTCACATTCTTCTTGGATTGCAAAAATCGCCGCTTTGCAATTCAAAGTATCAAACACTGTTTCCACAAGCAAAATATCTGCCCCGCCATCCAAAAGACCGCGAACCTGTTCATGATAAGCTTTTACCAAATCCTGAAAAGTCACCGCACGGAACGCCGGGTCTGCTACATCTGGGGACATACTTGCCGTTTTAGACGTTGGCCCGATGGATCCCATCACGAAACGCTGCCGCGACTCCACCCCCGCCTGCTTTTCCTTGGCATAAATGGCATTCACTGCATCCTTTGCCACACTTGCTCCCGCTTTGCTCAATTCATAGGCGTGATCTGCGAGATGATATTCGGCCTGTCCAATCGAGGTGGAGCTAAAAGTATTAGTCTCAATAATATCTGCGCCAGCGTCCAGATAAGCGGTGTGAATAGAAGCCACCTTATCAGGAGCCGTGAGACACAGCACATCGTTGTTCCCTTTGAGATCCACAAGGTGGTTTTTGAAGATTTCTCCACGGAAATCCGATTCTGCAAGGTGCAAGCGTTGCACCATCGTCCCAAATGCTCCATCCAGAAGAAGAATGCGGTTGTCACAAGCCGCTTGAAAATCTATATAAGATTGAGAGAAAGGGAGCTGCATGAAAAAACCTCAAAATAGTGATAATCTAAAGCTAGTTAAAGGAAATGGGGAATTGTTTATTTATGCGTATTTCCATATCTTTGCATAAAGTAAAAAATTTGTAGTTTCCTTGCAACCGAACCTTTTCTCTACGCACCTAAAGTACAGATGAACGAAAATGCAGTAATCAAAAAGCTCCGTGCAGGAGATCTTGGTGTCCTCGAAGCCGTGTGGAAGGACGATAGCGCCAAATTGCTGAATTTAGCCTATCGTATTCTTCTGGACCGGGACGCCGCCGAAGACATCTTAATGGATGTGTTTGTGTCCGTTCCCGAAGCGATTACACATTTTCGCGGAGAATCCAGTATTTCTACCTGGCTTTATCGCATGACTACGAACGCCTGCTTAATGAAAATAAGAAGCAGCAAGCGCCGCGCGGAGATTCTGAGCGAAAATCATGAAGATATTGAAAGTTACTCTATTGGTCACAAAACAGAGGAACTTCCGATTGATGACGTGGAAGCACTGGAACGGGGTTTGGCAAAACTGACTCCGGAGTTACGCAGTTTGTTATGGCTCAAAGATGCCGATGGTCTGGATCTGAAGTCATTGGTTGATATTTTTAATGCTCCAGAAGGAACCCTCAAAGCGAGGCTTTTCCGAGCGAGAGCCCAGGTTCGTGAAGCCCTTCAAGAGGAGGTCAGTTATGCTTGATTTATTAGATTTTTCCAAAGCCGACCGCCTTGTTCCCCGGGAGGATTCATGGGCGAAGGTTGTGGCACGGATTGAGGCGAAACAAAAAGAAAGAAAAATTATTCCTTTTCGCTTTTTTTCTTCACTCTCCGCAGCCGCCAGTGTCTTTTTTGTTGCAGGGGCTTTGTTCCTTGGAATGCGAACAAATACAGATGTTACTCAACCGAGCAGCAGTATTGCTGATTCCGAGTACTTCTCCTGGTACTCGGAACTCGGTTCCGGACAAGCTGTCAGCACATTTTCTACCACGATTGATAATTATTTTCAATAGGAGAAGAGTATGTCTACGAATAAAATTTTCATCATCAGCGGGCTCATTCTTGCCGCGTCTGTGGGATTTTTTGTAAGTGCTGTTGTGTTTAATAAGAGCGACAACAGACCTCTCTACGAACGAGGAATGGAGAGATTTCAATGTAATCGGGATTCATTCCCCAATTGGAATAGAATGGGATCTAATAAATATTTCCCAAATAATCGCATGATGCAAGGTCCATCCAAGTACAAGATGGATTCTTTGCTAGGGCTTTCCAAAGATCAGATAATCGCCATGGAACAACACATGAAAGCCTCCGATTCATTGCGGAAAGCTCTTGCCACAAAAATCAGAGATGCTGAATTTCGTTTGCATGATGCATTAAATGCAGAGACCATTTCGGAAACTGATCTGAAAGCGATTCGCACGGAACTCTTGACTTTGAATGAGCAACGCTTGGATAATAAGATTGCTAATGTTCGTTTTTTTGTTTCTACGCTCACTCCCGAACAAAATAAAAAACTTCAAGAAATGCATTCAAAAATGATGAAGTGGATGAAGAATGCCCCCAGAGGGATGAATAGATTTGACAGTGATGAAGATCTTGGAAACATGGAACGTGGTCCGCGTCACGATGGACAAGGACCTCGCCTGGGTGGCAATGGTCCGCGTCAGGACGGACAAGGGCCACACATGGATGGCAAAGGCCCGCACCAGGACGGACAAGGACCTCGCATGGGTGGAAATGGTCCGCGTCCCCTAGGTCCTCCAGCGCAAGAACGTTAATTAGAAATCCCTCCATACCCAACAAGAGAGTGGGATCCTTCGGGGTCCTGCTCTTCTTTTTGCTCTTTAGATGGGGAAGTCGTGAGTATCGCGGTTTCAAAAATCACCTGCTAGGAGGGTGAAATTCCTGCTTAAACAAAAAAAGAGTGCTTCCGTGTTGTAATCATTGGTTGTTCAAGCCAACTCACGCAATTAAAGGGATTCTTGAACAGCATCCATGGCGCGTTTCACCGTTTCAATACCTGCACCCGCGCGAGGCGCTTCATCACTCAAAATTTGTCGATACCGGCGAGCCCCCGCAAATCCATTGAACAACCCGAACAAATGACGTGTCATAATATTCAGCGGACAGCCTTTTGCCAATTCCCCTTCCATATAGGGTAAAAAGCTTTCCAAAAGTGCTTTTCGGGTCGGGGGAGCCACACTCGGCATTCCAAAAATTCGCGCATCTGCATCCGCGAGAAACCAAGGGTTCTCATAAGGTTCACGACCCACCATCACGCCATCGACTTGAGTCAGCAACGCTTCCACAAGATCCATAGAGCGCACGCCACCATTCAAAGAAATATTCAAGTGCGGTATTTCTTTTTTTAAGCGATAAACAAAATCATAATTCAGCGGTGGTTTTTCACGATTTTCTTTGGGGCTCAATCCTTTGAGCCAGGCTTTGCGCGCATGGATTATAAATGTATCACAACCCGCATCCGCCACATATTTCACAAAATCAAAAAAGAATTCCCACGAATCATCGTGATCTATACCGATGCGCGTTTTTACTGTCACCGGGATTTTTACCACGGCTTGCATCGCAGAAACACATTCCCCTACACACTGTTTCTCTTTCATAAGACAAGCGCCAAAAGCTCCGCTCTGCACACGGTCCGAAGGACAGCCGCAGTTCAAATTCACTTCACAAAAGCCTGTATCTTCTGCCATCTTTGCGCAGGTGGCAAGCATTTTTGGGTCACTTCCTCCGAGCT